>Ga0272442_10003126_pt1 | contig 23419 bp, 21 predicted proteins | sample SSMForm2O_FD_200262 | JGI IMG/M metagenome (GOLD analysis project Ga0272442, IMG submission 200262) | Marine sediment archaeal communities from Little Sippewissett salt marsh, Falmouth, MA, United States - SSM-Form-2O | ecosystem: Environmental > Aquatic > Marine > Wetlands > Sediment ...
GAATACCATTGGGATTCACCCAGGAGTCTTTGCGGAACAGCTTGTATTTGTCAATCTCTTCCGGTGTTATCTCTGACAGAAAAGCAATCTTGCCCCTGCCTTTGAGATACTCTCGGAAATGATCAATAACCACTCGGTATCGGTTGGTGGTGGATGGTTGGTGATTGACCCGGGAGTAATCCAGGAATTCATCGAAGAATTTATCAGCGGCGATATCATTCTGGGCAAAGCCGAACTCATCTTTGGCGACATGCACCTCGGCATCTTTGAGAGCCAACTCGGCTATTTTCTTGGAAGTTCCGACTCGTTTGCGGACTCTTCGCCCTTTATATCTGACGTCGAGATACCAGATTTTGCCTCGTTTGTAGACATTTCCCATGATCGAACACCCGGTTTGTGATGGTCACAATATGGTCACAGCGACCTTACACCACCAATATCGCCAATTATAACAAATTGTCAAGTAAATAGTTACAGGGATTGTAATAAATTAAGCGGAGAGGCTGGGATTCGAACCCAGGGTACCCAAAAGGGTACACGTGCTCTCCAGGCACGCTCCTTCGACCACTCGGACACCTCTCCGGCAGACTTACTTAAAACCGCGACGGATTGGCGCATCTCCGCCCGTCGCGGAAAGACATAATGTAGTCAAAACGATGAATAAATCAAGAAAATTCGCACTACCCGACAAACTGCTCGGCGGCATTGAAGAAACGCCGAATCGCCAGTTCCCCCGCAATAATCGACGCGATGGTTACCGACGATATCAGCATGTACCCCACTATCACCTGTATCAGCACCGCGTCCAGTGGCGATGCCCCCGCCAGGATCATCCCGGTCATGGCGCCGGGCAATGCCACAATGCCGACCGTCTTCATGAAATTCAGGATCGAAATCATCCCCGCCTTCACCGCGTTGCGATAAAACCTCAGCGATGCCTGCCGCCAGGTCTTGCCAAGCGCCAGCGACGTTTCGACCGCCAGGCGGTTGTCTTTCAAATCGGAACTGATCCGATCAAATGTCACCGCCCCGGCATTCATCGTGTTGGAAATAATCATCCCGGCCAGCGGAATAATATAACGGGCCTCGGGAGTGATAATCCTGAGCGCCAGCATCAGTCCCAGTGTGACCAGCGAACCGGCCGTAATCGATACCAGCGCAATCACGAAACCGCCGGTAAAATGCCTGGCGCGCCCGGCCGCCGTATACGCACCGACCACGATCATCACGATAACCGACAGCGCCACCAGCCAGAACGAGCGCGTGTTGAAAATAAACTCCAGCGCATAACCAACCGCTACCAGTTGCACGAACGACCGCACCGTCCCGAAGCCGATCTCCCTGCCGACCGGAATCGACTTGACCTTCGCCAGTACAATCGCCAGCGCCGCCAGCGCGGCGGCCGCCAGCACCTGCAGGTAACCGGTTTCAATCATCGCAACTCCCGGTTAATATATTTCCGCGCCAGATCGGTATCGGGATCTTTCAGCACCTTCGCGGTCTCCCCCGTTTCGACCAGCCGCCCCTTCACCAAAAACAGCGTCTCCCCGCCAAGCCGAATCGCCTGGTTGGGATTATGCGTCACGATAATCGTCGTCAGGCAGAGTTCCTCGGTCAACCGCAGGATTAACTCCTCTATGGTTTGTGATGACGACGGGTCCAGCGACGCGGTCGGTTCATCGAGCAGGACAACCTCCGGCTCCAGTGACAACGCTCGTGCAATCGCCACGCGCTGGCGTTCCCCCCCGGAGATTTCCTCGGCGTCCTTGTCGGCAAACGATGCGTCCAATCCGACCCGGGTCAGCAGTTGACCGATTTTGACATCGGACAAATCGCAACAGCAGAAATGCAAATTGTCGCGCACCGTCCCGGCGAACAGGTACGGCGTCTGGAACAACATCGAAACCTTACGCCGAAGTTCGGTCGGCGGGTAGAACGCGAGTGGCTTGTCGAAGAAGCGTACCTCACCCTCGGTCGGCTCATCGAGCCGGTTCAGCAGACGTAACAGCGATGATTTCCCTGCTCCCGACGGACCGATTAAATTGTAGATGTGTCCCTTGTTGAACGTGTATGAAACGTCATCGACGGTGCGGATGGTATTGCCGTTTTTTTTGATTTCGCGCCCGACCTTGCGAGTTTCAAGCACGATCGTATCATGGCAGGGAGACATGACCGTGATTAGCTCTCTTCGCCGTCAAAATACAACATGCGATTGAGCAACTTGACATACTCCGACCAGCCGGAACCGGTTTTTTCGCGAATTCTATCGATAGCGCCCATCTTGGAGTCGATTTCATCGGAATAGTACAGAATAAACGCCTCCGGAATCTGCGGGACAACCGGCGAGGCGTATTCGACCTGACCGTGGTGTGAGAGAATCATATGCCGCAGTTTCGTGAGCAGGCGCGGAGGAAAATCCGTGATATTGCTGGCGCGCTCCGCAATCAGGTGATCCGCGAGGTTGATATGCCCCACCAGGCGCCCCTCATCGGAATAATCGATAAACGACGTGATCCGGTACTGCCCAACCTTGCCCATGTCGTGAAACAACCCCCCGAATATCAGCAGGTCGCGGTCGAGAAAGGCATACTTGTTGGACAAATCAAGGCAGAGCTCGGTGACGTTAATCGAATGCTCGGCCAGTCCGCCGACAAATGCATGGTGCCACAATTTCCCGGCGGCCGCCTTGATATAGGCATCGAAAAATTCCGCATCCTCCCAGAACGACAGCATCAGGCTCTTGACATGACTGTTTTCAACCCGGTCGGTCAACGAGTGGATTTTCCCGCGTAATTCTTCATCGGTATATTTCGAATGCGGAAGAATATCCGACAATTGATACTCATCCGGCTTGGCCGGTCGAAGTTTGGCCACGCGCAGTTGTCGTTTCCCGCGATATTCACCGACCGCCGCCTTGACCTTGACAACGTCACCCTCCTGAAGTTCGTCGACCGCAAAGCGGTCTGGCTCCCACCAGACCCCGGGAATGCGGCCCGAGGCGTCCCCGAACTCAAATGAAATGTAGGTCGTGCCGTTGTATTCCTTGACATCACGGCGGCGAACTGTCAGAAATGCGGTCACGGTATCGTTGAGAACAAAATCTTTAATCATGATATACCCGATATTATTTCAACCCAAGATACACACATTCGTAGAAAGCGTAAAGCAATTTTTCTTTGTTACTGCCGTCAAGTGATGTATATTTGGGCCTGACATGAAAATTCTCAATCGCTATATTCTCGCGGAACATATTCCGCCGTTCCTGTTCTCCGTGTTTATCATTACATTTATTCTGATCCTGGAGACGATCCCCAAAATCATCGAGATGATTGTCGACAAGGATATCCCCGCGCCAGTGGTGCTGGAACTGATTTTCCTGAATTTGGCGTGGATGATCGCGCTGTCGGTCCCGATGGCGGTCCTGGTGGCAACCCTGCTGGCGTTCGGGCGGATGACTTCCGACACTGAAATCGTGGCGATCAAGGCCTCTGGAATCAACCTCCTGCGGGTATTGATTCCCCTGCTGATCGCCGCCGGAGTGCTGACCGCCGCCATGGTGGAATTCAACGATAAAATCCTGCCCGAACTCAATCACCGGGCGAGAGTGCTGACCGGGGATATTCGCTCGATGCGGCCGACTTTGACCTTCCGACCGGGCGTCTTTATAACCGATGTCTCAGGATATATCATTCTCATCGATGACATCAATCATGTCACCTCCGAAGTGACCGGGGTACGCATCAACGAAACCAAAAATCCCAATCGTCCACGCATTATCGTGGCCAGATCGGGATTGATGAAATTTATCGACAACGGCCAGACCGTCCGATTTACGCTGTATGACGGCGAAATCCACATGCTGGACTCAAAAGAACCGGATAATTACCGTCGCGTGGCATTTACCGAGCAGGTGATCAATGTCGGCGGGGTCGGTTCCGAACTACAGCGAACCGAATCAAATTTCCGCACCGATCGCGAAATGGACATTTCCGAGATGTGGAAAGTGGTCGACAAAGCCAATAGCCAGATTGAGCCGTTCGTGACGCGCATCGCAACCTCGGTCGACAATAAAATGAAATTCCTGTTTTCTGATACGCTGGATTACCCGGTCGATTCCAGCCTTACCGACGAAAAGGCGCTGAATTTCCTCAAAGCCGACATGAATGCCATCAAGGATCGCATCAAACGGGACCGGGATCAGATTCTACAGCAACGGAATATTATCAACAAATACATGATTGAAATACACAAAAAGTACGCCATCCCGGCGGCGTCGTTTGCCTTTGTCCTGATCGGGGCGCCGCTCGCGATTCTTTCACGACGGGGCGGGATGGGAGTTGCGGTGACCGTTTCACTGCTGATATTCACACTCTATTGGGCCTTTTTAATTGGCGGTGAGGATATTTCCGATCGCGGGATGCTGTCGCCGTTCTGGGCGATGTGGGCGGCCAATTTCCTGGTCGGCGGCATCGGCCTGTATTTGCTGGTAAAAGTCATTACCGAAAAGCCGCTGTTCTCGTTTTTCAGGAAATAAGATGATTAAAAAAGTCGACTGGTACCTGTTGCGTTATTTTATTGCCGCCCTGGTGATGGTGGCGCTGGCCTTCGGACTGCTGATCAATGCCATCAACATGATCGAAGAACTCCGGCGCTTTATCGACAACAGCGTCCCAATCGGGGAAATCCTGACATACTATGCCTATTTTTCGGGATGGATACTCAAATCTTTCCTGCCGGTCTTTGTCCTGCTGGCCGCGTTGATATCAATCGGCATTTTGGCGCGACGCAATGAAATCCTGGCGATGAAAGCCAGCGGTATCTCACTGTACCGCATCGCCGCCCCCCTGCTGATCTTCACCTTCCTGCTCAGCGTCGGGCACATCTATTACAATGAGGTAATCTTCCCGGGACCGAATAAAAGACGAGTGGAAATCAAGGAATTCGTCATTCGCAAGAATTCCCGCGAAGCCAAGGCCTCACAGCGCAATATCTACCGGCAGGTCAATCGCAATCTCTACTTTGTCATCAGTTCGTATAATATTCCCGACATGACCGGCGAGGACGTGAAAATATACCATCTCGCCGAAAATCGCCTGACCGAACTGATTACCGCCAAAACCATGAAGTACACCAGCCGCAACTGGATGCTGTACGATGGCGTGCGGCGAATATTCGGAGACTCCGGCGAAACCTTTATCGAGTTCGACTCGCTCAGTGCGGCCTACATTCAGGATAAACCCAAAGACTTCGAGGTCCCATTGGGTAAACCCGAGGACATGGGCTATGCCGAACTGGAACATTATATCGACCTGATGAAACGTATCGGCGGGCCGTACCGCCGCGAACTGGTCGATCTAAAACTAAAAATATCCTTCCCCTTTGCGTCTTTTATTGTCATCCTGATCTGCGTCCCGATCGCCTCAAATCCCAAACGCGGCGGGATCGCGGTATCATTCGCGGTCGGCGCGGGAATCGCGTTGTTCTATTTCGTGTGTTTTAAAGTGCTTCAGTCGCTGGGGTACAGCGGCACGCTGTCCCCCGACCTCGCGGCCTGGCTGATCAACGGTGTGTTTCTAGTGGCAGGTTTAGCAATCCTCTTCACCGCCCGGAAATAAAGACATTCGTATAACAGAGTTGTGGGTTACCCCGCTAATTGTCTTCAGATTTTTCATTTCTAAGAGAGTTGGCCGCCTCTTTTGCGGCTTCAATTCGGTCTTTTTTGGTTTTTTCTTTTATATATGTTTCTTCAAAAAGCAATTCAACAAGTTGAATCAGTGCTTTTGCAGATTCGTATGAAACGTCATATATTGAATCAATATCTTTCTCAGGATGTGCTCCAACATTACCAACTTTTCTTATAGCATCAATCGCTTCCCATAAGTCTGTATCTACTATATCTGTCAATGCATTTATTTCTTCCTGCAAATTCTTTTTCGATATCTTATAAAACCTTCGAATAATACCTTGAATACATCTTCGGGCCATAGTTGCTGATGCCCTTGGACTGTCATTCAAAATCAAACAGGCTTCTTTATAATCCTTTAATAATTCATTAGGAATATAATCTGGAAATGGTTTTACCCGGCCTTTGGGAATTAGTTTAATTTTATCAATTATACTTCCATCTCTATCTGTCCAATACCCCTTTTCATCCTTTTCTTCAATGCGCTCGTTTAAAGTAAGAGTCAATGCACGCTCTTTGCATGCTATATTAGGACAAGTGACAAAAATAAACTGGTAATTTATATCACCATGACGACTCTTATCATCAACACTTAAGTACCCAGATTTAATTATATAATTATTGGATGTAAGTGTTACCGGTCGTCCACAGAATGGGCAAGTCCAAGAGAATCCCATAATACACCTATATTAAATGATTTATAAATATTCATTATTACCAACCAAATAATGTATCCAAGAATAAGCAATCAGGGAAACAGGAATACATTATATTATTAATAATAAGTATCACACATCTAAATAAATAGACTAATAACAATTTTATAAGTCTATAAATAAAGACCCCTTCGCCTTCGACAATCCTCCCCTTTCTATTAAATCCCACACAAAAAAAATAGAGCACCAAAAAGATGCTCTATTACTATACAAATGTCAATAAATATCTACGTCCCCATCTCCCATGAGGCCAAGTACTTCACCTGTTCCGGGGTCAGACGGTCAATGCTGATACCCATCGACTTGAGCTTCAACGCCGCGATCCGGTTGTCGATATCTTCCGGAACGACATACACGGTCCGCTCCAGCCGATGCGCGTTCTTTATAATATACTCCGCCGACAGCGCTTGGTTCGCGAACGACATATCCATCACCATCGCCGGGTGTCCCTCGGCGGCCGACAGGTTAATCAGCCGTCCCGCCGCGAGAATATGCACCTTGCGTCCGCTTTTCAGCGTGTACTCCTCGACAAACTTTCGCACCGTCCGTTTTTTCTTCTTCATCTTCTCGAGCGCCGGGATATCGATCTCCACGTCGAAATGCCCCGAGTTGCACACAATCGCGCCGTCTTTCATGCGGGCGAAGTGTTCCTCGCGAATAACGTGAATATCCCCGGTCAGCGTCACGAACAAATCGCCGATCGGCACCGCTTTCGCCATCGGCATCACCTGGAACCCGTCCATCGCGGCCTCAATCCCCTTAACCGGATCGACCTCGGTAACAACGACCCTGGCGCCCATACCGCGCGCCCGCGACGCAAACCCGCGTCCGCACCAGCCATACCCGGCCACGACCACCGTCGCACCCGCCAGCAGATAATTGGTGGCGCGCAAAATCCCGTCCACCGTCGACTGCCCGGTGCCGTAACGGTTATCGAAGAAATGCTTGGTCTTGGAATCGTTGACCGCCACGATGGGATAAAGCAGGGCCTTGTCCTTGGCCATCGCTTTCAGGCGTATCACCCCGGTCGTGGTTTCTTCGGTACCGCCGATAATATGCTCGATCAGCTCCCGGCGATCCGAATGCAACGTACTCACCAAATCAGCACCGTCATCCATGGTGATATGCGGTTTGGCATCCAGCACCTGGTGTATGTGCTGATAGTACACCTTGCGATTTTCGGCATTGATGGAATACACCGCGATGCCGTAATCCTTCACCAGCGACGCCGCCACATCATCCTGGGTCGAGAGCGGATTCGAGGCACACAGCGCAACCTTGGCGCCCCCCGCCTTGAGCGTGATCATCAAATTGGCGGTCTCGGTCGTCACATGCAGGCAACAGGCAAGATTATACCCCTTGAGCGGTTTGCTTTTTTTGAAACGGTCGCGAATCATCCGCAACACCGGCATGTTCTGCTCGGCCCACTCGATCCGAAGTTTTCCCTGCGGAGCGAGCTTAATATCTGCAATATCTGCTTTGGCACGTGCCATATTATGCATCCTTCTGTAATTCTTTGACTTTGTCGGTTCGTTCCCAGCTGAACTCCGGTTCGGTCCGCCCGAAATGTCCGTACACGGCGGTTTTTTCATACACCGGGCGAAGCAGGTCGAGCGAGTTGATAATTCCCTTCGGGGTCAAATCAAAGTGCTTTTTGATCAGTTCTTCAATTCGGTACTCATCGATCTTGTTGGTCTTGCTGGTGAACACCATTAATGACACCGGTTCCGGCACACCGATCGCATATGCAATCTGAATCGTGCATTTGTCCGCCAGTTCCGCCGCCACCACGTTCTTGGCAATATACCGCGCCATGTAGGCCGCGGACCGGTCAACCTTGGTCGGATCCTTGCCGGAAAACGCCCCGCCGCCATGAGTGGCCATCCCGCCGTACGTATCCACTATGATCTTGCGCCCGGTCATGCCGGTATCGGACTGCGGACCGCCAATCACGAACTTTCCCGTGGGATTGACATGAAATATGGTCTTGTCATCCAGCATGTCTTCCGGGATAACCGGCCTGATGACTTTTTCAATAATCTCCTGCCGCGCCGCATCGGTGATATTGTTCCCCCCGGCATCAAGAATGTCAGGCGAATGCTGGCTCGAAATCACAACCGTGTCCACCCGCGCCGGATGCCCCTCGCGGTACTCAACCGTCACCTGCGATTTTCCGTCGGGACCGAGATACGGTAGAACATTCTCCTTGCGTACCTTCGCCAGCCGCCGCGTCAGCTTATGCGCCAACAGGATCGGCATCGGCATCAATTCCCTGGTCTCTCGACAGGCATACCCGGTCATTAATCCCTGATCACCGGCGCCGCCGACATCCACCCCCTGGGCAATATCGGGCGACTGGGAACCGATGGCGTTCAGAACGGCACAGGAATTATACGAAAAGCCGTAATTGGGGTTGGTATAGCCAATGTCCTTGACCAGATTACGCACCAACCGAGGGATATCTACGTATCCCGTTGTGGTAATTTCGCCCCCAACAATGACCAGTCCGACGGTCACAAAGCATTCACATGCCACCCGTCCGTGGGTATCCTGTCTGAGGACCTCATCTAAAACCGCGTCGGATATCTGGTCACAGACCTTATCGGGATGCCCCTCGGTCACAGACTCCGACGTAAACAGGAAATTTCCTGACATGAAGCTCCTCCTTTACAATAATCATATCCTATAGATCGCCAGTTCCGGAGGATTCTCCAATATTGAGCGTCCGAAACTTGCTTTTGACAACGGCGTTTTCGCCGATGAGTGATGATTCCAGAACCGCCTGCTCGACAGCGGCATTGGAAAAAATGATGGAATCCTTGATTATCGAACGATAAATTCGGGCATGCGGCGAAATCGACACATAGGGACCAATCACCGAATTCTCGATTTGCGCCGTCGGATCAATATACACCGGAGGGATTATCACCGAACCGGGGAAATCATGATTGATTTCTAAATCCTCCAACAGGCGACGGTTGGTGTGTAACAATGTCTCCACCTTGCCACAATCATACCAGTTGTCAACTTCATAGGGCACAAATTCAATACCGGCCCGAATCATCAGTTCCAGCGCGTCGGTCAGCTGTATTTCGCCATCGGTGCGCTTATCGAGGTCGATCACTTTGTTCAATTGATCGTGAAGGTTCTGCGAATCTTCAAAATAATAAAGACCAATGAGCGCAAGATTTGACTTGGGATGCTGAGGCTTTTCCTCAAGGGCCACGATATGACCATCCTTGACCATCCCCACCCCGAAACGCCGAGGATCTTCCACCTGCTGAACTCCGATCACATTCCGCCCGGCCTGTATGAATTTGGAAAAATCAGTCCGGGCAATCGTGTCACCCAACACCACCAGCAACCGACTGCTGTCGATAGTATGCAGGGCCAGATGGATAGCATAGCCCAATCCCAACAATTCCTTTTGCTCAACGAAAGTCGCATTGAAATCATATTTATGCTTGACGAAATCGACAATCTGATCGCCCAGGTGCCCGACAATAATGCAGACCTCGTCCGGTTCCAGCTCAATCAAAGGATCAAGCACGTGCTCCAGCATGGTCTTCCCCGCCACCGGAATCAATGATTTGGGCAGTGAAAAAGTATGCGGCCGAAGTCGGGTTCCGGCCCCGGCCAGCGGGACGATTATTTTCAATTTATCATTCATATGCTCTTTTGCGTCAATATTTATATAATTTTGCATAAAGGCAATGACTATTTCAAAAAATCAGGAAATGGCCGGCAACAAGCCGGGCCCATCATTGCAATAGAATATTTTCATTAAAAAATCTGAGTAAGACTGCCGCCCCACTCATAATAGAGAAATTCAGCGCGGCCGATCAAAAGCGAGATACGCCCCATCACCGTATAGCCGAAATGTGCCCCGAAAGCGATCATGATAAACCAGATCCCTACCCGCGCCGTGACACCAAGCATGCCGGTGTGCTCTTTCGAGAAATAGAAATAAATCAGGGTTGAAATCACTCCCACCACCACCAGCAAAGAAAGAAGAGTTCCGGCAAATCCCGCACCGGTGTTGAGTGATAAAATGGTCGATGCCACTTGCGGAAAGATCAGTCCGTGTAGCGAAGAAATTATATAAATTCCGGCGGTGTTGCCAATCACAAAGGCCAGTGAAACCCGGCTCACCCAGGACCATTTCGGGATCAGGCGCGTAAACATCAAAACACCCAGAATGCCAGGAAGAATCAGCCACCAGTTACCGTCGTCGACCATGGGATTGACCAATTGTTGAATTATCACCGTCTGCCAGATCAGCCCAACATAATAGCCCGCCGATAAACCCGCAAAAATATGCTCGGAAAGCTTATAAAACATATTATCTCGATAGAGAAACGAAAGAAGCGACAGGATCAAATAGGCCCTGAGCCAAATTTCAAAATGCTGGACAAAACTCAATGATTCGCCCATCTACTTGCCGTCCTTTCCGCGTGACATGAAAAATCCGACATTGCCCACAATCACGAAAAATATCACCAGCAAATGCACCAGTGACTGGGCATCCATCCCCCGAATCGCGCTCCCGTTTATCCCGATCATCCGCTCATATTCGGCGGCTCCCTTCATGCCACCCAACAACCCCGTCATCTGACCGGCATCGACAAATGAATACATCTTCGGCGCCACCACCGCAGTCACACCGGAACCGACCGGCTTGCCATACTGCGCGTTGACAATTGAGATCCAGTAATCGACCGTGGCGTTATCCGCCACCACAAATATAAATTCAATATCACGGTAATTTTTCACCTTGTCCATCAATGGCAAATCGCGCAGAGGGGTCCCGGAATAATCACTGGGAAAAATGGCCTCGATAGAACTGGCCAAACCATGCATCACCGCCACATAATTGGCCTTATAACCGAGATTGACGAAATCAATCCCGTATTCCTTGTTATATTCCAAAGCGATTTCGCGCGTGACTCGCTCCGCAATCGACGGCCCGCCCAGAGGGATATTCGACAGCGTGACAACTTTCATATCCTTGGAAAACATGTGGCGCAAGGCCGCAATCGACATCGGCTGGGTTTCCGCCATTGCCGACGGATAATAATCGAAAGTCAGCATGACCACACTGCTGTCGGGAAGCTCATCAATGGCTTCAAACAACTGCCTGGCCTCCTGCGTGATTTCAACCGGAAACTGCATCACCACGACCATCGGCACAAAAACAGCAATCGCCACCAGCAGGTAAATCCAGCGACGGTCAATGTGTTGCAGTTTGTCCCAGAATCCCATGCTTATCCCTTCCCCATATATGTACGCTCAATGCCGAGCATCACTCTCAGTGACATCGACGCCGCCCCCAGGGCCGCCCCAATAATAATGCCGCGTTGTACCGCAACATTAAAACCGTTCATAATAAACATATTCAGATAATCAGGGATACTTTCTCCGAACAATCGCAGAAAGGCCTCGCCCATCGGCACCCGCCAGAGCATGACAATAATCGCCGTCAGCAACAGCAGGGTCGCATCGGCACTGCGAGCGCGGAAAGCACGATAGGCCGCCGACGCGATATAAAACGCCAGCATCGCAAACATCGTTTCCATCATGGGTGAATCGAGATAATTGAACAGCCAGTCATAAATCGATCCGGTTCCGGTCCCGAACATTGAACTCCAGCTCTGTGGAAAAATGCTGTAAAACACCCTGCCGAAAGTGGTGTTGGCTGACACCGGAAGCATCGCCGGAATCGCCATGGCAAAAACCGAAACCACCGTGGCCAGCTTGAACGGCCAGTCCTCACTGCGCCGGGTTACCGCGCGGCCATTGACTCGCACGATGGAAAACACCCCCAGCACCAGTGTAAAACCGCTGACAATGGTCACCCATTGTAAAACTACATCCTGCGCCCGACCAATAAAGGTCCGATCCGGATTGAAAAAAAACGAGACAACCATCACGAATCCGGATAAAAATGCCACTATGACCGGGACTGTCGTTCTCATCGTTATGGCACCACAAACAAATTTTTAAGCCATTCACCGGCATCAAACGACATCAGGATGACACCGAGAATAATGACGGCAACAATTATCACTTTAACAAAATCCTGCCCCTTCAAGCCACCCAGTAACAGCGGTTCATGACTGAGATAACTCGACGCGGCATACAATTCCTCACCCATCAACGTATAGTCACATGCCGCGATAAAAAATGGCAACTGCTCCGGACGCGCCGTCCCGGCAATCTGAATCGACCCGGCGGCATTGCCGGTTTCAGCCAAAAGCAGGGATTCGGCGAAAAACGCCCCCATATATATATTCGCGGCCGGTTTGTCGCGCATCATCATCCCATTGACCGTTGCCGTAAACGCAAATTGCTCGCCCGCGACATAACGCACGGTATCCCTGTCATAAGTATCGTGGCGTCCGACCTCGAGATACGCCTGCTCGACCACCTCCTGCCCCGCGGCCAGAATCATCGGGTACCGCACCGGGACATACAGCGGCGTTTCATACTGAGCGGTTATCCGGGCCACTCGACCGAGAATCGCCAGCCCGGCAATCGTTTCAATATCATCGATATCAGAGATGCCCGGAATAAAGAGTACCGGTTTGCCCATTTCGGTGGCGCGACCAACCGCTTCTTCAACCGCATCAATGCCCGGAATACGCCGGACAAATAATTTTTTCCCCTGCCTGGCCCAGCGCGTATACAATAACACCGCGCCGGAAAATATCAGCATGAAAACCAACACCGAGAGACGATAGGTACGAAAAACGGTTATATCATTGACTGCAATCGCAACGGTTACCGTATCCGCCAAAACGCCGTCCGAGGCAATAATCCGAACCGTGTAATCCCCCTCCTGCTCGAATCCCGGTGAAAAAACCAGGCTTCCCTGACCGTTCAGGCTGTCGACAAATATCACACTGTCCATCAAATGTTCGGCGGTTAACACGGGAACCGTGCCGTCGAGATCAATCGCCGATACCGCGACAACCAGCGTTCGGCCCTCATCAATATCAAGAGTGCTGTCGCCAACCAGGGTCAAAATGGGTGGATGAATATTCACACTGTCAGGAGATTGGGCAAATGAAAATATCGAAAAACACAGGCAAAGACTTAAGGCTAGAATAATTGTCTTAACACTGATGTGGGGGTTGTTATTTTTCACGCTGTATAATAGCCAAAATAGGCGTCCTGTCAACTGCTTTTAATTCAATACGAATCGAAACGACAGATATCTAACGCATTTTCATGTTGTCGATCAGACGAATACCATGAACCCGCACCGCCAGCGAACAGATACAGTTTTTTGTGATTCGCTTCACCGGCGTCAACAAATCGAAATCGGTATACGCGATATAATCGATTTGTGCCGAGGGACAGATTGAACCGATGACTTTCTTCATCTCGCGCCGCAGGACAGCCGGGTCATCGACACCATCCCTGGTTATCATGGTCCGGGCCGTTTTTAACGCCGCATATACACAAACGGCATCCGGGCGCTGGGCGGGAGTAAAATAACTGTTTCGCGACGACATTGCCACACCGTCCTTCTCGCGAACCGTCGGTGCGAGCATAAGCTTGATGGGATAATTCAAATCGCGGATCATCCGCCGGATAACCTGTGCCTGCTGGTAATCCTTCATCCCGAAAACCGCCACGTCGGGACGGACGATGTTGAATAATTTCGAGACGATCGTCGTCACACCGCGAAAATGAGTCGGACGGGAGCTTCCCTCAAGACCTTTGGTGATTTCTTCAACTGCCACATACGTTTGGAAATCATCGGTGTACATATCCTCGGCCTTGGGGATAAAGACGATATCCCCCCCGGCGGAAGCGATATTCCGGATATCCTTCTTCTCATCGCGCGGATACGCCTTGAAATCCTCACCCGGACCGAATTGTGTCGGGTTGACAAACACCGAGGTAATCACGACATCCGTTAGTTTCCGGGCCCGGCGTATCAGCGACAAATGCCCGTCGTGCAAAAAGCCCATAGTCGGAACCAGGCCGATGGTCATTTTCTGCCCGGCGTATTGTCGTGCCAGTTTCTGCATCTGCTTTATTGATCTTACTGTTTTCATCTTACTTCCCGTTATCAAGAAATTCCAGCGCCAGTTGGCCGTCATCGAGCCGGGCATAACTGAAGTGCCTGATAAAATCTCCGGTATTGATATACACACCATTTTTAAGATCATGGTATTCCGGGTGATGGGTATGTCCGATCAGTACCGCATCATATCCCTCCGCGATCTTGCTTTCAGCGTAGACTTCATAATCACGGAGAAAATCCTTGCTTCGTTCCCCGGTATGATGGCGTGAGGTACTCGAGACATACTTCGCCAGCGGAATCGCCCAATCCGGTGGGATTCGCCGATATAGCCAGATATTAAGACGATTGCGCAGGATACGCCGTAAAATACGGTATTTCCAGTCCGAGGGAGATAAACCATCACCATGAATTAAAAATATCCTCTTCCCCTGTTCATTGATCTCAAGAAAATCGCGATGAATGACAATCCCGGCCTCGCGGTTTAAAAACCCACCCAGCCAGAAATCATGATTACCGGTGATATAATGAATCTTAATCCCCCGCTCCACCAGCGACGCAAGCTTGAACACGATTTTAAGATGCTCTTTCGGAATGGCATGTTTGTACTCAAACCAGAAATCGAACAGGTCCCCGAGAATGAAGACTTTTTCACCATCGGTTTCAATCCGCTCGATCAGACGGTCAAGCATTGCGAGTTTGTGATCTTCGCATTGCCGATCCGCCGCCCCGAGATGCGCGTCGGAAAAAAAATAAATCGCCATCGGCGGATTATACTATTTCGACGGCCAAAAGTAAACGAAAGAAGTAATCACCCTTTTTTCAGCTACGATACCGTTTCCGCCGGATTATGATAGGTATATCTTATTTATTGCGTTCCAGCAAAACTGTCAGGCTGTCATAATACGCATCCGACATCTCCGTCAGCGGCACGTCGACCAGGTCATTTATAACCAGTCGATCACCCCCGACCTTTCCGATAGCCGCAATCGGGACGCCGTTGCGGGTGCAAAGATCAACCAGTGCTTCACCGTGACCTTGATCGGTCGAGACTACAATGCGCGACTGGGTTTCGCCGAACAACAGGCAATCGGGACGGATCTCATCATCGAGATGCACCTCCGCGCCGAGTAGATTCTCCCTATCCGACAAACAACATTCCGCGATCGTCACGGCCAAACCGCCGTCGGAACAATCATGGGCGGACTTGACAAGCCCGGCTTTAATTGCCTCAAGAAGCGTATCCTGCACCAGTTTTTCAAAATGTAAATCCAGTTTAGGCAACGGACCGAGATTCTTGTCGTAAATCGTATGCAGATATTCCGATGCTCCGAGTTCCTCCTCGGTTTCACCGATCAGGTAGATAAAATCGCCATCATCCTTGAATCCCTGCGTGGTGATATGCTTGACATCATCAATAATCCCCAGCATCCCGATTGTCGGCGTCGGAAATACCGCGCGTTCCGGATCTTCATTATAGAAGCTCACATTCCCGCCCGTCACCGGGGTATTGAAATGCCTGCAGGCTTCGCCCATTCCGGCGACAGCCTCGGAGAAACCATAATAGATTTCCGGCTTGTAGGGATTACCGAAATTAAGGCAGTTGGTGATCGCCACCCCGCGCCCGCCGGAGCAGGCGATATTGCGCGCCGCCTCGACCACCGCCTGAATCGCGCCCTGGCGGGGATTAAGATAGCAATAACGGCCATTGCAGTCAGTCACCAGCGCAATCGCTCGGTTGGTCTTGCGCACCCGTAGCACCGCCGCGTCGGAACCCGGACCAACCGCGGTATTGGTGCGCACCATCGAATCATATTGATTGAACACCCACCCCTTGTCGCAAATATTCGGAGCGGCCAGCATCGTCAACAAGTCCCTGCTGAAATCCCGGTCGGTTGAATAGTCATCGAGATTAAGCTTGGAAAGCTCGTCAATATAAGCCGGTTTCCTGGTTTCGCGATGATAAACCGGCGTTCGTCCCCCCAGGGCAAGCACGTCGGCGGGAATCTCCGAAACCGTCTCACCGCCCAGGCGAACCTTGAATATCCCGCTGTTATTGGATTCTCCGATAATGGTGGAATTAAGCTCCCACTTGTCAAATATACGGCGAATGTCTTCTTCACGACCCTTCTTCACACACACCAGCATCCGTTCCTGCGATTCTGAGAGTAAAATCTCATACGGTGTCATGCGTTCTTCACGAACCGGGACTTTGTCGATGTCAATCGTCACCCCGGCGTTGCCCCGAAACGACATCTCCGCACAGGAGCAGGTAATCCCCGCCGCACCCATATCCTGCACACCGATGACCAAATCTTCGCGAATGATTTCCAGCGTCGCCTCCAGTAACAGCTTTTCCGTAAACGGGTCGCCGATCTGTACCGATGGCCGTCTCTCCTGAGATTTTTCAGTGAGTTCTTCGGAAGCGAACGTCGCCCCGTGAATCCCATCTCTACCGGTCTTGGAACCGACAATCATAACCGGATTGCCGACACCGGAGATTGTCCCCGACACCAGGCCGTCAGCTTTGACAATCCCCACCGCCATAGCGTTAATCAGCGGATTGCCGGTATAGGCCTCATCGAAATACGTCTCCCCCGCCACCGTCGGTACTCCGAACGAGTTGCCGTAGTCGCCGATTCCGCGCACCACCCCGTCAACCAGGTAACGTACCCGGGGATTCTCAGGCGAACCGAAACGAAGCGAGTCCAGCGAAGCAATCGGCCGTGCGCCCATCGTAAAAATATCCCGCAGAATCCCACCGACCCCGGTCGCCGCGCCCTGATATGGTTCCACCGCCGAGGGGTGATTGTGTGACTCGATCTTGAATACCACCGCCAACCCGTCGCCGATATCAACCGCACCGGCATTTTCCTCACCGGCCTTGGACAATAGCGCTTCTCCCTCGCGCGGAAGCGTTTTTATAAGTGCAATGGAATTTTTATACGAGCAGTGCTCCGACCACATCACCGAAAATATGCCTAACTCGGTAAAATTCGGCTCACGTCCCAATATCTTGATGATTTCGTCGTGTTCTTCTTCATTAATCCCGTGGTCTTTGACCATTTGCGGGGTGACTTGCGGCTGTTCCATATCTTCCTCCACTCAGTGAAAGAAGGAATATAGATGCCCCCCCGGTTTGAGTCAAACAGAATGTGTGATTATTTGTAAACATGCCTGCCGGATAACGATAGCATCCCCCCAATCACGCTTGGTAAAATTAGAAAACATTAAAAAACACTGGACAGCCGCGTCAAAGAAAGTATACTGACGTAACCATGAAGACGATTGAAACCACGGTCCGAGACAACCTGCGAGCCTTTGCAATGATTACTCCGGGCGACAAAGTCCTGGTTGGTTTTTCTGGCGGTCCGGACTCAACCGCCCTGTTACACTTGCTTCATAACTGCTCCCGGGACATGGCCTTCTCACTGATCGCCTGCTATATCAATCATGGTATCAGGCCGAAAGCGGTCGGACGGGAGATCGTCTATTGTACCGACATCTGCCAGAACCTGAATATCCCCCTCACCGTCGTCGAGGCCGATATTCCCGCCTACGCCAAAACCGATAAACTTTCACTGGAAGAGGCCGGGCGAATCTTTCGAATCGACGCCCTCAATGAAATCGCCAAACAGGAAAATTGCACCGCAATCGCACTGGGACATCACCTCGATGACCAGATCGAAACAATCCTCTTCCGGCTATTCCGTGGCACCGGCCCACAGGGTATCATGCCGATCAAACCGGCCAGTGGCAATATCATTCATCCCTTATTCAATATCCCCCGTTCAGAAATCGAATCGTATTGCAAACAACATAAACTCAAACCGGTGCTGGATGAATCCAATTTGCAGTCTCATTTCTCCCGCAATTATGTCCGCAATAAAATTGTCCCCCTGATTGAAAAACACTTCGAGGGCAAATATCGCAACGCCCTGTTGCATTTTGCGCAGATTGTCGCGGATGAAAACGAATACCTCGATCGGCTCACACGAAAAGAATTCAAAAAGATCGTGCGTTTCACGCCTGGCAACAAGATTGTTGTTGATTTGGCCAAAATCGCCGCTTATGATCTATGGCTGAGACGGCGACTGGTAAAAACATGCCTGGAACAACTGGACGGACGGATTGGCGCGGGATCGTTTGAACAGGTCAAACGCATCGACGAAGTCATTACTGGTCGGAAAAAAGCGGTTAATCTGCCCGGAACGATTAGGATTGTCGCCGACCGGGGAAAAATGTATTTTATGCGCGGTGCGGTCAATTGGAAAAAACATTCCCTGGCACCCGGCCAAACAGCCGATTTGCCGGAAATCCGCAGTCGCATACAGTGTCGAAAAATCGAAGGGAGTATGGCTGTAACGACTCGGCAAAAACAGGGGCATAAGATTCATGTTGATGCCGGTCGTATCGAACCACCGCTGGAAATTCGCGGAATAAAAGACGGAGATAGATTCCGTCCCCTGGGAATGCGAGGAATTAAGAAAATCGGGGATTACTTGACCGATGCCAGGGTATCGCGATACCTGAGAGATGAAATCCCGATGGTGATTGATCGCAAGGGTATTGTCTGGTTGGTGGGACATCAGATTGCCGACCGCGTTAAAATCGAGAAAAAAACCACTGAAGTATTGGAAATAGAACTTAGTGAAAGACGCAGACATGGAATGTCACAAATTTGAACTGCTGTTTCCGCAAGACAAAATCTCCCGGCGCATAGCGGAACTGGGCCGGCAGATTTCGAACGATTATAAGGATAAAACCCCCATCCTGATCGGCGTCCTCAAAGGATGCATTATCTTCATGGCGGATCTGATCCGCACCATCACAATTCCCATTGAGCTGGAATTTATCTCCGCGTCAAGCTATAACAATGGAAAAACCGCTTCTGATAAGGTCGCCATGGGGAAAAATCCCGATAAAGGACTGGCCGGAAGACATATTCTGTTGGTCGAAGGGGTCGTCGATTCGGGAAAAACCATCGCATCAATTACTAAAAAACTGGAACTTGAGAAACCTGCGTCAATAGAAGTTGTTACATTACTGGACAAGCCGGTATGCCGGAAGGTTGAGATTCAAACTAAATATGTCGGCTTTGATGCCGGCGATGATTTTGTGATCGGATATGGCCTTGATGTTGACCAGAACTATCGCAACCTTCCCTTCATCGGTAAGGTGACGGAGTAAGAAAAAAGACATAGATTCCGGTCACTTTTGGTCGAATATGTAGTATATTAATGTGGGAGTATATGATAGATGGATTTGAACAGGAACAACAGTAAATTCGCAGACAATCAGCCAGGACGCGATAATCGTGGCAGTCAGAAAAGCCCGGACGGAAAAGAGCCGTTCAGCTGGAAAGGCCCGATCCGGACCCTCGGCTTTTGGCTTGTCATTATTATGGTGTTTATCTTTGCTTACAGTATTTATTCATCATCCAGCAACGATGTCGCCGAAATATCATACACCGAATTTATAAATCAGCTTGAAAGCGATAATATCTCAGAGGTTACGTTTATTGACAAGGATATTGAGGGCGTCCTCAAGCAGGAAACCAACCTGGTTTCAGGAACGACTACCGGGCGCTTTACCAAGTTCATGGCTCGCATACCCTTTGAAGATAACAGCTTTACCCTGATTGGACGGCTTGAAAAAGCCAATGTCACGATTTCCGCAAGAACCGAGGGACCAAATTACTTCTCGATATTGATCTCAATCGCTCCCTGGTTTTTGTTAATCTTCATTTGGCTGTTTTTCCTGCGACAAATGCAGGGAGGCGGTGGTACAAAAGGCATTTTCTCCTTTGGTAAAAGTCGCGCACGATTGCTGACCGATGAACGACCGAAAGTCACCTTTAGCGATGTGGCCGGGGTAGCGGAAGCCAAGGAAGAATTAAGTGAGATTATAGAATTTCTTAAAGACCCCAGCAAATTTTCCAGGCTTGGGGGCAAAATCCCGAAAGGTGCACTCTTGCTGGGGCCTCCGGGATCGGGAAAAACTTTGCTTGCCCGCGCCGTTGCGGGTGAAGCGGGCGTTCCGTTTTTCTCCATGTCAGGTTCCGATTTCGTGGAAATGTTTGTCGGTGTCGGCGCCAGCCGCGTTCGCGATCTCTTTGAACAGGGCAAGAAAAACGCCCCGTGTATAATTTTCATCGATGAAATCGATGCGGTCGGTCGCCATCGTGGCGCCGGGCTCGGCGGCGGTCACGACGAACGAGAACAAACCCTCAATCAGCTCTTGGTTGAAATGGATGGCTTCGAATCCAATGATGGAGTGATTCTTGTTGCCGCCACCAACCGCCCGGACATTCTCGACCCGGCCCTCTTGCGTCCCGGACGATTTGATCGCCAAATCGTGGTCGATTCACCCGATGTCAAGGGACGAGAGGGAATTCTCTCGGTGCATACGAAGAAAATCAAGCTCGATCCTGATGTTGAACTGGACATTCTCGCCCGCGGAACACCGGGATTATCCGGGGCTGACCTGGCGAACATGGTCAACGAAGCGGCCCTGCTGGCGGCAAGGAAAGATCATGAAACGGTCACTATGGACGATTTCGAGGAAGCCAAAGACAAGGTCATGATGGGGACGGAACGCAAATCCATGGTCATTCCGGAAGAAGAAAAACGCATGATTGCCTATCATGAGGCCGGGCATGCCCTGGTCGCAAAATATTTGCCCGATGCCGATCCCGTGCACAAAGTTACCATTATCCCGCGCGGGATGGCGCTGGGAGTTACATCATATCTTCCGGTCGACGAACGACACACGCACTCCAAAACGCGTATTGAAATGCGCTTGGTGTACGCGATGGGGGGCCGGGTGGCTGAACAGGTGGTATTCGGAGACCTTTCTACCGGGGCCAGTGATGACTTGCGGCGAGCCACCGACATCGCACAAAACATGGTCTGCAAATGGGGCATGTCAGAAAAACTGGGCCCGACAACGTTCGGCAAACATGAAAATCAACTGTTCTTGGGCAAGGAACTGGTTTCAAACCGTGATTATTCGGAGCAAACCGCGCAGTTGATTGATGAAGAAGTACGCGGCATCGTCGAAAAAGCGGAAAAAAGAGCGTACACTATTCTCACCAAGCATCGTGATGCACTCGACAAGGTCGCCGAACGCCTGCTTGAGAAAGAAGTCCTCGACGGACACGAAATTGATGAGTTGATCGGGAGGGGCGGATCGGACGAGGTCGAATCCCCGGAACCGGCCCCGGAAGTCGATGGATAAAAAGAAAATCCTAAAGGGCGTCAGGCTGATTCTCGAAGGTATCGGAGAGGATCCGGACCGGGAGGGTTTAAAAAGAACCCCCGAACGATTGTACGAATTCTACAAGGATGTTCTCTCGGGTATCAAGGCCAAACCGGAGAAAACCCTGCGCCTTTATACCAAACCAAATAAAGATGAATTAATCATTGTCCGTGACATTTCGTTTTTCTCAATGTGCGAACACCACCTGGTCCCATTTTTCGGACAGGTGCATATCGCCTATATCCCCCAGAAAAACAAGATAACCGGATTCTCCAACCTGGTCGAAATCGTGGAGGTCTTCTCAAAACGCCCAACCGTCCAGGAGGAATTGACCTCGCTGATCGCCGACAGCATTTACACTATCGTCAAAGCCAAGGGCGTGCTGGTCATTATCGAAGCCGAACACCTTTGCATGACCATGACCGGCGTTAAAAAGCCGGGGTCGCGCACAATCACGTCGGCCGTGCGCGGCAACCTGCGCGAAGAAGCCACTCGCGCCGAAGCAATGGCCCTTATCAAACAATAATCGTGTCAACCTGACCGCGAATTCAATATTATCTTGCTGACTCATTACCGCATTTACTATATTGTCAAAAGTGGAATCCGCAATCAGGATATATGGACATGAATAACGCCGCGCAAAATCCCGGCCCCATCGCGTTACCGGACGGACAGGTTCTGAAACTGGAACAGCCGTTGGTGATGGGGATTGTAAATGTCACTCCGGATTCGTTCTCGGATGGCGGCATGTTTTATTCCCCTGATGATGCCGTCAAACACGCCAAAAAATTGATCGATGATGGCGCCGACATCATTGACGTCGGTGGCGAATCCACTCGTCCGGGTTCCGATGCGGTCCCGCTGGATGAGGAAACCGAGCGAGTCATCCCGGTTATTCGCGCAATACGCGACATCTCCCCTATTCCGATTTCAATCGACACCACCAAACCCGGGGTGGCCAAAGAGGCGATCAAAAACGGCGCGACAATGATCAACGATATCTCAGCCCTTCGCTTTGACGAAAACATGGCCGAAGTGGCCGCGACTCACAAAACGCCGGTGGTGCTGATGCACATGCTGGGCCAGCCAAAAACAATGCAGGAAGCCCCCCATTATCACGACTGCATCAACGAAATCAAGCAGTTCTTCTCCGAACGGATTCACTTCTGCCTTAACTACGGTATTGACAAAGACCGGATTATTCTCGATCCCGGAATCGGCTTCGGAAAACGTCTCGAGGACAACCTTGAAATCCTGAGGCGACTCGATGAATTCCGCATGTTCGACTGCCCGCTCTTGCTCGGGGCATCACGCAAGTCGTTTATCAGCATGATTACCCGTGATCGGCATGACCCCCTGGCGCGCATCGGCGGATCAATTGCGGCCGCCATTCTGGCGGTTTGCAACGGTGCTCACATTATACGCGTGCATGACGTGGCCGCGACCGTCGAAGCCATCAAGGTTACCGACGCTATCAAGGGAGCACATTGAGCATGCAATTGTTCCAGATCGACTTCTTAACATTTCGCCTGATTGATCTGATCGATATTCTAATCGTAGCTTTTATTATTTATCAAATGCTGGCATTGATGAAAGGCACCCGCGCCGCCCAGATGGTGACCGGACTGGTGTTGATTTTTATCGTCGCCTTCATCGCCTTCTGGTTCCAGCTTGAGGGCCTGTCATGGCTGTTCAGTAATCTGGCCACGGTCGGCGTCATCGTCCTGG
>Ga0272442_10003129_pt1 | contig 23402 bp, 25 predicted proteins | sample SSMForm2O_FD_200262 | JGI IMG/M metagenome (GOLD analysis project Ga0272442, IMG submission 200262) | Marine sediment archaeal communities from Little Sippewissett salt marsh, Falmouth, MA, United States - SSM-Form-2O | ecosystem: Environmental > Aquatic > Marine > Wetlands > Sediment ...
AAATTCGAACTGCTGATCGAAGAATACAATTCAGGATCTGCTAACGTTGACCTTTCATACAAAGAATTAATCGAATTCGCCAAAAAATTGAAGGAAGAAGATGAAAGAGCGATCAGGGAAAACTTAAGCGAAGAAGAACTCGCTCTCTTTGACAAGTTGAAAAAGCCCGATCTTAGCGAAAAAGAGAAGGTCCAGGTAAAAACAGTCTCAAAAGAACTACTTTCCACTCTAAAAACCGAAAAACTGGTGCTCGATTGGAGAAAGAAACAGCAGGCTGTAGCAGCAGTTAAAAAAGAAATCGAAGACGAGCTGGATAGAGGACTTCCCGACTCATACGATGCCGAAATTTATGAAGAAAAATGCAACGCTGTTTTCCAGCACATTTACGATTCATACTTCGGGGAAAATCAGAGCGTTTATGAAGCAGTTGCCTGAAAGTTTCAAGTTCGGCTTCAAAAATGGTGCTGATATTTCTTTGTCTCTCAGCTTATTTTACTTCCACAGCGATGCATAAATATTATCGAAAAACAAAATATCCACGTGGAAACATGAATGAAACGGAGCTTCTAAGGAAAATATCCGATGATTTGGATTTTCTCAAGAAAAAGATCCTCGAAATTGAGGAAAGCCTTGATTTAATCACCAGCGACCTTCACCCAGTTAAAGAAGAGTACCTTGAAAGGTTGGATGAAATAAAAAAGGAAGGCACTGTTTCAGGAAGGAAGTTTGAAGAGAAATTCGGGGTAAAGCTCTGAGACCTTCACTTGAATTCTTTGTTGCTTTTCTGCTTAGGCACAAAAATTTCTCCACTGCTTCCTCAGGATTGACAGGATAAGTTACAACCACCTGAACAAACACAATGAATTCATGAGAGAGGATCAGGTAAACCAGGATTCATAGAAATGAAAGGAATGGATATGACAAAAAATGAGCTCAAGGAATGGACGGAAGTGGAAGAAATCCTGCAGAAAGCCGAGAAAAAGGATCTCATCGGGCTTATTCGGGACCTGTATACAAATTCGGCTGGAGACCGCATGATCATTAATTCCAGATACCTGGGAGAGGGAATAAAGAAGAAAAAGAGTAAGCTGCTGGAGGAGCACCGGAAAATCATAAGAGGTGAGTTCCCTCCAGAAAATGAATCGGGGAAAATCCGCCACGCTGCAGTGGAAAGGGCTATCAGTGACTATTCGAATGCTTCGGGGGACTTTGTGGGGACGCTGGACCTCATGCTTACATATGTTGAAGGAGGAATCCGGTATGCCAATATTTTCGGAGCCGCAGACGATGAATTCTATGACAATATCGAAGGAATGCTGGACAGGTTTTGTGAACTCTTAAAAACTGAGGAGGGACAGAAATATTATCCCCTGTTCAGTGAACGGCTTGCTAATGCCTGCAGGGATTCGGAGCACATCGGATGGGGTTTCGGGGAGGCAATTTGTGTCCTTGTAGGAGATATTGAAGAGTTTTTTGAGGGGGAGCAGAATGATACATCAGAATGACACGTAACTCAAAAAACTTCAGGTGACTTTTCGTGGCAAAAGAAACTTCCGTAAAATGGTCTGAAATGAAGAAAATCCTCCAGGATACTGATAAAAAAGAGCTCATCGACCTCATCAGAGACCTGTACAAACGGTCGGCTGACGACCGCAGGTTTATCACTGCCAGGTACATGGATGCGATTGATGGAGACCTGAAGGACAAGATGCTGGAGAAGTACCGGGAAATTATTGTAAACGAGTTTTTCCCGGAAAGAGGAGAAGAGAAATTACGTTATTCGGTGGCCAAAAAAGCCATCACTGATTACTCGAAAGCTTCCGGGGACCCGGAAGGGACGCTGGACCTTATGCTCACATATGTGGAAAACGGGGTTGAATACACCAATACTTATGGGGACATTAACGGACAGTTCTATCGAAACATTTACGGAATGCTGTCAAAAGTCTGTGACCTTCTCTGGGACAAAAAGGAACTGTACCCATTGTTCAGGAAGCGGCTGTTTAAAGTCTGCCAGGATTCACGCAATATCGGCTGGGGATTCGGGGATATAGTGTATGATACAATCATAGATTTCAAGCTCAGATTTGAGGGTGAGTGAATGGAGTTTGGGGAGTCAGAGGAATTAGAGTAGTTAAAGGAATCCAAAGATTAAGGGGGAGAATATGGCAAAAGAAGATTCCGTAAAATGGTCTGAGGTAAAAAATTCCCTTAAAACGCTTGACAAAAAGGAACTCATCGACCTCATCCGGGACCTTTACAGGCACTCGACTGAGAACCGCCGGATAATTATTTCAAGGCAGCCGGAGGAAAAAAAGAGCGACTGGGTATTGGAGAGTTTCCAGCAGGTGATCAGGAATGAGTTTTTGTCTGACAATGATTTTGGAGGGCTTCGGTCGGACGTGGCGAGGAAAGCTATCCTGGATTACTCCGAAGGCTCGGGAGATCTCGCAGGGACAATGGAACTGATGATTCTTTTTTTGGAAAACGTTGTTGAATTTATCAAGGAATATGGGGACATTGATGAGGAATTCTACGATGCAGGGTATGAAATGCTCAGGAAGTTCAGCGAACTTCTCAAAACCCCGGAAGGACAGGGTTTCTACCCCCAATTTAAAGAAAGGCTGTTCAAACTCCGCAGGGAATCGGACGATTTCGGCTATGGGTTTGGGGATGACATCGCCTCTTATGTGGAAGACGTTGAAGATTTTTTTGAAGAAGACCAGCAATGAGGAAGGATTCTGGTAAGGTATGGCAGAAGAAGCAACTTTAAAATGGTCAGAGTTGAAGAAATATTTACAAGATGCGGGTCAGAAAGAGCTCATCGAGCTTGTCCACGACCTGTACAAACAATCGGTTGACAACCGCAGGTATGTCACTGCCAGGTACACAAAGGGAGAAGGTGACAGTGAAATTCTGGAGGCTTACCGGAAAATAGTCGTAAACGTTTACTTCCCCGCGCGTGGAGCAGCCAGTAAACCTCGCTATTCAGTAGCAAAGAAAGCTATCAATGATTATTCCAGGGCTTCCGGAGACATTAAGGGCACAATGGACCTGGCACTTACCCTCGTAGAAAAGGTGACTGAATATATCCGCGAGTTTTCAGGAATTGGGGAGGAATCTTACGCTGGCGGATTTGAAATGATGGAAAAATTCTGTGAGCTGATGAGGACTGAAGAAGGACAGAAATTTTACCCTTACTTCAGGGAAAGGCTTCAAAAACTATACCAGGATTCGAAGAACAGTCCTTACGGAATCGCTACCATCGAGCAATACATCTCTGATCTGGAAAACGACTTTTTCGAAGGAGAATTACAGGACAACTGAAGCTTGTTCATAGAGCAAGTCTTTGACAACGTGGGATTAAGTTTCTCATGAGAAGATCTCCAAAACTCTTCAACCACCCGAACTTCCTCCCTCACTCCCACAAGTAATTTTTTATATATCAAATTCAAATTTATCCCTATGGATGCCTTCTGGTCCCGATCCAATACCCTGGGCTCAAGACAGCGAGCCTTCTCATGGCGAATAGATACCAGGGGAAACATTTTCATCAAAAGGAAGTTCAGGAACCACCGCTTCCCCAGGATTGATAAGATCAGTTACAACCACCTGAAAAAACTCGATGAGTTCATGCAGGATAGGGAATGGAAGGACCTGGCAAACAATGCCGTAAACCTGTACAGGGGAAGGGAAAAAGAGGGGATCGGAAAGTTCCTGTACCGGATGAGGCCCGAGGTCCCTTACGCCCAGCTCTCAAGCCAGCTTGGGTCTATTTTTTACCAGTCGGAAGTCTGGGAGTGGAACGAGCAGAGAAGGGGAATTAAGTTCCTGCTGCTGGAAGGAGACTGGCAGGAAAAGACGGTCGAGTATTACCGGACTTCGCTGGATCAGGTCCTGGACTCGAATTTCGAAAGCAGCTTATGGAACAGGCTTTCGGCTTTTTCAGTTATTGAGTTAAGCGAACAGGTTTTCGGCTTTTTTCAGTTATTGAGTCAGACGAACGGGCTTTCGGCTGCTTTCCAGCTGTTTTTAACAACCTTTATGGAGATTGCAAAAACAAGGATGATCGAGCTGTAGAAGAGCATCATAAAAAATATTGCTGATATATCCCCCAATCCGGGGACTGCACCGTTCCCTGCCCTGAGCTCGTTCAGGTCAATAATAGTCATTATATGCCACGTTTCCCTGAGCAGCAGGGAGACGAACAGGAGGAGGCAGGAGAATAATGACATTATTAGTATATTTATTTTCATTAAATCTTCTAACGTATTTACAGATATATATAATTTATTGAGTATACAGGTTAGAGGAAACGCTTTCGGATAGGGGATAAATGATAAATAAATTTTGGTAAGTAGAAAGAGAATTGGAAAGAAAATCGGGAACTGAAGGAATTGAAAAATATGAAAAAAAGTCATCATAAGAAGGGGCCAGGACTCAGGACGCTTCGATCTCCAGCTCGATTCCTCCGAACCTCCCTGCAATAAAGTTGTATATGATTCCTATAAGCAAGCCTGCAATTACTCCCATTATCCCGTAAAACACAATAATGAATAAGACTACGGATGCACCTGAAACCGAGGTTGTTTGAGCCGCTATAAGGAAAAAGAAGGGCGAAAATACAAGCGACAAAATCATGTACATGATGCCAAGGACTTTTCCAAGGGAAACACTGTTTATAGATTTGATATGTGCCATGAAAACCACGTTGAGAATATATTTCAAGAATATATTGGATGTGGTGCTCCCTTTTTATAAAAAGTTATCCTGTATGGAAAGCAGACAAAAGCCCGCACCCGTGAGAATTTAAAAATAGGGAGACAGCCATTATTATGTCCAGCAATTTATCCTTCCGATTAGCTCACTTTTTGATTACTTTCCCCGAAGAAGTAAACCCGCTCCGGTTCATCTTCACCCATTTTTCTTCTTCAACCCCTATCAGGTTTCCGCATTTCGGGCACTTCACCTGTCCCTCTTCCCTCAAACTGGAGTCTTCAACTATCCGTTCTTCAAAGCAGCGCAGGACTTTTCCCTTCCCGACTTTCAGGTACTTGAAAATCTTTGTCTTGCAACGGGCGCACTTAATGACAATCATATTTTCGTCATAAAGATACGCGGAAGGAAGATAAAAAAGAAGCGGAAGCACTTTCGGCTCGGAGATAGGAAACAGGTCAGCGTTAATAGTGTCCCGGACCTGTCTTTTCCACTTGCGAAGCAAGTGGCTTTTCCCATTAAAACATTAAAAAAGAGATAGAAGAAAGAAAGAAAGAAAGAAATCTATGAGTCTGGCCTATTAAATCCAGGAGCATCACTCAGGATGCTCTTGAATTCATCATGTTGCTATTTACTTTTATTGTTCTCCGTCCCGGCGTCTTCCGTTAAAGATGTAGCATAGTCCCAGAACCGCGAATACCGGTAATGCGACGGTAGGGAATTCCGGAATTTCAGCTTCAAAAGATACGGGTACGAGTTCGATAGCATCGTTTCCACAGCCGATGCTCACATGAATGTTGCTGGTCTGTCCAACGGTTGGATTCCCAAGTGCACTTTTTGGTATTTTTGCTTCAATAATGTAGTTGGGCACATCGAATACACCATCTGGTAGAGAGCCGTCAGAACCGTAATCAACACTTTCATCATTATTTGCGTTAACGTACACAAGTTCGGCTGTGCCTGTATATGTACCGGTCTTTATGTCAAATTCAGAAGGTGCATTTACTATGAAATCGCCAGTTGCTTGTGGTAGTGACCAGTCAGGGTAATATCGTATCATACCTACACCGCTGCTACCATGGGTTTTGATACCGTATTCATATCCGTATTCACCGGTGGTTCTGTCGTCATCAAGGTCTATGGCGATATCTCCTGCATCAACTTTTCTATTGTAGCTGTCTGTATGGCCATTCGGTGGCATAGAGGTTACAATAGCTATATACACATTTTGGGCATCATCATCAAAGTACAGGGCTTCGATATCATAGTATTCTCCACCCGCAGGTTCTAGGTAATGATTGCCGTGATTTCTTGACCACCAGTCGGCATCATAGGCAAGGGTTGGCTCGCTATAAGCACTATATGTGTCCCCACTTTTTTTGATGTGAGTACCCGTGTCAGAATACCCGGTCCAGTCTGGATATGCTTTATCTAAGGTGTAAGCACGATCTATGTTGTCCTCAATTATCCAGTCGACGGTGTTTCTTGTTGGTATCCATGCGCTGTCGGTTCCATCCAAGCCAGAGCGGAGATTAACTCCCCAGTCGTCAAGCTTACCATCAATAGTATACGCCATAGCCGGCAATGATAATAACGTAAGCAGCAAGAAGCTGATGGATAACATAACTATAACTTTCAAATATTTCATTCTGTACCACCCATTAGAACCTTAAGTCCGGATCGGACCTCAGATAGATTTGAAGATTCTAATGGATTTTTAGATTTGAGGACTATATAAAATTATACATATTTATCTGCATAAAAAATATAAAAATAATACACCTTATACTCAGGAGTGACTTCCATAGATATATGAAAATGTCAATTTTTAGGAAGATTTTCAGCATCATACGCTAGCTTTATAATTTTGTATCCTGGCATCCTAAAATTTTACGTCAATTTTTACGTCTTTTGGCTCTAAGAAAAATCAAAAATTATTTATAGCATTATGACCACCAAGCGCGAATATTTTTTTGTAAGAGAGAATAAAAATAGTAATGAATGTTAACATTTCTCTTTGCAAAAGCTGGTTGATGAGAAAATTATCAAGCGTTCTTGATTCTATCGAAAAATTCAGAGAAATATGTTTAAGTTATCTCTTACTCCATGTTATATTCATAATCAAGGAAAAGCCGCTCGCCTTCGGCGAGCGTGGCTGCTCCCGGAATCAGAAAATCGACGGTTACACGGGTTTCGACTTCAAAATCAAAAATTCACTCTTTCGCCGGGTTTCCAATTTCTCCTTCAATCCAGATATCCTCCACTTTCCCTCTTAATCCAGATATTTCCTTCTTACTCAGGATATATCCCCTCAAGCACCTTATCTGCCAGGTCCCCCAGCAATGGAAGACTGAACTTTTTTCCCTTGAATGCCTGGTACATCAGGAAAAGCCAGAGGAGAATGGAGATTCCGCTTAACATAAAGACACCTCCGAAAAAGCTCAGGAAGATGTCGGATGGTGCAGAAATAAGAAGGTAGATAATCGTCGCCGGGTTGAGGTTAAGTACGAAGTACGCAAGGTAGCCAAGATCGCCTAAGAGCGCTTGCGGAATACTGATAATTATGGAAATTACAAGGAATGCCATAATGGACTGCAGCGCATGGAACCTGACGAATTTGCTTTTAGTTTCGAGAACGAAGAAAAGCAGGCCTGTTAACCAGGTGAGCGTATAAGACAGGACGGCTTCGGTGTTTTCGTTCAGACCCATTGACGTCCTAGAAGCTGCCACGGAAAGCGGCTTAGAAGTTTGCTGTTCACTGTCCAGTAAAGACCCCCCAATAAAGTAGAATACACTTAGCACTTAGCTTTCAATTGCTGTAATAATTATAATTACTCGATAATACAAAAAGGATTACCCGATGTACAAAAATAAAAGTGTAAAATAAAAGTGTAAAATAAAAGTGTAAAATAAAAGTGTAAAATAAGAGTTTGGAGATCGAATTTTCGGACCTGCTTTTTATACCCTGGAACTCAGTTTCCTGTAGTTGTCCACCAGTTTATCAATAGGGAACTCCTTTCCGTGGCCCGGGTAAAAGGTCGAACAGCTTGTTTCGGCAAGCTTTTCCCAGCTTCTTAAAAGCTGTTTTTCATTGTTGGCAAAGGGAGGGAAAATGGTCCAGGGCATTACGTTGAAAAGCGTGTCCCCTACAACTGCATCTTCGTTGTCCAGGATTACGGAAATCGAACCTGTGGTGTGACCCGGTGTGGGGATGACTTTTGCCTTTACTCCGGGAAGGTATTTTTTCAGGTCGTACTCGCCTTTGACGACGATATCCGCTTTTACGGGAGAGTATTTTGCTTTTGAGGATAGAAGGCTGCTTGCCAGCCCTGATATGATTTTCGAAAACCACATCGTGCCTTTCGGAAACGGGGTGTAGCCTTTTTCCAGGTTCCCGGCTTCGGCTTCGTGGACCAGGACTTTTGCCCCACTGCGGTCCCTTATTTCTGCCAGGCAGCCGACATGGTCGTAGTGGGTGTGGGTGAGGACGATAAGTTTGATGTCAGGGAATTTCAGGTTCTTTTCTTCGAGAGCTGCTTCAAGGTTCTTAATTTTACCACCACAGCCAGCGTCGACCAGGACTGCGGAAGTTCCGGCTGTGAGGAGGTAGGCGTTGGAATTGCCCATTGGGACGGCAGTCAGGGTATAGGATTTTTCCGGGGGCATGGTCTGAGTTCCAGAATCGGATTAGGGATAAAATTTTTCATTACAGGGTTTGCAGGCTTAATTTTTAAGTCATCTGTTTTATACTTTATTATTTTTTTGACTCTTTTGCAGGAATAGACCGACGTACCATAAATAAATATAGTAGTATGCCCAGATGCTGCAAAAAATCCGGACTTTCAAAATCCGGACTTTCAAACGCGAGTAAGGAAAGAATCAATAAAGAAAAAGCAAGAAAAAACAGTAAAAGAGCAGTAAAAGGGCAACAAAGAAAGAACAACGAAGAAACAATAAAAAGAATGGTAAAAGAGCAGTAAAAGAAAATGAAGGAACAGTAAAAGAAAATAAAGGAGCAGCAAATGGACGGTATCAGTTTTTTCATTTATTCATTCATGTCAATTTTTGTAGTCGTAAGCCCTCTCAGTGCAGTCGTGACCTTCATCTCCCTGACCAGCAAAATGACCTTCGAGGAAAAGAATGATATAGCAAATAAATCCATTGTGCTGGCCTTCCTTATAGCCCTCTTTTTTGCATTCACGGGAAACATAATCCTTGATCTCTTCAGCGTCAATGTAGATTCCCTGAGGGTTGCGGGGGGAATCCTGCTTTTCAGCATCGCCTTTGATATGATGAATGCCAAGATTTCCTCAGAAAGGATAACGGAAGAAGAGATCAAACAGTCTGAAGAACGGGAAGACATATGGGTCTTTCCGATAGCCCTTCCACTCCTGTCCGGACCCGGGACGATCAGTGCGGTAATCGTGCTGATGGGAAGCGCAGGAGGGGTCGACCAGAAATTGATGATAATCCTGGCAATTGTCCTCACGTTTGCAATCTGCCTCGTAATCTTCCACTTTTCCAGAAGGATCCACAAGGTCATTGGCTACAACGGGATGCTGGTCTTTACAAGGCTCATGGGGCTCTTCCTTGCGGCCCTGGCTGTGGACCTGGTCTCAACAGGGGCGCTGAATATCGTAAGAAGTATCTGAACCGGAAGAATCTAAAAAGGAATTACATTAACCGGAACTATTTGAACCGGAAGAATCTAAAAAAGGACTATCTAAAAAGAAGTACCTGAAAAGGACTATCTAAAAAGAAGTACCTGAAAAGGAGTACCTGAACCGGGCTTGCCCTTTTACTGCTGGCCGTTCCCGTTATACCGCCGGCTCACGTACTCAATCAGCTTGCTGCCGGTAAGCCGCTCACTGGACGGTCCGATCCGGATGTAAAACTCCTCGTCTTTTTTATTTGGTGTCATGAAGACGGCTTCGTCACTTTTCCGGCAGTCGACCTCAAGGATCTTTTTTCCACCTACAGGAACCAGGCTGTATTCGATCAGGGGGGCGTAGTCCAGACCGATATGCTGCTTTATGAGCTGCTTGAAGTGGAGGAGGAATTTGTCTTCGTTCGGGAAACCTTCATTTTCGATTCCCAGGACTTCCCCGTCGTTGGAGACGCCGACAAGGAGGACACCGCCGTCGGTGTTCAGGTAGGCGACGATGGTCTTGAGGACGGCATGTTCGATGTTCCAGTCCGGCTTTCCTGACATGAGGTTCATGCGGAGTGTGGACTTGAACTCCAGTTTCTTGCTCTCTCCCCTGCGAATTAGTTCCAGGACATAGTCGGAGTCGTTGGCAAGCTGGACGGCTTCCCGGATATGGGAGATCTTCTCCTCGATGTGGGCGAGGTTCTTGGGGTAGGTGGATAACCTGCACTCGAAAACACTGAGCTGGGCAATCAGTTCGTTTATCAGGCCCTTGACCTTAAGGATCTCTTTCTGGGTCTGCAGGTCCGGGAGGTAGAGCCTGCTGTGGGAAAGGGAGTTGAGGTCCACTTCAGGGGGAAGCGAGGAAAAAGATTCGGATGCACCCGAAATAACAGCAGCCCCGGTATCTTCCCCGGCTCCCGAACAGGCATCAGCGTAAGCATCAGTATAGGTATCCGCGTAAACATCAGAGTAAGCATCAGCATAGGTCTCCGTATAGGCATCAGCAACTGTGTCCCCTGCCGGGAAGGCAGGCTCTTCCGAAACCTCGTTTCCAGCCTTGATTTCCCCTGCAGGGCTTTTTGACCTCCAGATAAAACCCCTGGCTTCCCAGGCTTTCCGGATCTTCAGGCCCAGGGGATTGTTTAAAAAGTCCACAAGATAATCCGCACTCGCTTTTTCGGGATCCAGGACCAGCTGGATGTAAGCCGATAGCTCCGCCTCCTCAAGGAAGGAAAGGGAGGAAACGGCTTTTGCCCTGTCGGAAAGGGGGAGGTAAAGGGTGTTTTCCAGTATTCTGAACCCGTTTTCCAGTGAAGGGTCAGAAAAATTGATGTCAAGCGTAATTTCCGATAAGTTCGTAGCTCGCAGTCCGTACTGGCTGCATAAGGAATCGATTTCTTTTTCGACCATGGTTAATCGGGGGTAGGGGGTTTTCTGATTATTGCTAATGAAGAGTTAATGCCGTTTTAATACTCATATAGTTTTTTCTTTTCAAATTACTTAAAAATTTCATTTTATACTGATCGAGAAGGTGTAAACAAGCAAAATGACCATGAAAAATTGAGTGAAAAAGTGAAATGTTGAAAATTGGAAAATATTGGGAAATTAGAGAATTGGATACAGAGAATTGGATAATAATAAAGAAAAGGAAGGAAAGAAGGAGGAGAAACTTCCCTTCCCGAAAATATCCGAATCCGGAAATATCCGAATTCTGTTCAATTCTGTTCTTTACTTTGCTTCCGCTTCCAGAAGCCCTATAAGTTCATCAAGGGCTTCAAGATGCTCTTTTTTGCCCAGGTTCCCGAAGGAAACCGAGGCGTTCTGGATGTAATTACGGTCTATCGCGATTGTTTTGATGGAACTGAAGTTCCTGAGCCCTGAGAGCACCTGGTTGATATAATATTTCTTGTGGGCAAGCACTACGAGGGTATCATAGCTGCCGTTGCCGTCAAGGCCCGGCCATTCGGGATCGGGCAGGTAAAAGCCCAGGGCGTGGAGGTTGATGTAACGGGCATCCACGTCCTTTCCCACAAAAGCGGGCATCGAACTACCGGTGGCTGCAACAGGGAGATTTAAGGTCCTGGAAATCGCGATGATGCGTTCCAGAAGCTCCGGTTGGGCTGCGGCTGTCCCCACCACAAGGAGGGGACGCTTTGCCTTTGCGATCATCTTCGCTGCAACTGCCGGGGTTACGGTCCTGGAAGTCGTTACCCCGTAGCTCGTGAAGACTTTAGTGTTTTTTGTCGTATCGACCATTTTTCAGCTCTCCTGCTTTCTCCTACTCTCTCCTGCTTTTTTCTGCTTTCTCCTGCTTTTTTCTGCCTTTTTCTGCTTTCTCCTGCTTTTTACTACTCTCTCCTACTCTCTCCTACTCCTCTACCGGTTATTCCGAAGCTTTCGAAGCCTGTCCGGCACCTTCCGGCTGTTTGCAGAGCCGCTTCAGGTTGGTGGGCTGGGCCGAGACGTCAAACTTAGTTTCAGGGCCCGAAAGGATCTTCTTCTTGTCCCAGTCAATCTTCCAGCCGTGTTCGGATTCCAGGATTTTCAGGAATTCTTCGCGGCGGGAGAGGGGAAGGTCGCTTTCGGTCCTGACGAACCTCCACCAGTCGTAGGGGAGGATTCCCAGGTACTTTTCGGAAAGCTCGATGTAGTGGGTAAGCTTGATCATCCTTCCCATGTTGTTGTCGGAAGGCCGGATGCAGGCTTTTGCAAGCATGGGGACGGCTTCCTGCCAGCTTTCTGCGGTAATGAGCAGGAACTCGGGGGAAGGGGGGATCTTCATTTTCTCCCCGTTCCGGGCATCGTAGACTTCCCACTTCTCCTCGGCGTAGGGCTTTGCGATAAGGGCCCGCCTGTACTTGGAACCGTGGGGCCCGAGCACCGCAGGGATCCCGAGCATGTTGCAGCCGGTCCCGATGGAAGCGGCTTTCTGGGAATAGGCACCCCAGGCAAGGCCGACTGCGCCAACCCGGTTCAGGATGTAGTCCGAAATCTCCTCAAGGTTGCCTCCAAGGTCCCTCCTGGCAAAGATCGCAGCCACTTTCTCGGCTGTGCCCGTGATGTGGGAGTTCGAGACGCAGGAGCCCATGTTCAGACAGCCGCCTCTCTCGAACCTGCCTGAGAAGCGCTCGTAAAGGCTCTTTCCGTCCTCGTCCTTGAACATGGCAAGGTCCATTGCAGCACAGCCGCTGGCAAGCACGATATAGTTCCTCTTCAGGAACTCTTCTGCGATGTTGTAGACGTCTTTGCTGCCCTCGCCGTAGTTCGGACAGCCGATGATCGCAACGACGCCGGGGGTGGTACCCATAACAAGGTTCACGCCCTCGGCCCGGATTTCCGCATCGCTGACCTGGCCCCTGCCTGCTCTGACAAGGCCCCTTTCCTCGCTTATGACCTTCTTCGAAGCCGCCTCGATCATGCTGAGGATAGGGATCTGCTTCCTGCAGACCTGTTCACAGCGGGCGCAGCCGATGCACTGGTCGTGGAGGGCTTCGAGAGCCGTAAGGTCTCCGGCACGGGCAATTTCCATGGCTTCCGGGATATCCAGTTCCTCGGGGCAGGCAATCCGGCACTCCCCGCAGAGGGTGCAGCGGGCAAGTTCTTTTTCAAACTCTTCTTCGTCAGGCAGGCCGGAGATACCCTCCGCTTTCCTGACAGTAGCCATTTCCATGGCAAGCCTTGGGCCGAGTTCCCCGAGCTTTTCGTAGTCAAGCACGACTGCCCCGGCTTCTTTTCCGTTCTTCAGCTCCTCTATGACGGCATCCACACTCTGATCCGAGCGGTTCGGAAGCCCGTACATGATCTTTTCGTTGGAAGCGATAACCGGGATCTTGAGTTTCGAAGCTTCGGCTACAATGTCGCCTCTAACGCACTGCTCGTCCACAACAATGACGTCCGGGACCCCCGACCTGATGATCTTGAGTTCCTTTGCCATGGAACCAACGACCTTTGCATAGGGTTCCCTTCTTCCGGCTTCCTTGTACCTGGTCATGTCAAGGGCGGTACAGCAGAGCCCCACAAGCTCGACCTTGTCCGTAAGCCCGTACATTTCCATGTAGTCCATCATGTAGGTAACGCCGGCAACGTTGTGCCCGATTGCAAGCAGCACGGGTTTCGAAGAATCAATGCTCCCAAGCCCGATTTCCACCAGGGGAGCGTCAGGGTCGGACTTAGGGAACTCGTAGCCCGAGACCTGGGCGATATCGGAAACTTCCATCCCCACATGGTCGAGAAGCCCCGAAAAGAGGGCTTTTGCGTCATAGTCGATTTCCGCACTCTCCTGCCCTGCATGCACGGTTGCAAGGAGCTGGGTGAGCTGTTCTTCCACATACTCCATTGCGTGCTGCAGGTCCCCGAGCGTCTTCGGGGAAAGCCCCGTGATCATTTCGATGTTTGGGGTCATAACGTCCGAAGCTCCCGGAGCTACCGGATATTCTCTCCCGATGGTCTCGGTCAGGTGGTCAAGGAGGTGCCTCCCGTGGGCTGCATGGCAGGCTGTACCCGTGATAACACGCAGGAAAAACTCCCTGCCCGTATGCCCTTTCATATCGATTCCGCAGGCACCTCTTTTGTTGCCCGAAAGGTCACAGGGGCCGTATGTGCAGTAGCAGCACTGGTCACACATGGGAGTGAGCACAGGTTCGTAGCGCTCAAGCAGGTTAAAGCCCCACTCCCGAAGGTCGGCCATCCCCGGTTTAGGGGTTGGCCCCATTTTTTCGGCAGTGATCCCCGAAAGGTCCTCTGCCGCCCCCACTATACTCTTAATTGTAATCTGGAGAGATTCCAGATTTTCAACGGAAAAAGTACCGGTCTTAAGTTTACTCATCGTTTTCTCCTCTGGAGCCCTCCCCGGCGCCCAGCAAGCCGGACAGGACAGTCTCATGAAGGTATTGTTCTCATGAATACGGTTTTCATGAATGCCATTTCATTGAGTGTCATTTTTACGAGTATTTTTCTCATGGACATTGGATCCATGAGTATCGCTTTCACGAGTATTTTTCTAATGGACATTGGATCCATGAGTATCGCTTTCACGAGTATTTTTCTCATGGATATAGCATCCATGAACGGCTTTTTCATGAACACTTTTTTCATGACATTAAGCTCATGAAAATCGATCTCATGAAAATCGCCGAATTTATTATCATGAATTTTAATGATAATAAGACAGGCCGTATTATTCACTGTATTAATATAAATCTGTTGATTAACATATATTAATTGGAAAAGATTAAGAAGATAAAACAGAAGCAAAAGACCGGTCGTATGTAAACGAATTAATTGTTTCAATTAAAAAAATAAAAGACCACGGCAGGGAGCCGTGGTGGCTTCAGGAAAATCTGTCCTTCTGGAGGTATGCTTTAGGACATTTTTGCTTTTTAGCCACTTGAGATTTTATCGTTAGCTGTTTAGCCGTTTCAGCCTTCAATATCAGGCTTTTACCTGCTCAACAGTTGCTGTGGACAGCGCGGAAGATGCGGATGCAGATGTGGTACAGCCGCATTTCCTGCAATAATAAAAAGTATTCGAGCCGAGCACCTGCTTTTTTAGCAAGGTACCACACCGGCTGCATTTTGCGGGAAACTCAATCATTTTGTATCTCACCCATATTTTATTCAAAGATCATTATCGGTTCAAGTCTTGCTGTTTCCATTCTAGTCCAGTAGCCACAGATATGGCAATACTGGAACTCCCCGAAACAGTCGTTCTTAAGTTCGGAGTCACACTCCGGACATTTTTTTAACATTCCCGTGTTTCTGTCCCCCTGTTTCCAGCTTTTTCCAGTTTTTTCACAGATATTTTATGTTTCAATTTTGGATCATCTCATATTTGCTTTCAAACACCATAACTACTGCCCATTATATATAGATAATCCAAATATTCTATAGAATAACCATAGAATACTATATTTCAAGCAGGCATCTCACACTTACCGGCATTAAACGCTTGCATGTCTCAAACAATTACATTTCTGAAACACTTACAGGCTTTAAGCACCTGCTATCCCACATACCCCAGGCATTTACACGCTTCACACCCTTCCGGCCCCACAGTCAGGACATCCCGGATTTCAGGCAGTAGACCCACACGGAAAGTTGATTTGCAACGGCTTTTACCGGAGGAAAAAATAAATTAATTCAAAAAGCGTTTTTCAGAGGCATGCTCCTTCCCCCACCCACAGGATGAAGAGGTAGCACTTTTTGCCCTATTAAAAAATCATTATCGGATCGAGCCTGGCGCTCTCTTTTCTCGTCCAGTACCCGCAAACAGTGCAATACTGGATATCTTTTCCGGGATCTTCCTTCAATTTGGAGTTACATTCAGGACAAAGCTTCAGACTACCCATTTTCTAATCCTCCTTTTTAAGAGACTTACCGGACATCCCCTTGATACCCGGCTTTGAGACACTCTGGAACAAAAGTGTATTCCCACTCAACCCCTTTAGAACCGTTATTTAGAGTTACGGAATATTTTCAGATATTTATATAGATGGATTACCATAAATACCTTTGCAATATTTTAAATACTGATCTTATATTTTTAAGGCATTCCAGAGTATCTGACGAATTTTAACGCTGTTAAAATGCTTTTCTAATTTTGATACTTACTAAATATATAGACTTTTTAACTTTGCGATCTCCTTTTAATTATCCAATTTTATTTCTTCCCCCTTAATAGGAATACAGTAACCTACTGCCTATCTTAAATTATTTAAAATTTTCTATTCTTCGATTCTCCAATTCTTCACAAGTCCCGGGAAACCGCTAAATTTCAATTGTCCCTATCTAAACAGTCCCAATTTTAACTATATCAATTTAAACCCGGTCCCGATTTTAATGTTTTCCAAGTTCCTTTTCGGTCTCCAGCACTTTCAGTGTGATCTTCATGACCGAATCGGGGTTCAGGGATATGGAATCGATTCCCTCTTTTACCAGGAACTCCGCAAATTCCGGATAGTCGCTGGGAGCCTGGCCGCAGAGCCCGCTGTGCCTTCCGTTTCGCTTTGCCCCCTGCACGGCAAGGGAGACCATCCGCATGACCCCGGGGTCCCTTTCGTCAAACTCGGCAGCCAGGAGTTCGGAGTCCCGGTCCACGCCCAGGGTGAGCTGGGTAAGGTCGTTGGAACCTATAGAAAAGCCGTCGAAAAGTTCGCTGAACTCATCGATGAGGAGGACGTTGTTTGGAATCTCGCACATGACATAGACCTGGAGCCCGTTTTCTCCCCGCACAAGCCCGTTTTTCTCCATCTCGGCAAGCACTTTCCTCCCTTCTTCCAGGGTCCGGCAGAAGGGGATCATGAGGACAAGGTTCGTCAGGCCCATGGCGTCCCTGACCTTTTTCATAGCCCTGCACTCCAGAGCAAAACCTTCCCTGTAACGCTCGTCAAAGTAGCGGGAAGCCCCCCGAAAGCCGATCATGGGGTTGCTCTCCTCCATTTCGAAGTAGCTTCCCCCTATGAGGTTTGCATACTCGTTGGTCTTGAAGTCGCTCATACGGACCACCACGGGTTTCGGGTAGAAAGCCGCAGCAATGGTCGAGACCCCTTCAGCAAGCTTTTCGACAAAATACGCTTCTTTGCTGGCAAAGCCCCCGGTCAGGTTCTCGATTTCTTCCAGGACTTTTTTGTCCGCGACCTTTTCCGGGTGCACCAGGGCCATGGGGTGGATCTTGATGTAGCTGTTGATAATGAACTCCAGCCGGGCAAGCCCGATCCCATCGTTCGGGACCATGGAAAAGCTGAAAGCCTCCTCCGGGTTTGCAAGGTTCATCATGATCTCTGTCTTCGGCCGTTCCAGGTCTTTCAGGCTGAGGGTGTCCACATGGAAAGGCAGGATGCCGGCATAGACAAGCCCTTCTTCTCCGGTACAGCTCACGGTTATTTCCTTTCCAGTGCTGAGGATTTCGGTAGCATCCCCTGCCCCGACCACCGCAGGAATCCCGAGCTCCCGGCTCACGATCGCAGCGTGGCAGGTCCGCCCGCCCTTGTTCGTAACAATGGCAGCCGCCGTTTTCATGACCGGTTCCCAGTCCGGGGTCGTGGTGTCCGCGATCAGGACCTCCCCCGGCTTAAAGGAAGGCAGGACGGAAACGTCAGGGACCACATGCGCTTTTCCGGCTGCGATCTTGTCCCCGACGCTGCTCCCCCGGACAAGCACTTCGGACTTCTCTTCCAGGACATAGGTATCAAGCACGTCCCGACGCCGCTGGGACTGGACGGTCTCGGGCCTTGCCTGCACGATAAAGAGCTCGCCTGTAGTCCCGTCCTTTGCCCACTCGATATCCATGGGCCGGGCTTGCCCGGATTTTTTTGAGTAGTGGTCCTCGATGGCAATCGCGTACTCAGCTAGCTTCAGGACCTCGTCATCGCTCAGGCAAAAGCGCATCCTCTCAACCTCAGGGACGTCCACGTTCCGGGTGAGCACCTTGGAATCCCCGCGTCCGTAGATCATCTTGATTTCCTTGCTCCCGACCTTCTTCCGGATAATGGGCCTGTACCCCTCCCGGAAAGTCGGCTTGAAAACGTAAAACTCGTCAGGGTTGACCTGTCCCTGGACAATGTTCTCCCCAAGCCCGTAAGCCCCCGTGATAAACACAACATCCGGAAAACCCGTCTCCGTATCCAGCGTAAAGATCACCCCGCTAGCTGCCAGGTCCGACCTGACCATCTTCATGACCCCGATGGAGAGCGCCACCTTGAAGTGGTCGAACTCATGAGTGACCCGGTAAGAGATAGCCCTGTCCGTAAAAAGCGACGCAAAACAGCGCACGCAAGCATCCTTCAGCGCCGGGTAGCCCCGGATGTTCAGGTAAGTCTCCTGCTGTCCCGCAAAAGAAGCCGTGGGAAGGTCCTCAGCAGTTGCCGAACTTCGCACTGCCACGTCCGTCTCTTCCCCGTACTCCTCGCAGAGCTCGTCATAAGCCCCCTTAATCTCCTGCCAGAGCACGTCCGGAACCCCCGCCTCCAGGATCAGGTCCCTTGCAGCCTTTCCCCTCTTCGCAAGCTCAGCCACGTCCGAAGTATCAAGCCCCTCCATAACCTTCTTCAACTTCTCCAGGATCCCCCCTGCCTCCAGCAGCTTCCAGTAAGCCTCAGCCGTAATCGAAAACCCGTTCGGGATCTTAATCCCCTGTCCGGTAAGTTCCCTGTACATTTCCCCGAGCGATGCATTCTTCCCGCCCACAAGCGGGACGTCGTCTATCGTGGTTTCACTGAACCAGCGGATGTAATTGGTCTCCGGCATATTCCCTTCCCCGTGCTTTGTAATTATAATATGGACTTGATTTTATTTATGCGTTGAGAGGGGGGAGGTGGGTTGGTGAGAAGGAAGAGAAAAAGCCAGGGTTTAGCTCAAAGAAAACTTCCGTGTAAAGCCCGCAAAAAAGAAAAATTTTAATATGTTTGCAGCAAGTTTCTTTAGTTAAGCTTGAATTCCGGGGGGAATCTTTGAACATTGTTGATGTTGTAATGTCTTATGCAAAGGAGTATAAGTTAGTTGCAACCCGTCATTATCTCGAAATGGTAGAATCACGCCAGAACAACATAGTTCCAGATAATGATGGAATTCGTACTTTGATGTCCAATCAAAAGCCCGTATACGTAGAAGAACAATCTGACGATAAATTTAAACTCTACTACAGCATAAATGCAACATACGACTTAATCATAGTTATATCCTGGAAAAGTTTTAGTCCAGACAGGATTAATCTGATAACCGTTCACCAGCAAGAAGCAAAAAGGAGACCTGGTAAAAATGGCTGATTTTTATCGGCATATTGACATCATGAGCTATGATTTTGAAACCGATACTTTTTATTTCCGTGATAAAAGAACAAAATACCACTCTTCTATAGACCTAGGAGATTTGATACTGGACATGGGGGAGGATGGGTGTCCGATAGGGGTGGAACTGCTTAACGCCTCTAAAAACTTTGGTGTAAATAAAGCTGTTATGGCAACTGTAAAGGGCATGAAATCCGATATCCACATTTCCAGGGAGCACATAGAAGTAAAAATAAAAGTATTCATTATAAGTAGAAGCGCAGAAATAGAAAAAGTAAGCGTTTCACGCGGAATAAACGATGTAAACTTACGAGCCGGACAAACAGCTATGGCTTGCTAAAAATAGGTCTCGACTTTTTCATTATTCCACTTCATTTACTATTTTTTTAATATATTCTTTATTATTTTATGTATTGTTTTATTTACGCTTTGGCGGAATGAATGGGTTGTGGGAATGAATAATTTTTTCCTAAAAGTAGAGTACCTCTTGACCGTCGGGTTCCGGTTTCCATGCCAGCCGAATTGCGCCTCGGCATCAGAAAAATCTATGATTTTTCTTTTAGTTGCGATGAAATCGCAACAGTACGCGGTCTGTTCCCTGAAATGTATGGAAAGAAAACAGGAACCGGAAAATAACACCTGAGTATCCAGCAACAAGCCTTTGGATAAAATTCCTAAGCTATTTATATAAGTGAATATAATTGATAAAAGATTTTTAGCAACTTATCATTCACCTTTTATCACCATTCATATTATATTTACAGAGGACTTCACCGAGGAAAAGCAGTGGGCGACCTGAACGAGTTCCAGACGAGAAAGCAAAAAATAGACGTCCTGCTCAAAGAACAGGGCTGGGACGTGAATGACAGGTCAAAAATTGTCCTCGAAGTTGACACAAAACAATCCGATTTTACAAAACAGGACTACAAAAGGGTGAACGAGACCCGCAGAAACAATGCCGAAAGTAAGTATGCGGATTACCTGCTCCTTGACAGTACCGGAAAGCCGCTTGCAATAATAGAAGCCAAGCGCACGACTAAAGACCCACTCCTGGGACAGAAGCAGGCCGAAGAGTATGCCGATGATATAAAGGCACAGACCTGGAACTGGTTTCATAAACATGAAATCTTAAAGAAACTGAATTATTTTAGTTTACTATACATAAGTAAATTATTTAGAAATCGACAGTACAAAATTAACAATTATTAATTGATTACTTAACAAGAAATTAACTGCTGGAAGCATTTCATGCCTGTAAACGTATCTATTCTTGCTGGAATTTTGAGTGATGGAATTTGTTCAGCGATAGCAACCATTGGAAAAGAAGTTTCCAAATCGTTATTTAACCCAAGTGATGTTGAAGAATTTATACGTCTTAATACCGATTTAGAAGCGATAATCAAAGAAAAAATTACATCAGAAAATATACCTGATATTGTAAGCTCTGAAGAAATTGTCAAATTTATTAGATCCGAGGAATTTAGTGACATATTTAGAAGAATATATGATACAAATATTTTACCCGATTCTGAATCTGAAAGTTTAGGAGATCTTAGGCTTGAATTTTCATCTTTATTCTCAATGTATTTAGAATCTGAGAAAAAAGAAGAATTATTGGCTCTTGGCTCACAAATATTTGATACCTTGAATGAAGCGTGTAACAGAGCCTTATCCAAAGCTTTTTGGAGTAATGGGAGTTTACCTGCATTAGGTATGTTATCTATTTATAACTCAAAAGTCAGCCATGAAGAACACATTTCGTTGCACAAAGACTTTAATAATAGTTTTCGTACAATGGATGAAAAATTAGATTGTATGAATAATGTTTTTAGTGAAGAATTACTTGATAGCGAATATAGAGCTCAATTAGAGCCTATTGAAGAAAACTTAAAAAATAAAAACCCAACTGAAGCATTAGAATCAATACAAAAATTGGAAAAGAGAATTTGGAATAAGTCTTCATCCAATGTTAAGTATGATCTTTTGAAATTGAAAGCTTCTGCACATTTAAGTCTCAATAAATATGAGGAAGCAGGAACACTTTTTTTACAAGCATATCAATATAATTCAGAGGATGAAAAAGCAACTGTGAACGCTTCATTTGGGTATCTTTTGTTGGGGGATAAATCAAATTCCAGAGAATTCGCTTCGAAAACACTAGAAAAAAATCCCGTTAATGCTCAGGCATATTCTATTTTAATACAGACTGGTTCTGACGAAGATGTAGAAAAAGTTCCTCCTTATCTTAAAGAAAATCAAGATATTGCTTATGCTCTCGGAGGGCACTTTTACAAAAAAAAAGATCTATATGAAGCAAGAAAATGGTTAGAAGTTTCTTTAAAAAAGGAAACTGAGAATATTTTAGAGATCAGACCATTTTTGGCTTCCGTATTGATCGATATAGTTGTTTCCGATTCTAAAACTGTTCCTGAAATTCAACTAAGTTCTGTCCACAGGGAAGAACTTGAAAAAGCTGTAGATTTGCTTACTTTTTCATGGGATTCGATTTACGATGAGAATCTCAAAATTCTACACATTGACTGGTTGGTTAAGAGAGCTATTGCTAAACGCCTGTTAAATGATATAAAAGGAGCTGAAACCGACATCATCTGTGCCTATAACCTTGATTCATCTGATCCCAAGTTGCTTCATTTTAAGGCATTGGTAGATTTTGAACAAGGTGAATTTGAAAAAGTAATTTCATTATTTGAGGGGAAGTTATCTGCTGAAATTGAAGTTGGGAGCTTAATTTTATACATTGAATCATTAAGAAAACTGGGGAGAACAGCAGATGCATTGGCAGAATTAAACGAATTTTTAGATAAGTATCCGAAATTTGAAAATAGAGCGAATTTGGAAGAACTTCTTATTTTTAGTTATCTTGACTTAGGCAGATATGATAAAGCACAAGAGTTAGCAGAATCAATGCTAAATGAAAGTCCAGAAGATATTCAAAAAATTATTGTGTTAGCACGTGTAATGCAAAAACGCGGAGATAAATACTTAAGTATATCCCTTCTCAAGGAAGCTAAAAGTAAGATTTCCGATTCATCCAAGTTTCCGGATTTGATGGCACTTGCTGATGAGTTTTTCAAAGAAGAACTATTTGAAGAGTCATGTGAAGTTTACAAAACTTTCGTGGATACAAATCAACTTACTGAATTGACTCATAGAATGGTAGAAGCCTACTACAAATCTGGTGATCTTGGAAAAACTTTAGAAATTTGTAAGTTTTTGCGGGAAAAATTTGGACCCATCATTCATATTACTCAGATTGAAATTGCAATATATGATGAAATTAACTGCTTGGAAGAAGAGAGAAAAGTCTCAGCTGAATACACAAAACGTTTTCCAGAAGATTTTGACATGAAATTGCATTTGGCTTTTCTAAATAACAAATGCAATAATTATGATGAAGTTGATCAATTCCTTAAAACTCCATTTGATGTAAATTCACTGTCAGTAGAAAATTGTATAAATCTAGCTTTTTTACTTAATGAAAGAGGTTTTTTCCAAAAAGCAGTTGAAACATTATACAAACTGAGAAGAAATAATTTTGATAATGAAAAAGTACATTTGGCATATGTAAAGTTGATTTTATGGGGTGAAGAGAAAGAAAAGGAAGAATTTCTTTACCCAAAAGAAGTGTGTATTAACTCGGTTGTAGTAATTGAAGACCCTACAGGAACGAAAAAAAATTACATCATTGAGGATCTGAAAGATGCTGACATACAAAGAGGAGAATTAAAGCCAGATCATACTTTAGCAGTAAGTCTTCTAGGCAAAGTTGAAGGTGACAATGTTATAATAAAAAATTCTTTTGATGAAGAAGTTTTTGAAATTAAAGAAATAAAAAGCAAGTATGTCCATGCATCCCAAGAAAGTAGTAGCATGTTCAAAGATCTATTTTCTGGAAACCAAGAATTAATACCAATATCAGTTTCAAAAAAAGGGGAGGAGGGAATATCTCCTGAGGGGCTAGAAAAAATAAAAAAAATGGCTCGCTTAAATTTTGAGCGTGAGGAAAAAATAAGGAAGTTATATATTGATAAAAAAATTCCCTTTGGTAGCATTTCAAATCTTCATCGCAGAAGCATTTTTGAAATCTGGTGGGCTTTTACAAAAAATCCTCAAGTGGGAATCCATTGTTCTACAGGCTATAATGAAATAAAGAATGCTTTAGAGCACATCAAAAAAGAGTCAAAACTTATTCTTGATCCCTTATCTATTTTGACTATAGTTACTTTAGATATT
>Ga0272442_10003131_pt1 | contig 23386 bp, 22 predicted proteins | sample SSMForm2O_FD_200262 | JGI IMG/M metagenome (GOLD analysis project Ga0272442, IMG submission 200262) | Marine sediment archaeal communities from Little Sippewissett salt marsh, Falmouth, MA, United States - SSM-Form-2O | ecosystem: Environmental > Aquatic > Marine > Wetlands > Sediment ...
CCGGGGATATGGACATCCACAATCTCATTAGCTTCGCCGGTATCTTCATCTTCATTGCCGTTGCCTGGCTCCTCTCAGCCGAGCGCCGCAACGTCAACGCCCGCGTCATCATCTGGGGCATCGCCCTTCAACTGCTCGTCGCCTCGTTCATCTTCGTTGTGCCCGTCGGCGCCAAGGTCTTTCTCGTCGTCAATGACGTCGTCGTCAAGGTCGTCGAATCCGCCGGAGCCGGCGCTCGCTTCGTCTTCGGACGCGCCGCCTTGGGACCGGGACAAGTCAACGACGCCGGCGAGGAATCCCTCGGCTTCATGCTCGCCTTCCAGGGATTCCCCACCATCATCTTCTTCTCCGCCCTCATCGCCATTCTCTACTACCTCCGGATCATGCCGCTGCTCATCAAGGCCTTCGCCTGGATCTTCACACGCCTCATGCGCATCTCCGGAGCCGAGTCACTCGTCGCCGCCAGCAACATCTTCGTAGGCGTCGAGTCCATGCTCACGGCCAAGCCCTATCTGTCCCGTATGACCCGCTCCGAGACCTGCACCATCCTCACCGCCGGCATGGCCACCGTCGCCTCCAACGTCCTGGCCCTCTACGTCTTCAGTCTCCAGGACCAGTTCCCCACCATCGCCGGCCACCTCGTCTCGGCCTCCCTCCTCTCCGCCCCCGCCGCCCTGATCATGTCCAAGCTCCTCCTGCCCGAGAGCGAACAGCCCGAGACACTCGGCGTCCGCGTCGAGCCCCACTATGACAAGGACAGCAACCTCTTCGAAGCCATCATCAACGGCGCCAATGCCGGCGTCCGCATGATCGTCGGCATCGCCGCCCTCCTCATCGCCGTCCTCGGCCTCGTCGAACTGATCGATTTGGGCCTGGGCAGCCTTGGCAACCTCGTCAACCCCCTCCTTGGCTGGCAGGGCCAATGGTCGCTCCAGGCGATCATGGGGTACGCCTTCTATCCCGTCGCCTGGGCCCTCGGCGTACCCAAAGAAGACATCGGACCCGTCGCCCGCATCGTGGGCGAGCGCCTCATCGTTACCGAGGTCGCCGCCTACAGCGACCTCGCCACCGCCATGAAGGACGGCGTGCTGGTCCACCCGCGCTCCGCCGTCATCACAACCTACGCCCTCTGTGGCTTCGCCCACATCGCCTCGATGGCGATCTTCGTCGGCAGCCTCTGCGCCCTGGCCCCGCAGCGCACCAAAACCATCGGTCCCATCGCCATCCGCGCCCTGATCGCCGCCACACTCGCCTGTCTGATGACCGGTTGCGTCGCCGGGACCTTCTTCACTAAGGGATCGATTCTACTGGGAGGATCATGATGTTGACGCGCTCCATTGCCGAATGCTCACAGTTCGTTGCCGGAGACGGCTCGCTCCTCCGCGAGCTGCTCCACCCCGACAAGGCCAAAGTGGACCTCCGCTACAGCCTCGCCCACGCGACCGTCCCACCCGGAGACACCACCAAGCCCCACCGCCTCAAGGCCTCCGAGGTCTACTACATCATCGCCGGCACCGGCAAGATGGTCATAGACGACGAATCCGCATCCGTCCGCCCTGGAGACGCCGTCTATATCCCCCCCGGAGCCGCCCAGTACATCGACAACACAGGCAAGGTCGATCTCGTCTTCCTCTGCATCGTAGACCCCGCCTGGCAAGCCAAGGACGAAGAGATCCTCACCGACTGATATTCCGGGGTTTAATGGGAACATAACAACCGCCGCGGTCGTCTATATACTAGACAGCCCGGAAGCGCTGGCGACACGAGACAGAATGATGGCCAAGTACTTAAAAATCCACACTAAAAAAGGAGGTATTCCGCCCCTCGCGCCTTACTTCGGCTGCCTCCCGACTACCCCCGTGCGCCAAACAAACCCAATTCTCGCCATTTCCAGCTCAAAAACGCCGATCCACCCGAAAAACAAACCCAATCAAACCCAATTCCCCCCCCGCCTCCGCATGGGAGGACGCGGCGCATGACAGCAGCCACAGTAGCCACATTCATCGCCTATCTCGTTCTGCTCCTGAGCATCGGCTTCTACTTCTACCGCCGCAACGAGAGCATCGAAGAATACCTACTTGGTGGCCGGACAATGGGGGCATGGGTCACCGCCCTCTCGGCCCAGGCCAGCGACATGAGCGGCTGGCTCCTCATGGGCCTGCCCGGAGCCATCTACGCCGGCGGACTCACGAACGCCTGGATCGCCGTCGGCCTGTTTATTGGCACCGTCCTGAACTGGATCTTCGTCTCCAGACGCCTCAGGGCCTACACCCAGAACACGGGCTCGATCACCCTGCCCTGCTTCTTTGAGGCCCGTTTCGGCGATCCTACGGGCCTTCTGAGGATCGTTGGCGCCATCGTGATCCTTATCTTTTTCACCATCTACGCCTCCAGCGGCCTCGTCGCCGCCGGCAAGCTCTTCGAGGCCACCTTTGGCGTTTCCTACCTGGCCGCCGTCCTCATCGGCGGTGCGGTAATCGTCCTCTACACCTTCCTGGGCGGCTTCCTGGCCGTCTGCTGGACCGACTTGCTCCAGGGCTCCCTCATGGTCGTGGCCCTGGTGGCCGTGCCCCTGATGGCCTATGGACGGGCCGGCGGCAGCGAAGGCATCCGCAGCGCCATGCTCGCCAAGGACATTGCCACGAGCGTCTCTCCACCCGGAGGCGCCGCCGCCCTGCTCGCCATCGTCTCGGCGATGGCCTGGGGCCTGGGCTACTTCGGCCAGCCCCACATCCTCGTCCGCTTCATGAGCGCCAAGTCGCTCCGGAAGCTCTCGGCCTCCATGGGTATCGCTATCGTATGGGTGTTCGTCTCGCTGGCCGGGGCCGTGGCCGTCGGCCTGATCGGCATCGGCCTGTTCCGCTCACCACCGCTTGCGGACGCCGAGAAGGTCTTCATCCACATGATCGCCGACGTCACCGGACCCTGGCTCGGCGGAATCATGCTCGCCGCCGTCCTCTCGGCCATCATGTCCACCATAGACTCCCAGCTCCTCGTCTGCTCCTCGGCCCTGACAGAGGACTTCTACCAGAAGGTCATCAAACGCGACGCCGGCCAGCGCGAAATCGTTCGCGTGGGGCGAATCTGCGTCGTCGGCGTGTCCGTCGTGGCCCTGATTCTTGCCCTGCGCCCCAACGACACGATACTCGGAATCGTCGCCTACTCCTGGGGTGGCTTCGGCGCCGCCTTCGGCCCGCTGATCCTCTTCGCTCTGTATTCCCGACGAACGAGCTGGCCCGCGGCCCTGGCCGGCATGGTCACCGGCACCGTTGTCCTGGTCGTCTGGAAGCAGATTGGTCTGGGCGACCACCTCTACGAACTCGTCCCTGGCTTCCTGGCCAACTGCCTGGCGATCCTGATCGTCAATGGCCTCAGCCGCCAGCGTAGCGAAGCGGTGTTGAAACAGTATGACGATGTTGTTGCCCAGGTGCATGGGAGGATGCCATGAATCGTATCGCCATCGATGTGGTGCTGCTGCCCGACGAGGCCATGACCGCTCGCGCCGTCCAGGCCAATGCCGACCTGGTCAGGCGTTGTAGCAGCGCAATCGTCCTTCATCCCGAGACGTGCCTGCCCCACGTTTCGTTGGCCATGGCCTGCATCGAGCGCAGCGCCGTCGAGCCCCTCCGCCAGGCGCTCGAACCCATTGGTCAAGCCTGTCCCGTCGGCGAACTCGTTGTCACGGGTGTCGTGACCTCACTGAACTCACGAGGCGAGCCCGTCTCGGTCTTCGCTCTGGCCAAGACCAAAGCCATCCAGACCCTTCACGAACAGGTCATGGAGGCCATACCCCCCCACTGCAACGGAGACGTAACCGCCGAGATGATCCATGGAGATGAGGACGTCGCCGAGACAACGCTGGCCTGGATACGCAACTTCAAAGAGAAGGCCGCCTTCGGTGCCTACTTCCCCCACATCACGATCGGCTACGGGACGGTCGCCGAACCGATGACCTTTCCGATGCCGTTCACGGCCCCGCGACTGGCCGTCTGCCACCTGGGGAATCACTGCACGTGCAGGGAGGGACTCGCGCAACTAACACTGTGAGGAGGAACAATATGAAGCCCGCAGACGCAATGACGGGCGCATGGCATGGTCCGCTAGTGAGCGATGACGCTCGAGACCCGGAAGACCGGCAGCAGCAGCGCGATCGCGATCGTGCCGATAATCGCGCCCAGAATCGTAATCATCAGCGGCTCGATCATGGCCATAACCGCGCGGATCGAGGCCTCGAGCTTCTTCTCGTAGAACAGCGAGACCTTGTCGCAGACGTCGCCCAGTTTGCCGCTCTTCTCTCCGGCCCGCAGCATTTGGATGATGCCCGGCGCGATCAGGTCGCTGTCCTTGGCCACCAGGATAGCCTCCGAGAGCTGGTACCCGTCCTGAATCCGGTCGTCCACCTCCAGCCAGAGCTGCTGGAAGTAGTAGTTGTCCACGCATCCCTGGATCACGCGGATGGCGTCCAGCAGGCGCACCCCTGTGTTGACCATGGTGGCCATGATGCGCATGCTCCGGGTCACGACCATGTCCGTGAACATGGTGCCGATAACCGGAGTGCGTATCTTCATCGCGTCGATGACGCGTCGGCCCGTGACGGTGCGGATCCAGTAGTGCATAAAGGCGCCGAAGAGGATCAGCGAGGTCAGCACCATGGTCATAAGTTCGAAGTTCGCCAGCGCGGTGCTGAACCCGACAAGAACTTGCGTCAGCTTGGGCAGCGCGGTGCCTCGGCTTTCGTAGATCGTCGTAAAGCGCGGCAGGACGAAGAACATCAGTGTGCCCGTGGCCGCGATGGCCATCAACACCATGATCAGCGGGTAGGTCAGCGCACCGAGGATGCGCTTCCGTGTTTCGGCTTCGAAGTTCAGGTAGCCGGTGAGAACGGTGAGCATCTCGGCCATCTGCCCCGAGGCCTCCGACGCTTTCACCATGCTGATGAACATGGAACTGAAGATGTTCGGGTACGACGCGATGGCGTGTGAGAACGTCTCACCACTCTTGACGCGTTCGGAGATGTCGAGAATGATCAATTTGAATCGTTCATCTCCCGCCTGCTCGGCGATAGCATCCAGCGCATCGCTGAGAACGACGCCACTGTCGAGCATAACGGATAGCTGCGTGGCGAAGAGGATGAGGTCGGTGTTCTTGATTCTGGCCTTGTACAGGTGCCGTGACCATTGGAGGTTATGCGTACTCCGCAACGAGCCGAGTGCTTCTTCGCGAACGGCTTCGGCCTGGTCGACGTTGTCGGCCTGCCTCTCGTCCGTCTGTGTCATCAACGTTGCCATGGTTTCGGCCGCCACATATTACACATCAGGGTTCCATGTCCACGGGGGCATCGGTGGCGGCGCTACGCAGCACCTCCTCGATAGCGACGATGCCGGCTTTGACTTTCTCAATGCCGTCTTGATACAGAGGCACCATGCCCTTGGCCAGCGCCGCGGACCGGAGCGCCTTGGTGCTCACGCCGTCGTTGATCATTTCCATCAGCGCATCGTCGGGCACAAACAACTCATGGATGGCGATACGCCCGGCGTGCCCAGTGTTTCGGCACTTCTTGCACCCGACGCCGCGGTAGAACTTGCAGGACTTCTTCTTCTGGCCTTCGGTCTGCACGCACTTCTTCAGAGCGGGCGGCGGGTCGTACTCGGTCTTGCAGTTCGGGCAGATCTTTCGAACCAGTCGCTGAGCCAGAACACCCTGCAGCGACGCGCTGACGAGATAGGGCGCGATGCCAAGATCGAGTAGACGGGTCACGGCCCCCGGTGCATCGTTGGTGTGGAGCGTGGAAAGGACGAGGTGGCCCGTGAGGGCGGCCTGGACGGCGATATCGGCCGTGACCTCGTCGCGAATCTCGCCCACCATGACGATGTCGGGGTCTTGCCTAAGGAGACTTCGCAAAGCCGTGGAGAACTCGAATCCGACGCCACTGCTGACCTGGAACTGATTGATTCCACCAATGTTGCACTCGACCGGGTCTTCGACGGTGCAGATGTTGACCTCTTCGCTGTTGAGTTCCGACAAGGCGGCGTAAAGCGTGGTGTTCTTTCCCGACCCGGTCGGGCCGGTGACCAGAACGATGCCGTTGGGCGCCTGGAAGATCTCTCTGAAGCGCAGGAGATTGTCGTAGGTGAAGCCCAGCGATTCGAGATTGTAGAGGATCTTCTGCGGATCAATGACACGAATAACGACTTTCTCGCCGAAATTTCCCGGCATGACGGAGACGCGCAGGTCGATGGGTCGTCCTTCGACCAGGACGTGGATACCGCCGTCCTGGGGCAGCCGGCGCTGGGCGATGTCGAGCTCGGCCATAATCTTGATTCGCGAGACCACGGCCGCGTGCATCTGAAACGGGGGCCGCATTTTCTCGTAGAGTTTGCCATCGACTCGATATCGGACGCGCAGTTTCTTGTCGTCCGGCTCGATATGGATGTCGCTGGCGTTCTCCCGAACGGCGTTGTAGAGCAGGTAGTTGACCAGCTTGACGACCGGGGATTGACCTGCGACCTCTTCAAGATTGCCAATATCCTGCGTGATGCTCTCAATGAGCGTGAACTCTTCCAGTCCCTCGTCGTCGATAATATCGTCAATCACGAAGACGTTGGCGGCCGGGAGATACGATTGCAGCGTTGCCGCGATGTCCTTGCTGGTGGAACAGACGACGCGGACGCGACAGCCACTGACGCGTTCGATCTCATCAATCAGGAAGACGTTCGTCGGTTCGCTGACGGCGACCGTGAGGACGTCGTGGACCCGATAGAGGGGCAGGACGATGTGGGCTTCGAGGAACTCGCGTGGGAGTATCTCGATGGCCTTCGGGTCACAGAGCTTGGGGCTGACCTGGGCATAGGGTACGCCGTAGGCCTCGGCGAGGGCGGCAGCGATCTGGTTATCGGTGCAATAGCCCATCTCGACGAGCAATTCGCCGAGGAGCTTGCGGTGGCCCTTGTCCTTCTGCTCGGCCAGAGCCGCGTTTATCTGCTCCTGGGTAACAACGCCGCGGGCCAACAGAAGCTGTCCCAACTGCATCTTGTTTTCGAGCAGAATCTGGCCCATTGTTTACCTCACATGACCGGGCTCGCACTGCCGTTACGCGAAGCTGCGAACCGCCTCGGTCAATTCTGTGTGGCGGTCGAATTCGTTCTGGAGTCCGGTGACTTCCAGTATCTTCTCGGTGTTCTCATCCAGACCAGCGAGCTTGAGCTGTGTCTTGTTCTGCCGGCAGTACTGCCTGACCCAGAGCAGGAGCTCCAATCCCTGGCTGTCAATGGAGCTGAGGTTGCTCATGTCCAGGACGATGCGCGTCCGACTGGCGGCGACGGTTTCGGTGATGGTGTCCTTGAGGGGATCGGACAGGTCATTGTCCACTTCTCCCTGCAGTTCGACCACCGTGACATCGTTGTAGTTTTGAATGCTGATTCTCATCGTAACAACGTCCCTACAGCAGCAGTCCCATAATGAGCCAATTGTGTCGGGCCATACATCGAAGCCCCGGTGCCCTGAATGAGATCCCACAGGGCGTCGATATCGCTTTCCAGGAAGATACGTCCGACCTTCTCATCAAACTGGGTGCCGAGCCCCTTCCTGATCTGATCGAGCGCGTGCTCAATACTCATGGCATCTCGATAGACGCGTTTCGAGGTCATGGCGTCGAAGCTGTCGGCGAGCCCCACGATTCTCCCGGCGAGGGGGATGTCCTCACCGGCCAGACCTTCGGGATACCCTTTTCCGTCGATGCGTTCATGATGGCAGAGGACGCCGGGGACGATGTCCCGCATTTGCTTGATCCCCTTGAGGATTCCCGAGCCGATCACTGGGTGGCGCTGTATGCAGGCGCGTTCCTCGTCGGTGAGCTTGCCGTTCTTACAGAGGACTCTTTCATCGATGCCTATCTTGCCGATGTCATGAAGGAGTCCGGTCAGGTAAATCCGATTGATCTGCTCCTCATCGAACGGCTCTTTTTCGGCGATGCGCTCGGCGAGCCACCGGGATATGATTGCGACGCGTTCGGAATGACCGCGTGTATACTGGTCTTTGGCATCGATACTGTTGGTCAGCGCTCTGAGCGAACCGACGAAGAGTTCCTTGAGATCGTTGAAGAGACGTCCGTTCTCGATGAAGACGGCACACCCGCTGGCGACGGACGTGAAGAGCTTGATATCGGTGCTGTCAAAGTCGGGCTTGTCGAGATGGTTGACAGCGACCATGAGCCCGATGATGGAGACGGCGTGCTTGGAGGCGTCGCTGTGACCGGCGTCGCCGGGCTCCTTGACGCACAATGGAACGGCGATGATGTTTCGGAGGCTCGCCGGCCAATCGAATCGCCAGGGGGTGTCGACGTCGCTGTCGAGCATGGCTTCCTGTCCGCGGTCCAGTTCCTCGAGGAGTCGACCGTGTACCATGGCAGCCATGCGGCTGTCGAGATCGATGAGGCCTGATCCGGCGGTGACGACGAATCGCCTCTCCCCTTCGACGACGCGTTCGAGGAGAACGGCAATTCCCTCGACCTGGACAATCTCGGTGAGGCTGTCGCAGGCGAGCTGGAGGAAGTTGGTGTCGGATTCGGTGACGCTCATGTTCATGCTGATCTTGTGGAGGAGCACCAGTTCCTCATAGACCTGCGACAGCTCGGTGCCGACCATTTCGATCTGCTCGTCGGTGCGTACGGCGGTCTGGAAGTTCTGGGCCAGCAGTTGGAGAATCTCGGTCAAGAAGGCGATTCGGGTGTCTATTTGCCCGGCCGGCTCGGCCGCGACGGCGTCCTGGTTGTAGGCCTGCGGGGACGGTTCGCCAAGATCGAGTATGGCGACTCCTGCGGGGGCTCGGGACCCGGCGGCGGTGATGGGCAGGCGCAGGGCGGTGGCCAGCAGGATTCGCTTGTCTGCAAACTGCCAGACCTTGCTTTCCTGTTGGCCGGGGTTCGGCTCGTCCACATTGTCGAGCACTTCACGACCGGCGTCGACGAGTTGCTGCGCATCGCTTTCGAAGTGCCCGGCGCTGAGCAAGACGGCAATCTGGCCGCTGGCGTCGAGTGCCGCGAAATTGACACCGAAGCGGCCCATGCGTTCACCGAAACGCTCGAGCTCGCGTCGTTGCAGGCACGTCAGTTCTCGTGTCGTTGTATTCGGCATGACCCTTCCGTCGCAGGGTATTCCGTCAAGGCCGTGACATCCCGGTTAGCCCTTCAAGGCCACCGCGCGTTCGTGCAGGATGTCCTGGATGGTTTTGAGCAACTCCTTCGGGCTGAAGGGTTTGCTGAGGCATTGTTCGACGCCCAAGGATTCCTTCAGATCTTCCGTGATGGCGAAGCTACGGGCTGTGAGCAAGATGACCGGGGTTTCCCTGGTCTGCTCGTTGGCGCGTAGTTTCTCTATGAGCTCAATGCCGGTGACAAAGGGCATCTGATAGTCGGTGACGATGATATCCGGCTGCTCGCTGCAGGCGAGATCATACGCCTCTGCCCCGTTATTGGCGGCAATGACTTCGTAGCCATTGTTGCGTAGTTTGATGGCAACCACGTGGATGATATGGATCTCGTCATCTGCCACCAGTACCTTGTTACCTGTCATGTTCATTCTCCCCAATAAGCGGGATGTGAGTAAGTTGCCATCCTTGGAGAATCATCGTATTGTCCGCTACCAAGAGCCCTTGACAGAATGGCTGCGCGTGCCCTTGGGGCGTTCTGCATCCGACGGGCGTGGCGGGCATCTCGCCCATCCTGGGATGGTGTGCATGCCCTTGCCGGACAGATCCAGAATCGCTCACTTTGGGTGCGCCGATTCATTCTGTCATGCACTCTAAGCCGTTTTAGCCGTCTCAGCGACGGCCAAAGGCAATTCGAAGCCGAACGTGCTTCCGACGCCTACCTGGCTGGTGACGAAGACACGCCCTGCATGTACCTTCTCAATAATTTGTTTGACCAAGTTCAGGCCGAGGCCTGTTCCCTTGGCTTGTTTCTTGTTGGCTGCGACGCGATAGAACTTGTCGAAGACATGATCGACTTCATCGGCGGGTATGCCGACCCCCGTGTCCTTTACGGTCACGCGGGCCAAGCAATCGGTTTCGTCAACCTGTGTCTCGACGGTTACGGCTCCGCCGGCCGGCGTGTACTTGACGGCATTACTGAGCAAGTTGACGACGACTTGGGATATCATGTCTTTGTCGGCCATGACCTGATCATGAATGATAGGGGTCTGGCTTGTCACGGTGATGTTCTTCTCTTCGGCGAACCCCTTGATCATTTGCATCTGTTGTTCGATCAGGATGGTCAGGCTGAGTCGTTCCTTGTGGACCTTTATGAGGCCGGACTCGATGCGCGAGACATTGAGGATGTCTTCGATCAGGCGGTTGAGGCGCTGCGCTTGATTTTGGATGACGGAGTAGAACTCCTTGCGCGTCTGCTCATCGTCCGCCTCACCATCGGCGAGCATCTCCGAGTATGCGGTGATGGATGCCAATGGGGTTTTGAGTTCGTGGGACACGTGGCTGACAAAGTCGTTCTTCATTTGCGAGATTTCCTTCTCGCGTGTGATGTCATGAAGGACAGCGACGACTCCAGAAACCTTGTTGTCCTCGTGGACGCAGGATACGATGGTATCAAAGGTGCGCGGCTCTTCTGCGCGCACGAACTGCATTTCGCGTCTGGTCGCTTCGATTCCGCTGGCTCTACTCTTCTGGAGGAGGCGTACGAGGTCGTTGTTCTGCTCGTTGATGACGTCGGCCAACGGCTTAAGAGCGGCCTCTTCGGCATTGAATTGAAAGAGCTGAGCGGCGACGTCATTGGCCATTAGCAGTCGATCGGATTCATCGATGACGAGCACGGCGTCGCGTAGGCTATATATGATGGCTTCGGTATGTCGTTTTCTTCGGTCTGATAGCCTGGCCTGAAGTCTGAGATCCTGGAGTTCGGTCTCCAACTGGGCAATGACCGCTTCACGTTTTTCGATGTCTGCATGAATGTTCTGGACCGCGGTCTGGATATCCTGCAGGCTGGTGTTTGCGGTTGGTTCGAGGGATTTTGGCAAGAGCTGCCTGGCTATGGACATGACCACTCCGACCACCTGGCGGTAAGCCAGGCCGAGGAAGGTCACGCCCACAGCCCCGACGCAGCAAGCGATGAGACGCAACGCAACGATCAGGTTGCGCCACCCCACTCCGATGCCAGAATTGTAAGGCCCGGTGAGGGCCGCGATGCCCAGTGAGGTTATCACTGTGGCGATCGCAGCCCAAACCAAGCGTCTTTGGCGTCTCAAAGCAACTCCTCCGAACCCGTTTGACACGGGTTATTCACCACTTCACCGGAGAGAGGCGTTCTAGCGTCTCTTCCAGTTCTTTGCTTCCTGCTGATCGATCGCCTGCTCGACAATGCTCTCGAGTCGCTTGAGCTCGGCGGGATCGTTCTCTGCGATCATGCGCTCTTGGAGCCGTCGGGCTTCGAGATAGGTCGGTCGCATCTGGAGCGCGATCTTGACGTTGAAGACCGCGTTCTCGAGGTCACCTTCGAGGTAGTAGCGAGCGGCGCGGGTGTAGGCGTCCTCGGCCAATCTGGCCGCATCGATGGACTGCAGAGCGTGCCTGGTCGCATTCATCTTCATGCGAATGTCATCGGTACGGTCGTCGGGAGCCGTCTCATCAGGCTCTTCGATGATGTGCGGGGTGAGCATGATGATCACTTCTTCCCTGCTGACCGTATCCTTGGTGCCACGGAAAACGGCGCCTATGATGGGCAGGTTACCCAGGACCGGCACCTGCGACTTGGAGATAGCGACCGAGTCACGGAAAAGCCCACCAATAACCACGGTCTCACCGTCTTTGACGATGACGTTGGTGCGCAGCTCAGTGGTGACTTCGTCGGGGATTTGATTGCTCTTCAGGGTACCGTCGCTGTCCTTCGGATAGATGTCCATCCGGATGTAGCCATCGTCGGCGATGTACGGGCGGAAGACCAATCGGGTACCGGTCTCAAGGAAGGAGACCGAGGTGGTTGTGGACGTCTGGGTCTGGGTGCTGGTGTCCAGATAGCCGATCTTCTTACCGATCAAGACGGACCCTTCCTGCTTGTTGACGGCCAGAATCTTTGGGTTGGCCAGCAAGGTCGTGTCGGTGATCGTCTCGAGGGCAGTGATGATCGCCTGAACATTGTCAGAGGAGAATCCGACGGTCAGCCCTGTTGCCGTGGCTGGAGGCTGGGCGAAGCCAAATGTCTCAATCGGGGTGCCGTTGCCCCCGACGAGATTCGCCGGGAAATCGGTGATGTTCAGGCCGTTGAGCAGGTTCCAGTCAATGCCAAACTGCATTTCCTCGGTCAGTCGTGCCGCCATGATGGCTGCCTCGATCAGAACCTGTTGCGGTCGGACATCGATCTCCTCAATAACGGCTTTGGCTTTTTCGATGTTCTCGGGATAGTCGAAGAGAACGATCATGTCGTTAATGGCGATCTTGTCGCCGCCACCGCCACCACTAAGCGAGGTGGTGCTACCGCCTGAGGACAGCTGGTTCTCTGCCGGGCTCGTCACGGTGAGTTGTGCAGCTGCACTGAGCACGGGCCTGATCAGCTTGGAGGCTTCCTCGGCCGTGATGTAGTGCAGCGTCATGACTTTATGTATCATCCGTGCGGGATCTTCCTTGATCAGCTTGTACTCCTCAGCCGTATAGACGCGGACGAAGTCCCCTTGCTGCTCGAAGCGGAAGCCATAGCCGAGGACGGCATTGAGGGCTTCCTCAAATGTAACGTTGTAGAGCCGGCTGATGGTCAGTGGTCCATCGACACCTGCAGAGGGGATAATGTTCTTCTTGCACAACGCCGCCAGGAGTCGCAACCCGTCACGGATGTTGCTTTCCTTCTGGAAGGCGATGAACTTGATGACGACTCCATCGTCCGAGAAGGATACCTGCGGTTGGTTGGGCTCGACGGCCATTTCTCCGCCTGCCGGGTTGGGGGCGGCGCTGACAGCCACGGCGTGGGTCGTCGCGACCACGAGCAGAATGGCTACACACAGCCATCGCATCGGTCGGACACAGTAGGTCCTCATAATGTCTTTTTCATGTTGCATAGTCCTACTCCTGTTCTTCTAAATTCCTCGTTAATGGGGTTACGGTCGAATCGTTCTAGAACACACCGGTCACGGTCACTTTTTTAGATCATTTGACTGCGCTACCTTGAGCGTCAGTTGCCGTTCTCTACATCGGACAAGCACCGAGTCAGCTTCAATTCGTACTACCTCGAAATCGTAGGTTTCCGTACCTTCTTCGACACTGAGGGTCTCGCCGACGCGCATGAGCTGATTGTTGACGAAGACCTGAGGATCCTCCGTGAGGAGCACAGCCTCCAAATTGAGCCTCTCTGCGACCCTTGCAACCGCTTCCTGCGTCCGGTCGGTGGCAACGGGCACTTTGGCATTGGTGTTTGCGATCACGACGTGTGAGCTTTTTCGGAAGCGTTTCCAGTCCTGAACGGCGAAGAAATCTCGATTGATGCGATCGTTTCGTCCTGAGATTATCGGAAGGTCGTGAAATCGGACGCTGAGGGATCGATCGTCCTGGGTTGCAGCTTGCTCCTGCCGTTGGGAGGCGTCGGCGGATTCGGGTCTGCGTCCGAGTAAGACTCTGAACCACATGAGGGCCATGACGGCCACCAGCGCGACGGCCGCGACGGTCTTCTTCCTGTCCTGAGCCAAATAGCCCATGGTTCGTTGGACTGAACGGACTTTGCTTGTCCCGTCAAGCATCATTGTCTTCCGCTTCCAGAGATCGGCCATCGGCCCGCGGTTCGGCGTCCTGGGGTTTTTCGGACCGATAGAAGATAACCGCTTCGGTCTGCATGGCGACGTCGCCGGTGAATCCCGTGTCGTTTCTCAATGTGACCTTCTCGATACGTATCAAGCGTCGGGCGTTCTGCAGGTCCTTGAAGAACCCAAAAAGCCCGGCGAGGCTTCCCTTGCAGTTCATGTGAACGGGTATGCAATTCAGCTCGCCGGCCTCGATGGTCTGTCCGGGGACCACCACCTGGTCTGATAGTTGATGTGTGGTCATGATGTCAGCGATCTGGCGTTGGAACAATCCGAGATTGCCTTCTGTGGGAATGCAGTCCTGGTAATACCGAACCACCCTCTCAACCTCCTTGTGCTGCTGTTCGAGGGTCGGTAAGGCCTCGGCGTGTGTTATGGCTGTACTGATCACGCGCTCCTGCTGATCCTGGGCATGCGCCAGCGCCTGCAGCCTTCGACGGGACGGCATGTATCCGTAGAACACGAAGTCTGCGATGAACAGGCCGCCGATCACGAAGACCCACACCTGTTGTTTGCGCAGCAACACTTTGGTTCCGCTTTCACTCATTTGCTGTCGATTTCCTCATAGTTGGCGAGGTAGCAGATGATCTCAAACTCCGTCACCTGGAACGTCTCATCCGGGCGTGCTGACGATCGTGTCGTTCCATCGTCCGGCGATTCCTGAATCTCGTTCGAGAGTATCTGGACCGTGCTGTTGCGGGAGAACGAGAAATGGGCCTGCTGGAAGTAAGACGACCTGTCGAGTTGGCAGACCAACTCACCGACATCGGCAGGGTTGGCGGCCACGCCGGCCATCAGTATCCGATATCTGACATCGCCGAGTGGAACGGTCTTGCTGGAACCGCCGGCGACACGGACGGCCAAAGTGCTCCGCCGAGCCGTCTTGCGAGGTAGTGCGATCGGTTCGGAGACGAACTCAATTCGACTCAAGGCGACGTGGCGGCCAATGATGTGGCTGGCTTCGGCCAATACGGCAGCCAAGTTGATGCGTGAATCCGCTTGCTGAAGGGTGTGCATCTCCACTCGATACTCAGCCAACTCTTCACTCAGCGCATCGAAGCGATGCATGACGTTCTCGGCCTGCAAGCGTTGGTCCTCGCGTCGTTCGAGGCCAGCCGTTGCCCGGGCGATCTTGTGACCTGAGGTCATGTTATAGGCCATCATTGTCAAGAAGATGATTGTCAGGGCAATGAACTGGCGGCGCATGTAGGTGCGGCGTCGTTTTCCTTCTTTGTACCAGTCTGGGAGGAAGTCGATGTCTTTCACGACGGCACCTCTTCCACGATGCGTTCCGGGCAACTATCGTACCCTGGGGTTGCGACCGGTGAGGGCCTGCTGCCCTTGAGACTCAAACCTATCGCCATAGCGTAGTCTGAGGACAACTCGCAAAGGTTATCGGCGGCCTTGTCTGGTTCGAGGTCGGGGCCTTGAAGCGGAGCGGCCATATCGGTATCGATGGCCAAATGGTGCCTCATGACATCCAACAACGTGGCCTCGTGGGCGCCTCCGCCGGCCATGATGGCTCGTTCGACTCGTTTGCCACGGAACGTGACCGTGTAATACCGCAGGCACAACGAAATCTCGGCTGCCAGTTGCTCGGCTGTGGCATGCAGGGTGTCAACGACGAGGCGTCGGGTGGTGGCGTCCACGGATTCGCCCGTGCGCATCTTCCGGCGAAGGGACTCGGCGTCACTGGTCGTGATCTCCAGCTTGGCGGCAATATCTTCAGCGAAGCGTGCGGCTCCGAAAGCCATCTGCTTGACGAAGCAAATCTCGTCCGCTCGACCGAAGACCACTATGGTATGTCGATGTCCGACGTCGATGAAGATGATCGTGCGTTCTCGGTCCTCCTGACGTCGCATCGTCCTTTCGAAGTTACGGAACAGCGCGCAGGGCCCGGCATCGATGCCGGTCGGCGTGAGCCCTGCTTCTTCGAGCAGGGTGATGTGGTTCTTGATGGTCTTGTCGTCAGTCGCAAACAGGATGTATTCGTTCTTGAGTTCGTCGCCCTGCCGGACAGTCCCTGCCAGGACGTAGTTGATCGCGTCGACTCGCGCATCAAGCCCGAACCGGTGCGCTGCCTCTTTGCGGAGCGTCTTGTCGGCGTGGATCACTTCGGCTTCCGCCAAGCGCAGCGAAGTAATCCTCAGCTTGTCAGGCGGTATCGCAGAGATAACATCGCGTCCTTTGAAGTGGCCTCTTGCCAGGATCTGTCGAATGGCGCTGACGATCATGCGTCGTCGAGCGTCCCCCTCGGCGGCGTCCCAGTCCACGGGCACCCGGTCCGAGGCCAAGACGCGCATGCCATCGTCGGCAATGACCAACTGCACCATCTTGATGGCGCTATGGCCAATATCCAGCCCTATGGGCAGGATATTCCGACTTCTGGTTATCCAATTCGACACAGGCATATGCTGGACCACTCAATCGGAAACAGAGATGAATCCCGTGACCGGCTCGACCGCTACCGTTTTGCTGGCACCGGCCGCCTGTAGTGCGATCGTGCCGCTGTTCAGATCGCCATCGCCGCCATTGAACGGGCTGCCAAGGTAATCGAATTTGACTGTGTTCGTTCCGTCGAAATTGGCGCTGACGATGTCGACCCGATTCAGTCTGCTATCGTTGGCGAAATCCGTCACATAGTCGAATCCTACCTTGACCGGGTGTGGGATTACGTTGTTGTTGGGGTCGCGAATCTCGTAGGTTTCGTTTGCGGCGTTGAACACGACGGAATAGCGCTGCCCATGACTGATCGCCATGCTCTTGGCGTATTCGAGATCGGCTGCGACCATGCCGCTGGCTGCCCGTATCTGCATGCTGGCGGCTGAGGACATCATGGGTATCGCCAACCCGGCGACGATGCCAAGAATGACCATCACGACCAGCAGCTCAATGAGCGTGAACCCCGCCTGTGCACTCGCTCTGGGACGTCTCATATGTCGGTCCATGTGTGCGAACTGCCTCCCACAGCGTTCCATCGCCCTGCTTGCGGCATCGTGACTCGCCCTTGGGGCGTGAGAAGCCGTATCCTTTGTTGCCCATTCAATCGTCTGTACTCTATGTTCATAAGGCATTGTCAGCTTACCTCCGTTGTCTCTTCGGCCTGTCCGGGGGTCGGCTTAACCTGGTACTGGGCGGGTTGGTTGGCGTTGATGCGTGAGCTGGTTTCTGCACCGTTGCTCACTGGTCGGGATGCATGGTGCAGGTGACGCAACCGGCATATTCATTACGCTCGGACCTCTGGGTCCAGAAAAAGTGGCGACCGTGCTTGCCGAGGGTGTTTCATCGCGTGGCGCCATCCGGTGCGGGGTTGCGTGGGTCCGCCGTTGTGGCGTCTAGTGAGGCAGACGTTTTTCGGGGTGTGGCGATGTGGGCCCGATAAACAGGTGTGTCATGTCGGACGCGATGGTGCGGCTGGCGTGGGTACCGTGCTACTGGCGATCAACACTTTTGAAGAATGCGCCGACCGCCGGCCCCCAATGTCGTCCCTTCCACTCCATATCTCCAGCATGCCAATCCCAGAGGACTATCGCTGCGGCTGCGGGGTTGGGGTTGATATCCACATTGGCGCCGACTTCGTTGAACAGGTAGCGAGCCCGCAAGCCTGTGGTGTCCGCCAGCAGACCGGGATTGTTGTGCAAGAAGAGGATCTCGACGGCGCTCAAGGCCCGAGCGTAAATGCAGACCTCGTCGATGGCACCGTTGTAGAAACGATCGGCCTCCTCGGCATTCCGTCCTATGTTGAGCGAATAGGCCTGGTTGTCGATGGTTCCGGTGTGCGGCGTCGAATGCCTCTCGACTCCATCGATGTAGAGTCTCACATCGCTTCCATCATACGTTCCCGCCACGTGGTGCCAGGTCCCGTTGAATGAGCTGCCGGGGGCGTGTGCTGCCGACCACCACGTGTTGTTGTCATAGATGAAGAACTCTATCTTTCCGCTCTCGTTGTGCTTGAGCCCGTAGGTACGATCTCCCCTGGTCACGAAGGGGTTGTGTTGACCGTTTCCGACGTCCTTTGTCTTGACCCATGCGGCCACGGTGATTGCCGTGGTGATTGCGAGACTGGGGTCGTCTCCACAGTCAACGTAGTCATCGACGCCATCGAACTCGATGGCTTCCTCGATGCGTCCTGTTGTCCAGGTGGGGGCTCCGTGCACGGTGCCTGTCAAGGCATTTCCCGAAGCGTCGTCGGTGGTTTCCCAAAAGCCATCTGCCGCCAGCAGCCCACCTGTCACGGTGACGCGTCCGGCGCTAGCACTGACCAACACTTTGCCTTCGATGACAGCCAAGCCGTCTACGGTCAATCGGCCTCCAGATTCCACGATCACATCTCCGCGTACCAACAGAGCGGGGAAGCCCTTAACCGCCGTGATGGCGTTGGTGGTATTCGAGCCGCGTACGGTCAGGTTGCCAGTGACGACGAGAAGTCCCGTGATGGCGACGTCGCCAGAGAGCGTCACGTTGCCATTTCGATAGCACACGCCGCCCGGATTGCTGCTCAGGTCGGGTATGAAGGTGCCGATCGGCGTGCTGGTCATGGACGTCGAAAGGTATTCCGTGTCGCCGACGCGGTAGATACCGTCGTAGTAGTCGTTGACGTCGGGCCATGACAGAGGGGGCGAGGCGACGAATGACGTGGCTCTGCCCTGAGGGCTCACGCCGCTTATCGTTCCGATGGCGAACACATCTCCCTGGATGGTTCCCTGGTTGACAAGGTTTCCGCCGCAGTAGAGGTCTCCGTCGATGACGGTAGCCTGGGGAATCGCGGTGTTCGGCCCAAGCCAGAAGGCTATGCAGGGATCGAGTCGGAGCTGGGCAGCAAACGCGCTTCGCCCGACTTTCTCGGCATTGCGCAGTCGATACGCGTCACAGGTAATGAAATAATTGCAGTGATCGTTGACGTCAGGAACGACGTTGACGTCATAGAAATCGGCGGTTGTTGGATCCAGTTGCTGTGCCGTGGCACCGGGCCAGTACCCACCTGTGGTAATGCTGTCCGGTGGGTGCAGCATGAGACCGCGGGCATGCTCGAGGCCTGATGCGGCCGTTTGATCCATCTGCACGCGAAGGGCCATGTTCTGTCCGCAGGTTAACTCCGTATTCGTACGAGCGAGGAATCCCAGCGACAGGACCGTGATGGCCATGATGATGGCCAGAACCATGAGCAGTGCGATGCCCTTGGGCGTGTTTTTGAAACCCGTTCTACTCATCATCGTCACTCACCAGCGTATCGTGTGCATCGTTTAGCAGATGACCGGCCCATGTACGCAGCGTGGTATGAACTTCGTAGTGGTTCGCAACATCGTCCTCTGCCATGTCAAAAGAAACGGTGACTTGCCGCGTTGACGGCGGATCCAGATCGAGAATGAACTGGATGTTGAAGCCTTGAGGTATAAGCGGTATACGGGTCTCGCTGTAATTCGATATGAGCTGTGCCTTTGTCATGGAGAGGCTGCCTGCTGTGAACGTGACGTTCGGGTTGGCGGCCGATGCGAATGTGCACAGTTGGAGTGTTTCGTCACCCGAGGCGTTGACTCTCTCGACATAGACCAATTCGTTGACATTGATGGCGCCGTCGTCGTTGTCATCCGCCCTCCAGATGGCCAGGTCCTGGGTCGCCATCGCGCAGACCAAGCGACAATCGCGGATCAACTCCTGAAGTCGTAGCGTTCCCTGTCGCAAGTGCGCTTGCGTGACGGCGATATCGCTGTCCGTGCTGGTTGCCCTGCTGACGGCATATGCCAGTGTCGCCAGAGCGGCCAGGAGAATGCCGGTCACAATGAGCGTGATCAGCAATTCCGCCAGTGTAAATGCCTTTCTGTTGTGTGTTCTCTGCATCTGGCTCTCTTGTTGAGACTGGACCATGCGGCGTAACGATTCCGTTGGCGACAGGGCATTTACCTACTCACTTATCAAGCGATTGACTGTGACTAGGATCTGCCCTCGGTAGCGGACTTCGACAGTGGCCAGAACGAAATTGGCGGCCGCGGCGGTAGCCTGTTGCGGCACGTACACGTACTGGCAAGTGACCTCTCTGCTGAAATTGGCATACATAGGATCGGTGATGACGATACCGGCTGCATCCTTGAGTTGCCCCTCGGACTCCGTGTAGTTGTACGTACCGATGAGTGAATCGAACGGCGTTGCAGCGACTTGCTCGATCAGACTATTGGCGAGTACCGCCCCACGGGTCCTATGCAAACCCTCTGCCTGGACGGACGCGCCGCCAGCAAAGGGCAATAGGACTCCCGCCGCGGCGACACCGAGAAGTACCATTGCCAGCGTGGCCTCGGCGAGTGTGAACCCGCGTGGAAAAGCCATGCATGACGAGTGACCGTCAGTACTCATAGTAGGCCCTTCCGGCGCTGCCGTTTCCTATGTTGTCCGGGCGGATCTCTCGCGTCTCGGCCTTGTATATCCAGCCGTGGCTACTGTCGGGGGCGGCCGGGAAGGCTTGGCCATCGGCCAGCATCTGGATCGTGTCGAGTCCATTGAGAGGATTCGTGGGCACTTTCGACAGGTATGGTCCGTAGCCAAAGCCAGGGGTTCCATCGGGGGCCGTCTGGCCTTGACGGTTGCTCGCCTGTGTGGCTTGGTCTGCAAACGCCACGTTCGTCGGTGCCGCGGTGGTATCGCCATCCGGATAGCCTGGCGCTACTTCGCAGTGGTGGCCGGTGTAAATCATGACGAAGCGTCGGAGCAGGTTCAAGTTGGCCAGGAGGGTGCTTTCCCTAGCTGAGGTACCACTATTGGCGATGGTTGGAATCACGATTGCAGCGAGGACACCCAGCAAAACCACCACAATCAGGATCTCCACCAGCGTGAAGCCTCTTAGCCTGTTCATGATTCTTCCTTTCCATTGGCATGGCGCGGTGCGTCATGCATAACGTGAACGGCATGGGCTCTGGGCCCTCGCCGAGTATTTGCATTCGGTTCCTGCACTACAGCCGCGCGTGGAAGGCGCTATCGTTGGCATAAATCTCGCCCGTCTCTGGAATGTACGCCCATCCTGCGCCTCCCGGCACGGGGATGTCGCTGTGGCTGCGGGCCCGGACGATCATCCGGCTGTTGTTGAAGGGGTTCTCGGGAACGAGCTGTAGATAGGGACCATAGGCGTAGATGGCGTTGCGTGCTGCCCTCTGTCGGACATTTCCGTTCGCGTCCGTGCAACCGATGAGTTGCTGGAAATGGGGGTCAAAGACAATGGCACCGTCGGGAGCGCGCATGGGCGGCTGATCGCCATGCTGGACTTTGTATAGCTCGATCTGGGAGCGTAGGGTCTGGAGGCGGCCGCACAGAGCATCCATGTGGTTCTCTGCGATGCCTGCCTCGCTGAACTCTGGGGCGACGAGCGCCGCCACAACAGCTATGAGAACCACTGCAATCAGAGTCCCGATCAATGAAGAGGTCTTCGCGACGTTTGACATCTTCCCCTCTGCTCCGTTGTCTGGTCGGCCTCGCGACCTGCTCTTCTAGCGGTTAGCAAAAAGGCTGACCGGTTCGTGGCAATGGCCTTGGCCCGGTCAGCCTTGGTAATCGAGTCCTGAGGTCCAGGCGAATGCTGCTGCATTGCGTCCGGACGCATCACACCGTGATGCTAGAGATCGGCATGTACTGTATCATTGGTCGTGCCGCCATCACCAGGCCTGATCTTACCGTTGGCAGCATCGTACTCCCAGCCGCCACCGCCGGCACCCCACGCTACGATGGTATCGAGGTCGTTGAACGGGTTGGTCGGGATTCTCTCCAGGTAGGGACCGTAGATGACGGGCGGGCTAGCCGCAGGGTCGCGGACATCGGTGCCACTGGCGGTGCCACCAACGTCGGACGTTTCCAGCAACAGGGCCGTGAGATCAGCCAGCGCAGGAATCTGGTCATTGTGTTGCGTCCGGTACAGCTGAATCTGCGAACGCAGCGTGTGAAGGTCGCTGGCCAGGCTGTTGAGCTTGGCCTCGGTGCTGGCCTGGGTGAACTGCGGGACGACGATGGCCGCAAGAATACCCAGGATGACAACTACGATCAGAATTTCGACTAGCGTAAATCCGCGTTTTGCTCTCATCTTGATTACCTCCTCGTTGGGTAAATGTGAAAAAGAATAAAATTGATTGAAAATCATTGATTACCGTTTTCGCTCGTTGAGCTATGTCGACTGAATCGACATGGTACTTAACTATCGGTTTCGGGTACTTCGGTGTGAGCCACAGGTCCTTTCAAAGAGATTCCGAGAAAAGCATTTCTGGCGTCCGCAAAGTGCAATTATTGGTGACTCCATTGTGACGCAACGAATGTTGGAGCCCTAACGGTGTCGTCCGGAAACGAGCCAGACGGCGTTAACTGCGGCTCCTCTCAGTCCAATCAAAGCATACGATACGGAATGTCACGTGCAAAATGAGGTGGAGGAAAAAGGTGGCGGGGTTTCTCGTGGATGCTGGGAGGGGTGAGATGCCGCTTGCTGCCGCGCGCCGGTTACGGGACGTTGATATGCGGTGGCTGGTTGCGGAAACGAATGGTCCGAGTATCCTGGGCGGTGTGGCTGAGTTCGATGTGGATGGGATTGGTGTCGCGAATGGCGGTCTCGACCTTATCGGCCCACTCAATCAGGACAACGGATTCCGGGTAACAGAGATCGTCGAAGCCCAGCATTTCGAAGTCAGCGACGGAGTCGAGGCGGTAGGCATCTATATGATAGATGTCGAGTCGACCTTCGTATTGGTTGATGATAACGAATGTAGGACTGTTGACATCCTTGCGGTCTGGTGCGCCGGCTCCCATGGCGATGCCTTTAATAAGATGCGTCTTGCCACTGCCGAGCGGTCCGACAATGGCGATGACTTCGCCGCCTTTGAGCTGACGACCGATGGTGTGGCCCAGGGCGATGGTCTCTTCCGGCGAGTGGGATGTGGTCTGAGTTTCCATCAATGCATCACATCTAATGGTGGTATGGTCCTATTATCCGAATCGGGTGGGGCAGCGGTGCCCCCCCTTCTATTAGGGGCCGGCTTTCTACTGTGCCAAGTGGTCATAGCCTCCAGGGTGCAACTTGACGAGCCGCCCATCGGGTAGGCGGACCTGCATGCCGCTGCCATCGACGATGGTGCCTATGCGGGTGATGGGCACGGGGGCGTCCCACGAACTGGCCAGCTTGTCGTAGTCGGTGGGCGAGAGCGTGAAGAGCAACTCGAAGTCTTCGCCATCGTTTAGGGCAGCCTTAAGTGGGTCGTCTTGTCGTCTCGCGTCTTGCGAGATGGGAATGGATGCCGCGTCGAGTGTGGCACCGACATGGCTCTGGTTGCAGATGCGATTGAGATCGGTGCTGAGGCCGTCGCTGATGTCTATCATCGCGTTCACGGTGACAGTCTGGGCGATCTTTAGCGCCTCGGTGACTCGCGGTTCGAATTTCAGATGTCTGCCATGCATTGATCCTCCGAGGGAGCCTGTGACACAGATGGTATCGTCGACCTGGGCACCGCTGCGCGGGACGGGCGCGTTGGTCGCTCGCCTGCTCATCATAGTGACGTTGATGGCGAAGGGGTGAGGGCTCGTCCAGGATGTGATGTCGCCACCGATGAGTGGACAGTCGTACTTGTCGGCGGCGCGGG
>Ga0272442_10003132_pt1 | contig 23381 bp, 19 predicted proteins | sample SSMForm2O_FD_200262 | JGI IMG/M metagenome (GOLD analysis project Ga0272442, IMG submission 200262) | Marine sediment archaeal communities from Little Sippewissett salt marsh, Falmouth, MA, United States - SSM-Form-2O | ecosystem: Environmental > Aquatic > Marine > Wetlands > Sediment ...
CGAAGTATACCTCTGTGAAATATGCGGCAACAAGGTCAAGGTACAGGAGAGCGGCCCCGGCGTCCTTGTATGTTGCGGAGAACCAATGAAAAAAGTGGAGTAAGCCTCCACACCCTTTTTTTTATTACGTGTAGCTCAGATATGTCGCTTTATTGGTTATGTTATCTTTGTCATTGGGGCTTTTCTTCAATAATTGTTTTGATTTTGTCTGCTTCAGCGGTATTTCCAGTTCGTTCAAGGATAGTGATAAGGCTATCTAGGCTCGATTCATGAAGCCTGAGGTCTTCTGGACTGGAGTTCATTAATTCCTTTATTCGTTCAGCTGAGGGCTTTTCACGTTGGTAAATCCCATCGGGGAGTATCATGGAGTTCTGGGTGAAATCGACGCTTTGCCCATTAGAGGTGAAGAAGAGCCCGGGAGTATGTTCTTTGAGTCTGAAGCCGTCTCCTCCATTGGCAAGGGTTAGATGCCCATTGACCACTTGGACTGCGTAATACCAGCAGAGAACCCCATAATCATACATGTAATAACCCAGATATTGGCTCCACTCAGGCTTGTCAGGACCAGCTGGGTCTGAGGGTCCTCCATCATAGTCTAGTACTGTTGTGTAGCCGTTCTTGGGGAGAAGTGTTGCAGTTATTGGTCGTCCTGATTCATCTAGATTGAATTTGATTAAGGGTGTGGTGTCTGAGGTGAATTCGGTTTCTGATATGGGTGTTAGTTTGTTGGGTTTTCCTTGATACTGGAATAGGAGGGCATCGTTCTCGTTTTTGACGTTGATTTTAGTCATCCTTGAGACGTATCTTCCTGCTAACCTATCCAAAGTGGAGGGGTCGAGGGATACAGATTTTCTCGGAGGTAACTGGTCTTTTGCATCCAAGTCTGGGGGTAGTTCACCGAGCTTCGCCTTCACCAAGTATTCCTCTATTGTGGTTGCTACGCTGTTCATGAATGGGAATGCGTTGATTGCTTGATTGCTGGACATGACCCATCCGATACCCAGCCTCGGGAACAACTGGTGTAGTGATAGGTACCCGGGTCCGTCTCCGAAGAATGAGAGGAAAAGCTCTCCACCGTACTTGAAGCGTCTGACGCCGATGCCCATCCCAATTGCCATTAGCTGATAATCATCCTTGAATGGAATCCTGTAAACCTCTTCTAGCAGATGCTTCTCAAGGAAACACTCACCATCAACGATGCCACCATTGAGATGCATGGATATGAAACGGGACATATCATCAACAGAGCTATACTGGGAACCCGAGGCGATATGGGGGGAAGCAGTATCTTCGAGGGTGAACTCTGAGTCCCCGAAATGTCCCCATGCGACATCAGGACCTTGTAGGGCAGCCCAGGCATCAGTAGTGCTACGGGTCATTCCGAGGGGATCATAGACTTGGGTCTTCATCCATTGCTCAAAGTTTTGCCCAGTGATGTTTTGGAGTGCGGTTGCTACAAGGTCGTATCCGAGGTTTGAGTATGAGAAACGGGTCCCAACGGGATACTTCTGCCACATCCGGTTTATCCTGTCTAAGTATTCATTGAAGTCGCAGAAGCCTCCGCTGGGTAGTCTTATGTTTCCATTATGTTGGAGACCAGCCCAGTGAGTCAAGAGGTGTCTGAAAGTGACCTTCTCGCGTTGGTCACTCCCGTATCCCGTCTTCCAGTTGAACTCAGGGTAATAATCGATTAGCCTGTCGTCTAACTCAACGAGTCCTGCTTGAACTGCCCTCAGAAACGCGATTGAGGTGTATGCTTTTGAGAGGGAGCCTATCATAAAGAGGGTGTTTGATGTGACTGGTGTTCCTTCGTGGTCAGCTATACCATAGCCTTGTGACCAGAGTTTTCCAGAGGTGCCTGTGATGGCTACTGTATAGCCGTCTATCTTGTGCTGGTTTTTCCATTCAGGTATCTTGGTCTCTAAGTCATCTATTAACTGGGATATCTCGGGGTCCATGCTGAGACTATTGTTGTTTGGCTTATAACCTGAACTCAAATCAGGCAATCACATATTGTGACTATTCTGTTTTGCTAGCTAGATAATAGACAAGTATCACACCAATCAATGTCACAATCGACGAGAACACTAATGCCCCACGTGATCCGAGGTTCTCAGCGATCAACCCCAAAATCAAAGGATTAATGATCCCGCTCAGGTTACCAAACATAGAGTAAATCGCCATAGCAGTGCCTCTATAGTCTTCTTCCGAGTTCTGAGCAACGTAGATGCTTCCTGATGTCAAATAGATGCCGTAGGCGATGCCTTGGATCCCCATTAGTATGCTGACATAGGTCAGTAAGGTTGACTGGGAGACCCCGTAGATCATTAGAGAAGAGAGGATTAAACCAGAGATCATGATGTAGAGGGTTCTGATATGCTTGGTTAGGGCTCCGACTGGGAGCCTGACTGCTGTGCTTGCCAGTCCACGGGATGTGAAGCTTGTTCCTATCTGGGATTCATCAAAGCCGATGCTTGCTCCATAGACGGGGAAGAAGAGGGTTAGGGCGTTGAACATGAGCGAGTTTAGGAAGTTGGCTACTCCTGACGCTAGTATTTTTCGGTCTTTGATGATGGATGTGATTGTTATTTTTTCTCTGGGCCCTGTATCGATGGTTTGGCGATGTTTCTCAGGTACCACAGAGAATAAGAGGAGGCTTAATGCTCCAAAAGCTGCGCTGATGATGAAACTGATATTGGAGCCATAGAGTTTGGCTGTGAACCCCCCGATCAATGGTCCTAGAGTGAACCCTATTCCCATGGAGGTCATGTACATTCCCTGTGCTGTGTTTCTGAACTCTGGTTCAGCTGTCTCGGTCATCAATAGGAAGCCGTTACCGAATATCATGCCTACTGCCAGCCCCAGCAGCATCCTGATGGGGTACAGGTGGAGCGGGGATGATGCAAGTAGATAGGATAAGGGGACAAGGATGAATAGGGCTAGCCCGGGTAGCATCATTCTCTTACGCCCATGTCTGTCTGAGAGTCTACCCAGGGGCAGCGAGACTATGAGCATTGTTAGCGCCGCAACTGAGCCATATGATCCTAGCATGCTGAGGCTTGCACCTATTTCTTGGGCGAATCCGGGGAATATGGGTATAACCGTGCTGTGGCTGGCGTCAGCGAAGAAGATGGCTAGACTTATGATGGCTATCTCTCGTGTTATCCCCGGGTTTCTGGATGTCATTCAGTCTCAGATTGTGTTCTGGTTATTAAAATCCATGTTCTCTATTCTATGGTTCTTTCTTTAGCGAGTATGATGTTTGCGTCTGAGGCTTTCCAGCGTAGCTCTGCTAGTTGCTGGTATTCTGGTGAGTAGTACCATTTCTCGAACTCGGTCTCGTCTGGGAATTGGATGATTACGATTCTGGTGTGGAGTTTTTCTCCTTCTACTGGTTTGGGGTTGTCGTCTACTGAGAGGATTTTTCCCTTGTATTTGTTGAAGACAGTGCAGAATCTATCGATGTATTGTTGGTAGAGCGCTTGGTCTTTGATTGTTATCTGGGCTATGAATAGGGTCATCTGGTTCTCGTTGTTAGATTGTCGAGGTTTATGGATAAAATTTGGGGGAGTATACCATTGGATTTTTTATTCTAGTATACGGTATCAGGTTGGTTCTGGGTGATAACGCTTGAGTACTGAAGCTGGCGATGTTGGGTATCTTAGGCAGATGTTTTCACCCTTCAATATGAAAGGATTCTCACTCCTTTTCCTGACCACTATCGCAACAGCGCTTGGGGACATGTTTATGGATGTCTCATCAGGGTGGTTGGTGCTTGAACTTACTGACTCTCCCCTTTCACTGGGTTTATTCTGGGCGGTTCGTTCCTCACCCAACCTATTGTTCGGTATGGTGGGGGGTGCGACAGCCGATAAGATGGATCGCAGAAGGCTCTTGATAATCTGTTACATTCTTTACGCGTTATGTGGTCTCGCATTTGGTTTCCTGATCATTTCGGGGCAAATCCAGCTATACCATGCTTTGGCTCTGATATTCATCAGGGGAATCATCAGAACCTTCGAGAACCCCTCACGACAATCATTTATCGTAGACCTTGTTGGACGAGACAAAGCCATGAGTGGGATATCCCTCAACGCGGTGGGAATGAGGGGAATAGGCATAGTTGGTGGCGCTTTGGCTGGTTTGATAATTGAGTTGTTCGGGAAAGAGTGGCCATTCTTCGTTCTCTCTGGACTTTTTACGGTCTCGATCCTGTTTGTGGGTCTAATCAGAGGGGTTGAGACAAAGAGAGCCGCTCAGCAGCTTTCTGTTTGGAGAAACCTGAAAGAGGGAATCCAGATAGTCCGTAATAACAAGGTGGTCCTAGCATTGATGTTTATGGCGGCTACCTGTGAGATGTTTGGGTTCTCATATCCTGTGCTAGTCCCGGTTTTTGCCCGAGATATACTCAAAGTAGGAGCTGTTGGTAATGGGATGATGAACGCTTTAAGGTCGGGTGGGGGACTGGTTGCTAGCTTGGCCTTGGTCAGTCTTGGTGATTTTAGGCATAAGGGTAAGCTTCTCTTGGGAGCGTTTTTGATGTTTGGGGTCGGTTTGATCCTGTACGCTAATTCTCCTGTCTATGCTCTTGCCTTGTTTTTCATTGGGATCGTTGGTATCTCTGCGGCGGGTCATGATGCTATGTCTCAGATATTGCTGCAGTTGAATGTGAGTGAGGAGCAGAGGGGTAGGGCTATGGGTATTTGGCAGCTGGGTATTGGTTTTGGTGTGGTTGGTAGTATGACTCTTGGGGCTTTGGCTGAGGTGTATGGTGCTGTGTTTGCTCAGAGTGTCTTTGGGGGGATAATGGTATTTATTGTTGCATTATTGTATGTGTCAGTGCCGAGGCTCAAAGAATTGTAATGAATGAAATATGAGCGTCGGTTCAAGATTTGGCTAGATTGGATGTTTTTTCTCGCCTCTTCTTTAATGTGGTGTACAAGTATTCGAAGTTTTTATAATAATCAGGATTTGGTCGCCCAAATGCTTGCGTTCTCAAGTAGTTTACAAGTGGGAGGAATTTTTCCCATAAATCTATGACCCGTGAAGAGTACAATGAGTCAACTAGCTCAATATCGATCAATCCGTCACGTAGAAGCTGACCTACCCCTTCAAAGTGGAATACAACCTCAATAGCAGTAATGAAGGCTTCCTCATTGGCGGTTTGACCGTACTTATTGAAAAAATCTTCAGCGTCCTCAAACTCCCAGATATTCAACATATCGTAAAATCCCTTGATGAACGCTTTGATGAACGCTTTGTCTTTCCATTGGGAGTGGACTTGCATGAATAGTTGGGCTTGTCGTGTCTTGTTCTGGTTTCTGAGAACCATGGAGTAGTAGGTGATTGATGCGGTGAGGCCCAAGCCAGTTAATATGATTGCGAGTAGCTCATATGATGCCATAATTAGAGTTAGAGATATGTGAGGATAAAATCATCGCCCCCCCCGCCATTGGTTTTTGGGGTCCGCTGGTGGGTATTCGGTGCATTTTTTGGTTATTTGTCGGGTGGTGGATTACACTTTTGTATATATTTGGATTTCAATGAAGTTATTTTGGGGCTGGTTTCACGGTAATAAGCGGTAAATAGGGTTTGATTGGGGTACCCCCCCCCCCTCCCCCCGCTGTGATGTGAGGATAAAATCATCGATTATGTAGCTAGTTCTGGGTGTTCTTGGTTGAGTATTGCTTCTACAACCCATCCTGAGACGTCAGCAATCATATCTCCGCATTTTGAGTATATCTCATCATATCTTGACATGAATGCTTCATTATCCTCAGGCTTTCTACCATCAAAAAATCTACCATAAAGATGAGTTTGAATCTCCCGACAATGAAAACCAGAGAATTTTTCCTCAAGCTTGTTCTGTATATCATAGATACGCTTCTTTGCTATTCCTAGATCTGGTTCAGCAAGATAGGTTTCTAGGTCTTTACCGTATCTTAAACCGAATATCACCGCTGCTCCACACATGGCGCCACATCCTCCAGTGAAGCCTGATAATGGGGCGACTGCTTTGAAGACATCTTCTGATATTTTCATGTCTAAGGTGTCTGCTATTGCATAGAGTGTTGTTTGGGAGCATCCCGCATATTTTTTAAATCTTTCAGCTCCAAGTCTTCTCGCTTTCTCAATAAGCCTATCCTTCTCTTCACTATTCATGATATGAATTAGAGTGATGTGAGGATAAAATCATCGATTAGCTTTGGCGGATAGGATCAGTTGAAAACAGGTAATAAATTAGTGTGGCTAATAATCCAAGAGCACCAAGGGCCGTACCCAAAAATCTCCAACTATTACCCAGCAACACATAACCACCAACCAATGCGCCAACAGTCTGACCAAGATTAATTGAAGCATTATTCAAAGACATCATAGTACCACGGAACTCAGGCAACTGCTCCAAACTAAGATTATTACTAGCAGCATACCGAATACCACCAAAAAAGGAACCAAGAACCGCAAAAGGAAACGAGACCCAAAGAGCAGAGAGGTTAGTAAAAAGAATAGTACATGAACCCATAATCAATAACCCTAAGATAGTCAACCGTCTCCGCCCAACTCTATTAGTAATCCGACCGCTCAGTACACTACCTATCGAAAAAAAAATTGCAAGAATAGCTAAAAGATAAGCAGCCATCAAAGAAGGCAACTCAAAACTACTACGATAAAACGAGGTGCCAAAAAACACGATACCCTGCCACGCAGCAGAACCAAATACAGCGCCAATAAGACAAGCACAAGCAGACCTAGTTTTCAACACAGTGTTAAACCCACTAAACAAACCTACCTGAGTCCTCAGAGTGTTCTCTGGTGATGGAACTGATCTCTGGGTTAACAGAATCGAGAGAAGGTTCAAGAATAGGATATAGGTTAAGAATGTGTATCTCCACCCGATTCTATCCGCTATTTGACTAATTGTTGGGGCTCCAATTACATAGGCTAGTGAGGCACTGGCAATAAGCATGCCAATTGCTATTGGTCTTATATCATCACCTAGATAGTCTCCTGCTATGGAGCTTGTCATCGGTGAAGCCATTGCGGCTCCTATTCCTGATAATGAATAGGTTATGAAGAGTATTGATAGGTTGGGGGCAAAACAGCATCCTATTGCTGAGAAAGCGAGAAACCCGAGTCCGTATAGTAGAAGTGATTTATGTTGGATTCGTACACTCAATGCACCCATTATTATTGCTACTATTGCTCCTATTGTGGTTGAGAAGGATCTTATCTGTGCACATACTCCTATTTGTGTGTTGAATGTTTGACTTATTTCGGGTAGTAGTAGCCCTGAGAGTATTCCTGGTGACTGAACTACAAATATACTGAAGAATAATGCTATCAGAATACTTCGCTGATTAATGGATTCACCCAATGTTATTCACCTTGAATAATGAGCAAGCTTATTGAGGTTACCAAGCTTTCTTTCTGTTTGTTCAATCAAATACTCATTAATCTCATACTCCCCTTGTAACGCAAAATCTCTATACCTTCTATGAATACTCAAATCCAACTCAAGCCTCTCAATCTCATCAATCAACTCTAATGCACTCAAACACCAACCCCCTGAGCCTCTTTTGGGTTAATCGTAAAAACTTGAAATACCAAAGCACCTAAAATACCGACTAACCCCATAACAACTGAATAGAAACCGTAACCAAATAATATCAATAAATAACCACCAACTGCAGCGGATACCGTAGCACCCAAGCTTTGCGCTGCTGAATGAAGAGACATCATTGTTCCTTGATACTCAGGAATCTGAATCAAAGAAAAACCACTAGACGCAGTAATCATAACCCCAGCAGACAAACTAGCAAAAACCGTTAAACCAAAAGAAACAACAAAACTCGGCGCACCTAATACAAAAAGAGTAAAAACCCCAAGCAAACCCGATGAAAAAAAGAGGATACGCTTAATCCCAAAAAACCTGATTATCCTACTGGCAACTAAGCTTCCAGCAGTATAGCTTAGAGAAGTAAAGATCACAGCTATGGAAATACTTCCAGTCGTCATATCGAAGGCTTGTCGCCAATAAGAAGCACAGTAAATCAAGTATAGATTCCAAGTGGATAAACTAAAGATGGTTCCCAGGATACAGCCCAACGCGGATCTATTACCTATTAATTGATGGTACCCATCGAGTAAGCCAACATTATTCTCATTGCGTTGGTTCTCTGAACTCGTTTTCCCTGGAATACAGTTACTGCACAAGAAGATAGTAACGAGACTGATGGGAACAACAACTATTAAGAACGCAGTTCTCCAACCCCACTGTGAGATATATGCCGCTGATAGCGACCCAGCTAAATAGATTAAACTTAGCCCCGCTATTGTCCAGCCTATTACAGTTGTACTTTTTTCTCTTGAAACATGTCTCCCTATAATTGCATTAATCATTGGGTTTACCATTGATGTTGCTACCCCGACAAGAGAATACGTTACCAGTAATACAGTGAATGATGTTGAGTAAAATGACCCTACTGCGCTTATAATGAAAAGTGATAATCCTATTTGGAGGAGGGCTTTGTGACTGTATTTGACACTCAGAATGCCCATTATTATCGCGAATATTATGCTTAGTAAACCTGAGGTTGTTCTAATTTGTCCCGCTATTCCTATAGGTACATTATATGTGGATGCTATATCTACCAGAAGTAGGCTTACAACGAGGCTTGGTAGATTTGTTATTCCTCTTGAAATAATTAGGGACAATATTCCTATATTGCTGACTTTTTCCTCTTCTATCAACTTGTTTCCTTCTAATAGCTTTGATCATTTATTTAACGTTAAAATATGATAAAACCTTCGATAGAGTTACCCAGAAATTAATATAAGAATAATGATAAAGGCAAAAGTATCGAAAGATGTCGCCCTTGCATTATTTTTAGAATATAGAATCTAATTTTATATTGCTATTTTGGGTTTGTTTCTTGATATTTTAGTAATTCATAGTAAAGATACTCTGTTTCTGAGGCTAGTCTAGGATAATTAGCCTTTTCTCGCATTAAATCAAGTATTGGGATAAACTTTTCCCAAATACCGATACTTAATCCACCAAGTAAGAGATAGATATCACCTACACTCAGCTTTTTTGTCTTAACAAGCGTCCCCAATCCTTCATAAAATAATAAAATTCTAAGTAGTATACTCCATTGTTCAGAGTTAGTGTCTGATCCATATTTTTCCCAGAACTCTTCGAAGCTACTCCATTCCCAGTTCCATAATTCAAGGAATGCTTCTTGTTTTTCTTTTGTATCGAAATGATTGTATATCTGCATTAGAAATTGTCCTTGTCTTGTTTCTAGCTGCATTTGTTGGGTCTTGTTTGCGTTTCTGAGAGTCATTGTATAGTAAAGAATTGAGGCTGTCAAACCTAGTCCTGTTAATACAAGGGGTAGATACTCAATCATGAGTAGAATCAGTGTGATTTATGGATAAAATCATCGATTATTTAACAGTCGCAGTTCTTTCAATATCATGTGAATACTCTTAAATTAATATAAAAGCAAAATTAATTTATGGTAAATCAAAGAAACCTTATCGAACGTTTCACAAATGAAGTCTGGAATAACCAAAATTTTAATGTCTTTCAAGAGGTTCTCAGCCAAGATTTTGAATACCATGACCCATTAGCTCCAGACACACATGATAGAAACGATTACATGGGATTCATCAAGGAGATACAGGTAGAGTGCCCTGATATGAGCTACGAAATCATTGACGTAATCAGCGAGACAAACAAGGTAGCCGTATTATACTCTTGGTCAGGTACACCCACAGTGGAGATAGGTGGGGTAGAACCAAGTGGTAAGAAAGTTGAACACAAGGGTACAGCGATCTACTACTTAGATGAAGATAAAGTGTACAAGTTATGGGATATCTGGGACAAATACAGTGTAATAATGCAACTTAAAACCAACTAGAAAGAAGAGACTGTTGGCTATCAAAGAAAAGTGATGATAAAATCATCGATTTGAACATATTGATAAAGAGTTTAACTAATGATCACTCATTTTTCTAAAGACTAAGAGAATAATGATAGATACTAGAGGGAAAACACTGCACACGAGAAATGCGTTGCGAACCCCAAGAGAATCAATCAAATAGCCTATCAACGGAGCAGAGAAAACCTGCCCAATGGCTAATCCCGTATAAGAGAAACCAATACCTTGAGGATGTCCCCTCGCCGTTACACTAGACAAGGCATGCTGAGCAGGTACAGACAGGTACCGGGCTACACCATACAAGATGAGAACAACTAATAATACCGCGGACGTGAATCTGTCCAATGCCAAGAGAGCCATGGTAATGGCTAATCCAAGATTAGCCCCCATCATTATCAGGGTCTTGTCGTATTTGTCTGATAAGGCGCCTCCTAGAAGGGATGTCGCGCTACCTACAGCAAGCATGACGCCAGTAAGAATACCTGCCCAAACCACATCCTCTCCATAGGCATCGGTGAGAAACAATGGGATAAAGTTTTGAACATTTCCAAGGGACAAGATAGAGATGCTAAAAACAAGAATCAAAAGTGGACATGTGAAACGGAACTCAGTATCCTCTGATGGTTCAGGTTGAACAGAAGCAGGATTAGACTCCTTAATGTTATGTGGCTCCTCTTTCACGAATGCCCAGAACAGAAAGATGACTACGAGTCCTACAGCAGGGAGCACTTGGAGTGCTCTGCGCCAGCCAAGCATTGATGCGAGTGCTGCTATTGCCACAGTACCAATGGCTGAACCGATAAAACCACCCACCTGATGATACGCGATATACTTGGCTTTGTTAGACTCAGATGATCTTTGAGTCACCATAGCATAAGTGGCGGGGTGAAAGACGACTTGGCTGAGGGCGAATATCCCTGCTACCACCAGTAGAAAATTGAAGACAGGAGCAACACTATACAAAAAGACAGAGATGCTGCATAGAAGCATACTGATCACAGCGAGACGTTTACCACCAAAACGCTCAACCAGATACCCAGCAGGACCCTGAAAGATGCTGATTATACCGGAAACAGCCCCAAGGAGACCGATCTGGAAAGTAGATACATTAAACTCCGCAATAAGCAGGAGATAAAGCGGTGGAAGCGCGTACAGATAGATATGCTGAACACTGTGCAATAGAGCAAGCAACCCGATATCAATAGTTTTTCTGTTCATATCATCACCCAAGTTTGAGACTGAGGCTTCCTCAAAGTAAGAGTGCACTTGTTTAATACACTTGCTGATGTAATCCAAGTGTTTATTGTAGGGAGGATAAAATCATTCGATGCACAGTTTAGGCAGTATCAATAACAAATCAAGCGTTCTTCATTAAAATTAGAAGAAGTATGTAAAAAAGGGGGATTAGTGTTAGTTACAGATATTTTTACGGGACTAGTACAAAGTTCGATCTCTGATCACTGCCAATTGGATTAGCGTCAGCAAAATCTTGATTTCCAAATAGAGCTTGATAGCTTTCCATGCTTCCCTTCATAACATAGACATAGTCTTCTTTTGTCCCGAAAGAGTTTCCAGTCAGAACAAGCTCCATTCCGTGTTTCTTCAGTACTTCTCCGAACTTTTTTTCTGCAGCTATCCTGTTTTCTAGTCCTCCAAAATCTTTGGGTTGCCCGTATACGATGTAGTACCAGAATTTCATATCTCAACTTTCTCCTTTATGGATTCAACTAACATTGGATGTTTTCCTGTTAGTAGAACCTAAATGGTCAATGTTTTTTGTGGTTATTATCCCTATTCTCGCAAATATTGAGAATAACATGGCTGATATGCTTTGAAATTAAGACATCCTTGATAGAATCATCGATTTAGTATTGTTATTGCTTGTTCTGGGCAGGATTCAACGCATAATCCACATCCATAGCAGATTTCATTGTTTACCTCTAACTTACCATCTTTAATCTCTCTAGTTCCAAAATGACATGAATCAATACATTGTCCACAGCTAATACAAGCAGACTCATCTGTCACTTGAATCGTATCAGATGACAGAACATGTTTGAACATACCAAATCGTAGCAAACCACTGAAAATAGCACAACAACAACTGCAACAACTACATAATGAATTAACATTGGGGTTCTCCCCACTAGCATAAGCCATATGAACTAATCCAGCTTCATGAGACATTTTCAATGTCTCGTATGCTTCATCAAGAGAAATCTTCTTGATGTTTAATCCTTTAGCCCAGTCAGATTCTATTGTTGATTCTGCAATATCCCACATTAAACAGGTTTCAACAGGGCTATCACAATTACCCCGTGAGGTTCTGCACTCACAATCAACTCTATAGATATTTTTTGCCTTCTTCAGGTATTCTTTGGCTTTGTCTATGTGTATGATTTTCTGGTCTGCTTTGATTTCAACGTTGACTGGAATTGGTTCAGCGATAGTAACCCCACTCCAATCACTTTCGAGAGTCTCAACATCCCAATCATTTTCAAATCTGAACCCCTGCTTCTTATGAGACATACAAAGAATTAGTGGGAACTGTGGATAAAATCATCGATTAACCGGTATGTCGTTCAAAAGGAATGGTGTGCTGGGTGTAACCCATCTTCTGTACTTCGACGGCATTCAGCTATGCGGGCTACCCGCGCCCCCTGTAGGCAGGTATCGGCGCCTATTCGCCCTTGCACCCTGCGGGTTAGTCGTCTCACCCAAGCCCATGGCGACCTCATCACCGAGTGAATCATCGCATACCATGGGAGGTATCGTTTCTGTCCATTGCCAAGGGTCTCCCCTTACGCCTCACAGCGTCGCAGCCCTACACGGTGGATGGAGTTTCCTCAGCCAGATGACCGACAGCCGCCCCCCAGCTCACCAACACATCAACACCAATCCATATGATATGCTTTACTGAAAAAAGGGATCGTGAAAAGTCACTTTACATAAAATTAATTACCTCATAGCCGAAACAAGAAACGAGTTACTTTGGTATCATCCACAAGAAACCTGATTATAGCCATTATTGTGATCATCGCACTCGGTGGCATCACATACGTAAGAATGAGCACCCTAGACCGAGATTCAGCGTCAAACTTCCAAGACCAAGAAACAACAGACGAAGCCACAACACCCGAAGATCCAACAGAACCCAGCGACTCCACAGAAACAGAGACAGAAGAACCACCAATAGAACCCGAGCCAGAACCAGAAGAACCTGAACCGGAGCCAGAGCCCATTGAGCCTGAGCCAGAAGAAACCACATGGACGCCAGAACCAGAATGGTGGAAAAAACGCCAAACCCCCATGTACTCCAACCTAGCCACCGTCATGGTAACAGGAGCACCATACCCTACAGGAGAATACACCAAGGAAAGATACCTAGAGATCATAGACCAGATGGGCGTCACGGTCATGAGCTGGTTCGACTACATGTGGAAACCAGTCAACAATGATGAGTGGCCAGAATACATCGACCTCATGCACGACAGAGGCTTGTACGTGGTGGGCACAGACAGCATGATAACAACATGGAAGATGGGTCCAGACCCACCTGAGCACGATGCATCAGTATGCCTCGATCCCTACGGCAACAAGATAACCAGCAACTATGGGCTCGCAGGCACCATAGGAGAAGAATCAACATGGTACGTCCACACATTGATCCACCCAGACTGGCAAGAATACCTACTCGAAGGCATAAAACGCAACATAGACGCAGGAGTAGACGGATATCTGGTAGATGAACTCTGCTACAGCGCAGTACTGGAGCCAGACTTCAGCCAATACACCATGAACCAATTCAAACTCTACCTGGATGAAACCCTAACAGAGTCAGAAAAGAACACGTATAGAAGCCAGTTTGGACTAGCATCATGGGATGACCTAGACTACGCAGAAGCAGTCAGGAACGCCCTCCCATCATCTTGGACAGAGCTAACCTATGATAACTGGAGAGACTGGAGTATTCAGCAGAGTATACCACTCTACGATCATTACCAACGATTCCTCAGACTAAAGAACCGGGAAGCAGCAGAATATATCATAACCGAGGCAAAACAATACGCTGAAGACCAAGGCAAGGAGATGCCTTTCACCATCAACGTCAACGACCTCAGCAGCCCAGAATCACTCCAACTAACAGACCTCGTAGACTTCCTAGACATGGAATGCACACTCAACAAGTTCCAAGGATTCTACCCACGGACAAGGGCAACCGCCCCAGTCAAACTATCCCTAGGACTCGGATTGATGCCCGGGATACTAACATCAATGGAGACCCGAGCCATGATCGTCGAGAAAGGCGAGGAAGGCACCAGAACCCTGTATAAGCTCATGATAGCAGATACTACAGCCTCTGGGGGCTGCATGTACCTAGAAGAAGGAGGACACAGCATAAAGGTAGACTTGGACGCGTTGGAGCCATACTACAGGATGCCTACAACATACCCAGAGCTATTCCAGATAGACACAAACGAAAACAACATCTGTGTATTGCATCTCTGGGAAAACCTAGACGCATACCAATCCAAGGCATACTACGGCACATGCAGCCTACTAGGCGACGCAGGATACCAATACGATGTGGTCTTTGGAGCAGAGGAATATGATATCTGGGGCGAGGTCAACAAATATCCTGCACCAAAATACCCCCTCAGCCTAGATCAACTTACAGGATATGATCTAGTGATCGTACCTGAGTTAATGGATTTGACGCCCACACACGCCCAGATAATGATAGACTATGTGCAACAGGGAGGAAACCTCCTCGTATTCACATCAAATTCCAACCTAAACACCATACAGAACCAACGAGACTCAGACCCCACAATCAACAACCTACTCGGACACCTACGAGACGAAGAAGCTACCATAGGCTCAGGCACACTCATAACAATAAATCAGGTCAAGGGAAACCAATATGTAGACACACCAGACCACCTAGTGCTAATAGACTTCATAGGAATGGTAGAAAGAACAGGAATTACACCTGAAATCACTGGAATGACAGAGGGAACAATCAGCAAAACAATGTACAGCACAGACTCAGAAGTAGTGATCCACATAGTAAACAACAGGTACGACTGGATGCAAGACACGGTGAAACCAGTCCAAGACAAGACCCTGAATATCAAAATACCAGCCCAGATGACAGGAGCCACCCTCACAGTAACCTACTACACACCCGAAACAGACGCCGAGACCCTCAGTTATGAGATTGATGAAGATACTGTGACTGTCACTCTTCCAGACCTAGAAGTATGGGGAATAGTCCACATCGAGGCTTAATGAAAGCAAATTATAGTATCCACACCATTTTCTTGTTATGACACATGTATTACTGGTGGGTGAGAGCTGGGTCAGCATCAGCACCCACTACAAGGGCTTCAACCACTTCGTTAGCGGAGTCTACGAGACAGGACTACAATGGTTCAGCAAAGCCATGCAGAAACACAGTATAGAGCTAACCCAGATGCCAGCCCACATAGCAGCCAACGAGTTCCCATTCACCCCAGAAGAACTCGACTACGACTGCATAATCCTCAGCGACATAGGCGCAGACACATTCCTCCTCCACCCACGGACATGGCTCCACGGAGAAAGAACACCAAACCGTCTCAAAACCATACAAAAATACGTCCAAGAAGGCGGAGGACTCATCATGGCAGGAGGCTACATGAGCTTCCAAGGCATCAACGGAGCCGCCATGTACCAACGCACCCCCATCGCAGACGCCCTACCAGTAAAGATGTTATCATCAGACGACAGATGCGAACGCCCAGAAGGCGTACAGCCAATGAAAACCGCCAATCACCCAATAGTAGACGAGCTACCAGAAAAATGGCCCCACATACTCGGCTACCAATACGTAGAGCCAAAACCAGAAGCAACCACACTCGCCAAAGTAGATGAAAACCCCCTCCTAGTAATAGGAGAATATGGCATGGGCAGGGCAGTCGCTTATATGACTGATATTGGTCCTCACTGGTGCCCTGTGGAGTACGCTGAGTGGGATGGCTATGGCTTGCTCTGGAGAAACATGATCAATTGGGCATCAGGCAGCTAGCCTTCTCTCCAGTTCTTCGCTCGGATCAAACTCCACTAATTGAAGCATCTCGACCCATTCATATAACAAAATTTTGGCATCATAAATGGGCATAGAAAGGTCTAATAACGGTATTTCCTCGTTCCCTGTCTCTTCTACCAGTAGGTGCCTAAGTTCTTGGAGTCTTCGCTTGATCTTTTCAGAATCTTCTGTGAACGCCTCACCTGTGATGCCTTCCAGTTCCCTGTTCCAGATTACCAGCGATGCATCCATGAAAAGTAGGTGAAGCTGGGTCCTGAACCAGACTTCTTGGTGTCTGGCCTTCTCTGCGCAACCCTGATAGAGAATAGTAACTAGATCATTGACCTCGGTCTTTATCATATCGACCGATCTTGCCTCAACGCCATCTGCCAATCGATCCATGTTTAGGCTGGCTGGACGCATATGAGAGAGGTTGTTCCTATCCTGATTGACGCCTCTAACTTGATTAAACTGAGACCTCACTCCATCCCAGTCAACCGAGCCCTGAAGCCTCGGCATAAACCCCATCAACGCATCCAAGAGTTCTAGATTCAAATAAATCAACTCAACATGAGCCTCACGATCCAAAGTAAACTCTTCACGCATCTCAGCGATAAGCCTAACCCGCTTCTCCAAGAACGCCTCGGCTTCCATAGCCAGTTTCTCAAGGGGCTCCTTATTGATGCTGAAAAAAGAAACTTCTCCATCAGTATACTCTGCTTTAACCATCATGGCATCAGGAAAAGGCTTTACACCAGTACCATGAGTAATTGAAGTAATATCATCCAGCCTGATGACTTGGTTCTCTGGTTTGCCCCCGAAGAAACCACCCCCAGTCACAATCTTTAGCTCTCTATCCACAAGCTCAAGGGTAGCGTTTTTCCGTGTGCCAAGGCGTCCTTTTATCGCTGGCATTACTGGCTCCTCCTGAGGCTATCGGCGGTCTCCTCCAGCATCAACGGGCTATATGTTGTCCTAAGATACATCTTAAGATACTCTCTGCCATATTTCTCGGATACCCCGAGCTCATCAAGCTTTACCTCGCCTTTTTCCTCGATTATTCTGGTTATCTTTTTCTGGAATACAGGGTAGTTGAGGAGCATCTCCTTGCGCTCATTATAATACTCGATGGTGTCTACTGCCTCATCGATGTAGCTCAGGACACGGTATAGGTGGCTGATGAGCTCATCGATCCTGTACTGCTCATAGTTATTGATTACCTCCAAGCTCTGGCTCATACGCTCCGTGAGAGTGAGGTTCCTGTTCCACTCATAGTCCTCGCGTGGTAGAAGCAGGTTGATGTTGAACTCCAAGTCCTTGATGTGATAATAGAGTATCCCAATAATCTTGCCCACCACATCAACGGTATTCAAGATGGTATCCCTGATGAGGATAACCTTCAACACCCTCAGGTTCTCATCGTCTGCGCTGAAGTTTCTCGCCTCGACTCGTCCAGCTAGTTCACTTATCTCCTCGTATTTCTCGCCTAGGAGGCTGCTGAGGCTGCCCCTTCTTCTGCTGAGCTGGACCACTGTCTCTACGCTGTCGTTGATGGGGCGTGTCGCGTTGACAATATCGGCGCTATACTGTTTCTCCCAGTTCTTGAGACTCACTAAAATAGCGTCGATGATTACCCATGGCTCGTCCTCGTCTATCTTCTCCTTGCTTATCATCAGTGTGGCGCTGTCCTTGGGCAGTGTGGGCTCGAATAGGCTGCTGATTATCTCGTATATCTTGTCGCTGGTATCGATTAGCTTCTCTACTAGGACCCGCCCCGCCTCGATGACCCCATCGATATGGTCTAGTTTCTCCTCTATCGGGGCATCAAACTCCATCTCTGGGAGCACAGGGGGATCAACATCCAGCCCCAAGTCGATGATCTCTCCAGCTGCTTCAAGGTACTCGAACTTGGTCTTGATATAATAGTCTCTGAGGGCGACATCGAGTCTGGTCTCGAAGCTCTCCACCTCGTCCTTCAACCCATTGTAGACCCTTCGGATGTTCTCGTCAACCTCTTTGAGCTCCTTGGCTCGTTCAGTGCTAGCCTTGATCTCCTTAACCTCGTCGAGGGCGATGAGCATACGGGTCTTGAGGTCTATGAAATTATCAGGTACCGGGGTTCTCATCCGGTTTATCAGTGTGATGAGTCGTTCCAGTTTCTGGCGCTGGTAATCGCATTCACCCAACAGTGAGACCGATCTGACCTCCTTTACTTCCCTGAGATCAAAGAGATACTTGCTGAAACTGATTGGTGCAGAGAATAGTATGGTGAATGCTGTGCTGTACAGCATGATAGGTTGATTAACTGTAGCTTGGAACGCCAATGGCTGCTGGAGTCTATCAATAGATACAAAGAAGATGAGATTCGTTACTGCAGCCACGAAAATCGGTAACAAGTAGATTATGAAATCCACGTACTTTCCCGGGATAACCGAGTCCTTGATGGGATCAGGCATGTTCATGTTCAGTAAGGTAATCACCGAGATGAACCCCACCATAATAACAAGGAAGAAAATGATGCCGGGAACCGAGTTCATTAACTGCCCAGTGGCTTCACTGAAATAGGTCTGGAAGACATGGTTCACATATCTGGGGAATAGCATTTCAACCTCTATTCTGAGCATCCCTGTGCCTACGGATGGGAGCGCAGACCATACTTCGGGAGTCATGTTCTGAGTCACATAAGAGGGAAGGGTCTGGTTAAGATACCGGGGTAGCTGGGAGTTCGCATATGTTGGTATATTGGTTGAGACGAACTCCATGAAGCTATCAATCACATACCAGGGGGCAGAGGGAGGAGGAAGCTCGATAGATCGAATATACTCAACGTAATCAGTAGCGAGATATGCGCTGAAATGCTCGACAATATAATCCGGTACCTCTGTAACGTATCTCTCGAATCCCCTTGAGACGAATATCTCGCTAATGCTGTTGAATACCTTCCCCAGCTCATCCATGTTGATATAGCTCAAAGAGCCCTGAATATCATGATAAACCAGACTCAAAGGAGTATAGAGGGGGGGAAATACACCCTCCTGAAACGTCTTTAGGTATTGCATTACCTGCAGTGGGATCGAGATAAACGCATAATAGATGAACGTAAAAGCGATACCCCGACCCTTGTAAATAGTGGCGAATATCAGTATCAACGGAATCGCCAAATAGAAACTGCTCTCAAAAAACAGCAGAGCCACAGCGATTATCCCCATATCAATGGCGATAATATGCAGATTATTCGAGATAACCGCCGGACACACAATAAAAGGTGCAATAAGGAAAGTTAGTATTATAACTTTGACAAGGGGTCCTTGGAATATCTGGAAGAAACCGATACGGGACAAATGATAGACTAATCCAAGGCTTATCAGTAGGCTTCCGGTGATCATCCCATAGGTTTTTTCCTTAAAGGTCGCGTATGCAACTAGAAAAGCCACAATATAGGGCAAAGGCATTGGTAGTAGGGGTATGAGTATGAATCCAATGGCCATGGAGACCATGTTTATGATGAAAGTGACCAGTTTACCCGTCTGTTCACCCATGTCTCCATCCATAAATAACGCGAAACTCATATCCATCTATCCCTCCTATTGGTGCTAGGTGCTGAATCCTCCATTGAGTTCAAACACAGACATCAACCTCCTCGCCAGCCTCAGGAAGCAGATAATGGCAATTAGCCCCATTCTCCCTGATAAGGCTGTGGTTACGGTTGGACAGTATACCCTTGAGACCCTCATAGACTCACCGAAACTCAGCGAAGAGGATTTCTACACGCTTCTTCGCGTAATCCATAAGAAAGATTTACAGCATAAAACAATTGACATCGACCCACTGAAGAGCTTGGTAGCGGATACCCTGTATGAGCCCCATTACTGGTTCGATATGGCTGAATACTATGAGAAAATCGACCTCGACAAGGTACTAGAGAAGCTGATCTACGGGTATCATCGAGAGGTGATGACCCTCTCAAACATCAGCGAGGGAGCCTGCTCAGGGTTATTACCTAAAATCCACCGATTCTTGGCGGAAAGAGAGAAAAGCACCATCGGAATAGCCCTTTTCCCAGCGATGAACCATAGCAGTGATGCGCTCTACAACGCGTTTTCCACTGTAGGAAACATTTTGATCGACAATTCAACCCCACTGATATTGATAGATCAAGGTCTCATGGAGCAATTTAACGGGGTCCACCGTTCAGGGGATATCCTTGAGGATGCAAGGATCATAGATTATTTCGTAGACATGTTGCTCGATAAGGAGAACATCATCAGGGAACTGGACAGGCTATCCAGAAGCTATGGCGTCAATATATTTTCACCAATTATGGCGACCGGGGCAAGCCTAGATATCTATGATAATTTCAGGAATATACTTGAGATAACCCTTGAACAGCCATTGATGGAGTTTGATATCAAGACCGCCACCATGGTATACGTATTAGTACGGGCACCCCTCAGCTATCAGGATTATTTTCAGAAAGGGCAGCTGGAGTTCGAGGTAACCCAGTGGTTACAAGAAAGCATAGGAGTAGATATCCCCCAGATATGCGAGCCGTTATTCGTGGATGAATATGGGGACAGAGTGGATGTCATCATACTAGTCGGTGGATATGATACAGGAAACAAATTCAACGAGATATACAAACGGATAGAACGCTTCAGCAAGATGAACGTAGACCAGAGACTTGTGAGTTCAGAAGTATGGGATAAGATAAAGGAAAAAATGCTACCCTGATTTGAGCTTCTCTTCCAGCTCGGCTAGTAACTCATCTAGGGTTCCCTTGTGTTCAACTAGGAAGCTGCGGCTTAGACTGCTCTCGAAATCACTGGCCTTCCTGTTTAGTCGCTCCATCTCATCATATGGCGCAAGGTCCTCAATCTTGCCTCGTCCAGCTATTACTACTACCCTGATGACCCAAGGGTCCCTGCACTCTACAACACGTACTGTGATGGTCTTGGAGACATCACCTGTTACGTATCCCGCTAAGGCTGTGTAGAGTTCCTGCGTTAGGTCCTCGTCCCAGAGCCCCTGTGGGGTCTGGACTGTTACCCAGAGATAGTCGCTGCGGTAGCTGCTCTTCATCCCCATGATGTTGGGGGTCCTGTAGATCCTAACTATGCTCCTCATGTAATCCTTGAAGTGGTCTACGTCCAGTATCTCTTCTAGGATGCCCTCCCTGTTGAGCTGGTCCTCCTGCTCGGCAAGTATTTTGAATATGATCTTGCCCTGTTCGTCGCCCGTTAGCTCTGTGGTGCGCTCATAGTAGCGGTTGCTCTGGATAATTCCGCTGAGTTTTTCCTGATAATCTTCTGAGAGTTCTAGTACTGTTTGGAGCTGTTTTCTGTAGTCGCTGGTTACTTCCAGCTTCTTGGCGAGCTCCTGATAGAAATCTATGAGAGTGTCTGCTGAGCCGACCTCTGTGTTGAGGTGTATCTCGTCCTCACGGATTGTCTGTAGCTCGCGTTCTACTTCCCTGAGTTTTTCTCTGTTGTATTTCTTCTTGCCGAAGAGACTGAAGCCCTTGGAGTCTTTCTCGTATTTGTCGCGGTCAAACTCCATCCGTTTCTTCTTTTCCTCGACCCTGATAAGCTCGTTCTCCAGTTCCTCGTGTCTTGACCTGAACTTTACTATCAATGCTTGGAGGTAGGTGAGGTGCTCATCGATCATCTTGATCTCGTCGCTGCTGGGCTTGATCATCAACTGCAGCAAGTGATAGATGGTTGTGAGCTCTGCCTTCATGTCCTTGAAGTTAACATTGAGCCTGTCCTCCTCGGGCAGTATCTCATAGCGCCTGCTTATGGCATCGATGAGGTGCCTGTTCTCGTTGTATAGGGTGAGTATATCGAGTGCCAGTTCTGTGATTGCTGCAAGGTTGATGAAGTCGTCTATGAGTTTCTTCTGTCGTATGGTGAGATTCTGGCTGCTAGGCACCAGTTGTTCTAGGCGTTCAAAGATAGCTGCTTTTTGCGCCCTGTACTCGGGGTGTGTCCTGCTTATATTGCGGATCATTCCCTCGAGGCTGTCCATTGTGGATGATTCCTCATCGTAGAGGACGAGTTTGGCTATACTGTCCTCGATGGTACCGTCTTGGGCTACTAGTTTGATGGTGGATACGAATTGGATAGCTTCGTCTATCCATTTATTGATCTGGTCCTCGATGCCTCTGACGTAGAGGTTGAGGTCCTCATCGAATCTTGGGCTGCTATGGATAATCTGTACGACCTTTTCATCAAAGTCCTCGGCGCTATAGGCGTTAGTCTTTATGAGGTAGTCCTTGTAGATCTCGCTTACCTCGCCTTTCTTTAGCTCCAATACGCTTTGGAGTTTCTCGAGTACGTCCAGTTTCTCTTTTCTTATCTCGGCGAGTTGCTGCATCTTCTGGAGGTTGGATTTGAATGCCTCGACATAGGCATCCACTGGGTAGTTGACCTTGACCATGCTCAACGTATGTATAGTATTGTCTGTGAGCCCTACCTCGGTGCCTATTCCGCTCATGAGGTCAGCCATATCAAAGTCCATGAGGACATAGATCATCTCTACGATCATCTTATCGATCTCGTCTCTGGCTGCCATGATGTTGCCTGTCTTGCTATAGGCGGGCATCAGTGGTAGGAACATGACGCTGTTGAACGGGTTTCTGTAGACCTCGCCCAAGCCATGGGTGAGTAGGGCGTTTTTCTCCCTATTCAGCAAGAGACTGAGCTCGTTTATGGCGTTGAACGCGCTGTATCCTTTGGCTGGTGGGTCGTCTCCGGGGCATGGTAGTACACAGAGTCCTACGATTGGGACCCCTGAGCCTACTGCTTGGCGTAGGTGGCGTGCAAAGTCCATGGCCATGCCGCTGCCGGTGCCCCCTCCAAGTCCGAATACAAGGAGTATGATTGGGCTGCTTATGCTGCTCAGGGCGTTGTCCTTGAACATGTTGGTGAAGGACTTGATGATACCCAGCTGGTAATAGTTGAGGTTGTAGATGGCTTTGGCTAGGCTCCTTCGTCTGCCTGCTCCGCCAGCTAGTGGGGGGATGGCTACCGTAGATGGTAGCCATGGGTTGTATTCTTTGATCTGGATGCCTTCGTTTTGGAGGTGTTCCTCGAATTTGTTCTGGACGAAGTCGAACATGGCTTCTGCGCTTGGGAATTTTACGCTCCGTGCGATGAGGTTAAGGCGTTCCTGGGGTATGCCTTTTCTTTTCATCTGGTCGAGTATCCTGTTGTAGGTGTCGTCTAGGCTCTTGATGTCTGGGTCTGCTATGTCCATGGCCATCATGCTGAGGCGTGTGGCTCCGCTGTTGAGTAGCCCCATGGTTTTCTCGTTTTTCATGAAGTGCTCGACTATGTTGGTGCCTGCTCCTCCGAGCCCTACCATAT
>Ga0272442_10003133_pt1 | contig 23365 bp, 28 predicted proteins | sample SSMForm2O_FD_200262 | JGI IMG/M metagenome (GOLD analysis project Ga0272442, IMG submission 200262) | Marine sediment archaeal communities from Little Sippewissett salt marsh, Falmouth, MA, United States - SSM-Form-2O | ecosystem: Environmental > Aquatic > Marine > Wetlands > Sediment ...
CGTAGTTTTGGCAGTTGTCGCATCTGAAGTTGCATCCCACCGTGGCTATGGAGTATGCGCTGGAGCCGGGAAGGAAATTGAATAGCGGCTTCTTTTCTATGGGGTCTACTGATCGGGCAACAGCTTTGCCGTATACGAGGCTGTATAGTGTTCCGTCTCTGTTCTCTCTGACGCTGCATATTCCCCTCTTAGAATCGGCGATTCGAGAGCAACGGTGACTGCACAAGTTACAGTTAACCAAATCATTGTCTAGTTTTTCGTAAAACATAGCCTCCTTCATAACTGAACCCCTTATTTAATACAAAACGGAGACAGTGCACTTAAACTTTCAAAAGAGGCACATCCGCTCAGATTATCCTTGTTGCTTGCAGTTTTGTAGGTTAAGAGTAAATGATATAGCCTGAAAACAACATAGTATATCCATTCTGAAAGGTGATTTTGTTGTCTAAATTTAGACTTGAAATAGACCACACTGTCTGTCAGGGGTTCGGTGCATGTGTTGAGTTATGCTCCAAATTCAATCTTTCCGACGAGGATGGCAAGTCTCATGTTGAAGGCGCAAAAAAGCTTTCCAACGGAGAAGCCATAGAACTATACGAGCTGGAATGCCACAAGCAAGCCGCCGAAGCTTGCCCATTCAACGCCATACACATCATCAACCTAGAAACAGATGAGAAACTCATCTAACGTGGTGGGGTGAGGCATACTGATAAACAACAAGATTTCGTTGCTGGTTGGAGGCGAAGCTGGGGCAGGAATAACCCGCTCAGGCTTTCTGTTCGCCAAAACCTGCCTAAGAGGAGGACTCTACGTCTTCGGCGCCAACGACTACCAGTCCCTCATACGGGGAGGACACAACTTCTACACCGTCAGAGCCGACGAAGAACAGGTTCACTCGCAAGCAGACACGGTTGACCTGCTGTTGGCGCTAAACAAAGAAACAATCCTGCTCCACAAGGACGAACTTGTCGATGGAGCTGGAGTAATCTACGATGGAGACCAAATCACCGTAACAGGCGAGGAGCTTGGAAGAGACGATATAAAATTGTACTCTGTGCCTCTGCAAAGCACGGTCAAGATGCTTGAAGGACCACAAATCATGGAGAACACCGTGGCTTTAGGCGCAGTAATCGCCCTCCTAGACTACGAACTTGAGCTTCTGAATGGCGTGTTAAGGGACACCTTCAAGCCGAAAATCGCTGAACTGAACATAGAAGCCGCAAAACAGGGATACAATTACACCATGGAACACTACGGAAACAGTTTCGGATACAAACTAAAGAAAACAGGCTCGGCAGGCAAAAAAAGAATCTTTCTAACCGGAAACGAGGCGATAGGCTTAGGGGCACTCAATGCAGGCTGCAAACTCTACGCGGCGTATCCCATGACGCCAGCCACATCCATACTGCACTTCTTGGCGCCCCTAGACCGAGAATACAGGATGGTTGTAATCCAGACTGAAAGCGAGATAGCAGCCGTAAACATGGTCGCAGGCGCCTCCTACGCTGGGGTAAGGTCCATGACCGCCACGTCTGGAGGGGGCTTCTGTCTCATGAGTGAGGGACTGGGCATGATTGGGATGACCGAAACCTCGCCCGTCATAGTTCTAGTTCAGAGACCTGGACCCAGCACAGGGCTTCCCACCTACAGTGGGCAGGGAGACCTCAGATTTGCCATCCACGCTTCTCAGGGAGAGTTCCCCAGAGTCGTAATCGCCCCGGGGAACGTTGAGGAGTCATTCTGTAAGACTGTGGAAGCTTTCAATTTGGCAGAGAAGTTTCAGATTCCAGCATTGATTATCTCGGACAAGTATCTGTCGGAAAGCCATGGAACAGCTGAGCCTTTTGACCAGAACAGAGTTAGAATCGACCATGGAAAACTGATGACCGAAACCGAATACACGGCAGCGGAGGAATACATGCGGCACAAGTTCACGGAAGACGGAGTCTCGCCCCGAGCTATACCCGGAACAAAGGGTGCTATAGTGCGAACCAACGCGGATGAACACAACGAACTTGGATACACAACCGAGGACCCTGTTTTGACCACAAAAATGGCTGATAAGCGGTTCAGGAAACTGGATGCCTTAAACAAGGAACTGGAAAACTATGAAACCGTCAAGCTTTATGGTGCAGAGGAAGCAGATGCAACGGTTATTGGGTGGGGCTCCACGAAGGGACCCATAAGGGAAGCCATGAAAGTTCTCGGCAAAGAAGGCATCAAAGTCAATTTTCTGCAAATCGTGTATCTGCATCCATTTCCAGTAGACAAAGTTCAGAAAACGCTGAAGTCAGCCAAGAAAACGATTGTGGTGGAGAACAACCGGACCTCCCAGCTGTCCAGCCTAATACGGGAATATCTGCTCACAGCAGTTGACCACAAAATTCTGAAGTACGACGGGCGCCCCTTCAACCCAGAGGCTCTCGCCCAGAGCATAAAGGAGGTGCTCTAAAGGATGGTAACCTTGGAAGACCTGAAGACGCCGAAAACGAACACATGGTGCCCCGGATGCGGAAACTTCGGGATACTGATGGCATTCAAAAAAGCCCTCATAGAATTGGGCATCGAGAGAGAAGACGCTGTGCTTGTGTCGGGAATAGGCTGCCACGGCAAAATGGTTAACTACGTGAACATAAACGGGTTCCACGGCATCCACGGCAGAGTGCTGCCCACGGCGCAGGGCATAAAACTTGCAAACCCAGAGCTGAAGGTGGTTGGCTTCGCTGGAGACGCTGACCAATACAATGAGGGATGGGGACACTTCGCCCACGCCGTAAGAACCAACATAGACATGACATTGATTGTGCACGACAACATGGTTCTCGGCTTAACCACGGGTCAGGCAACATCCACCAGCCAGAAGGGATTCAAATCGAAGTCAACTCCCTTCGGGGTTATACCTCCAATGCTGAATCCTGTGGCTCACGCTTTGGTCAGCGACGGCTCCTTTGTGGCTAGAGGCTTCTCCGGAGACATGTTCCACCTGAAGAACCTGATTGTGGAAGCAATGAAGCACCGAGGCTTCGCCTTCATCGACGTGTTCCAGCCCTGCGTTTCCTTCAACTACCTGAACACCTACGACTGGTTCAGCCAGCGAGTATACAAGCTGGAGGAAGAAGGTCACGACGTAACCGACCGAAGAAAAGCTTTGGAGAAGGCGCTTGAATGGGGAGACAGGATACCCATCGGAATCTTCTACAACAAACAACGCCCCACATACCACGATAATCTTCCCCATCTAAAAGATGCTCCACTCACAAAGGTGTCAACAGAAAACGTGAACGTAACATCCGCCATGAACGAGATGATGTAGCCGCAAACTTCGCAGAAAAACCTAGAACAGCCGCGCCGCTAGCTGCCGATCATAACCTTCATGTGAATCAGCGGCATTTTCTTTTTTGCCAAAACGTTCACATTAGGCAGCACATCTTGGAGGATCTGCCACGGCTTCATCGCAGCCTTGCTGGCTGGGTCATCTCCTTTTCTCGTTTTTAAGCGGTACGCAATCTGCTCGATTACAAGATTATCCGCTATCAACTCAGGCATGCATATCTCGCCCTGATTAATCAGCTTCTGGACAACCCACTTCTTCAGTTCTTTTCCTTCCGCCATTTGCTCAAAAATTTCCTTCGCTTCCTTCTTCCTTTTGGCATGCTTCAGAGAAAAGGTGGGTATTTTCTGGCAGAGTGTAACCCGTTCCCTCCATTTTTCCAGCCACTGACTAGTCCAAACTTTCAGGAAGGCTTTAATCTCCTCTTGGTTGTCTTGGACGTTCAAAGCTTTTTTGATTTCATCAGAGTTTGCGCCTTCACGCTTCACGTTTAACCAAGTTTCTAGGTCTTTGCGGGCGAAGTCTAAAAGTTTCCTTTCCGAGCCGTAGAGGTCTACGTCAGGAATTTCTTTTTCCAGCTCCCTAGCTAGCCAAAACGCAATTACATGATTTGTTGATGTGCAAACTTCAGTGCTAGGCAGCTCTCAAACCTCCATGCAAGACCATGTACCATGTTTTTCGGGAATATTTGAGGGTTTCCAAAATTTCCTCACAGACTCCAAGTAAAAAAATGAAAAACAGAAAATTCGGGTTTTTCTGCTGGGTAATCCTTAATAAACAGCTTTTCCCCATTCAGTTAACACTGCGAGAAAGGCGTTAGGAGAGTAAAAGGCGCTTATGGCAAAATTCAAGATAATAGTTTCAGACCCTGAAACTGGAAAGTCACAGTTGGTGGAAGTTGAGGAGAGCCAAGCGGTTCCCCTGATTGGCAGGAAACTGGGAGAAGTCATTGATGGAGCAGCGGTTAAGTTGTCCGGCTATAAGCTGAAGATAACTGGCGGATCCGACAAGGATGGGTTCCCCATGAGACCAAACATCCATGGGGGAGTTCGCGTGAGTGCCATATTAAGCGAGGGAGTAGGCTTTCATTCGACCCGAAAGGGGGAACGAAAAAGGAAAACTCTTCGTGGCAACGTCATAACAGACGCAATCGTCCAACTCAACATGAAGGTTGTTGAGAAGCCGAAGAAGAGCAAAAAAGCGGAAAAGCCGAAGGCAGAAGAAGCGAAAGAAGAGAACGCACCGACCGAAGAAGCAGCAAAAACCGCCTAGTCAACTGTTTGACAATAAGAGTTGTTTAACCCTTGTTGACTGAAATCCTCACTGACCAGCAACTAATCGACTTGTACACCACACCAGGCTATCTGGTGGCTGTAAACTACCCGAAAAAGGAAGTAAAGCTGCATACGATTGATTGCATGCTGGCTGATCCCATCAGCTCAGTGGGTGTTAAGCCTTCAAAGGCGAGAGCGCAGAAAACTGGAGAGTTCTGGGTTTCGGAAAGCCGTGAGGAAGCCAATTCGAAGGCAGAGGAAATCGCCAAAAAGAAACAGTATACGTATATAATCTGCCCCATCTGCAACCGATAAAACCGCATGTTAGTCTCCTACCAAAGGTATGTACCCAAGTAGATACTAAGCCTTAATTTATTAAACTCTGACTGCGCGCGTAAATAATTAGATGACAACAATTATCAAGTGATAAATGAAGTACGAAAAGACGGCAGACAGAGGGGCAGATAAAATCCACGCCCATATTATGCTTCGTAAAGTTCCCCAGTTTACAGCCTTTTTTCCTCTAGTTAACCCTGCACCAATTAACGTTCCATTATCCACGTGAGTGGAACTCATTGGAATTCCCAGATAAGCTGCTGACCCCAAGATTATTGCACTGGAAAGGTCGCTTGAAAATCCTTGATATGCTCTGACACGGGTTATCTTTGTTGCCATTGTCTTCACGATTCTCCATCCTCCGAACACAACACCAGAAGATATGACTATGTATGATAAGATAATAACCCAAAACGGCACTACAAACTCCGATATGTAACCATAATAGAGAAGAAGCATCGACATTATGCCCATAACTTTTTGAGCGTCATTTGTAGCATCGGTAACCGAAAACAAAAATGTTGCCACTATTTGAAGTCTTTTAAAACGCCTATTCATTTTGCTTGCTGGACGATTTCTGAATGCTCTGATAATGAAGCCAGTAACAGCAAAACCTATGATAATAGCAACAAATGGTGAAGTGATCAAAGGAATAACTACTTTGTTTACTATACCTCCTAGTTCTATGATTTCCCATCCGCCTGCGGCAACTCCAGCGCCTATTAATCCGCCAATCAAGACATGAGTTTCTGAAATTGGCAAAGAATAAATCCATGAGAATATTACGTCAAAAATTAAAGCACCAAGCAATGTTGCAATAATAACTTCTCCTGAGGCAAAACCTTGTGTAATAATTCCAGTTCCAATAGTTTTAGCGACTGCAGACCCGAAAACTGTCATGCCGATCAACGAGCCAACTGTGGAAATTAGAATAGCTTGGTTGGTTTTCACGGCTTTTGTTGCTATTATTCCTGCTGTTGCGTATGCTGCGTCAGTGAAGCCTGTCCAGAACCCGAAGATGATAGCGAGAATTAGGGCAAAAATTAGTATTATCATGGGATCAAGCATTCTTTAAAACTATATCTTGGATGACTAGGCAAACATCCTCACATTTGTCCGTGATTTTTTCAAGAAAGTCATAAACCTCTTTCATGATAATGATTCTGATTGCATCTTTTTCCTTGTACAGTTTCATCAGTGTTTGTTCATGAAGATCATCTGCCTTATTCTCTAAGCTGTGAACCTGTTTGAACCGCTTCTCAATTTCTTGCTGCTTAATTTTGCGTACATGTTTCAGAGCCCCATTCACTTCTGCAACCTGTTTTTCGATTATGTCAGCAAATTGTATGATTATGTCATCTGGCTCAACTTCGAACATGAATATCTTGTTAGCAACTGAGTCAATGTAGTCTAGTACGTCATCGTATAGTGAGGTGAGGTCTGCAAGGTCTTCCTGATCGATTGGTGAAATGAAACATTTGTGTAACCTGTGGATCATCCGGTGTACGACCTCGTCGCCTTCGTGTTCTATTTGCCTCATTTCCTTCATGTTGGCTGAACAATTTTCGGGCTCGTTAAGCATTTTCTTAAATAGTTGAGCTGCTTTGAGCACTAACTCTGCTTGATCTTCCAAAATCTCAAAGAATATTTTGTCTTGAGGCAGTATCCATTCTTTAAAGCTCATGAAACAAGCAGACTATGTATCTTGTATTTAGCAAGACCCTATATAGTCTATATATTCTCTATAGATTTTGCGTTTATGCGTGTGCACATGTAGGTTTCACATGTGAGGTATGTAGTAGAAATAAAGGAACAAGTAGAATAAAATGAATTCTTGTAAACGTGAACAGAAACAAGCAAGCACTGGGTTTGGAGGTTAAAAGTTAACACATCTGCAATAATCACAAAAACAATTTTTTCCAATGTTTCTCAGGTATATCAAATACGTAATTGCACATCTCAATATGGTTATCAGTCTTTTTTCTGGAAAACCTAAGCAACTACAAATTTAAAGTGCTTCAATCATCATTTCAGGTAAGTGAAGGTCTGAATGGGCATGGCTGGCTCCGAGGAACAAACAGTTGACATCGAATCCTCCCTGAAGCAATGGTTTTCAGATGCGGAGAGAGTGGTTGTCGCGGGTATAGGGAACCCGTTTCGGAGAGACGATTTTGTTGGCGTGGAAATAGTGAAAAACCTGCAAAACAGGGTCTCAGAGTCTGTTTTCTTGATTGAAGCCGAAACCATCCCCGAAAGCTTCATGGACCAGATAATCAAATTCAAGCCCACCCACATACTGCTCATCGACGCAGGCGTAATGAACCAGAAACCCGGAACACCCAAACTTGCAGACCCCACGCAGCTGATGAGAAAAACATCCATCTCAACCCACACCCTGCCCCTACGAATCTTCTGCGACTACCTAACAGAAACCACAGCAGCAAAAATCGCGCTCCTCATAATCCAGCCCCAAGACGCCAGCTTCGGAGAAGGGCTAACACCAAAACTCAAACAAACAACAAAAAACCTGACAACCCTACTACAAAAACTGCTCCCCTAAACACAGACCACTACTTTCTGCGTTTTGTTTTCGCCAAACTACAGAAAACATCAAACCGAAACAAAAGAATTAACTAAAAAAGAAAGCTGGAGTCGACAAAAAAGACCCCAACCGCTTACAGGATAGGAACTGCCTTAACAAGGGCAATCGTTGAAGCGAAACGTTCTTGGCTATTTCTCTTTCTTCAGGGCTTCTTGGAACAGCTTCTTGACAGCAGTTATTCTAGCCTTCTGCGAGACAATATCCTTAGTTGTATAGTCCAGAGCCTCTTCGGGGCACCATTCCACACAGCTAGGTTCACCATCACAGAGGTCACAGCTGAAAACTTTCCTTGTTTCAGGATGCAACTGAATAGCACCATAGTCGCAGGCTTCGACACACCAGCCACAACCGTTGCACTTGTCCTCGTCAACCAAGATGATGCCAGTCTCATCTGACTGTCTCAACGCATCCCGGGGGCACGCGGCAACGCAGGGAGGGTCTTCGCAGAGCCTGCAGGAAACCGCTAAATTCACGAAGGAATTCAGGCGGACAGCTCGGATTCTGGATTTTGTTGGGTTAAAGGTGTTTTCATGTTTCATTGAGCATGCGTATTCGCAGACGCAGCAGCCAATGCACTTTGCGGGGTCTCCGGAGACAAACTTTTTTTCATGAATTGTTGGCATCTGTCTTTTCCTCCATCATCATTTCTTCTTTTTCATAGACTTTATCTTCTTCTTTACAATGGGAACCAGATCATCCAATCCCAATTCTTTGAGTTTCTTTGGCGTAGGGATGCCGTCTTTTGTCCATCCGCGCACATCATAATAGTCATCTAATCCGATGTCAAACTCTTCCTGCTTCACATAAACGCCCTTTCCAGCACACTCTTCAGGCACTGGGAAATTCAGAATCTTCCAAGGCAACGTGTCCTCGGCTCGTGTTCCCCCACCCTCACGGAGGTTGATGACCCTAGCAAGATTGTTAATTCTTTCCCCAGCATTCAGCAACTCGTCTGCAGTCATCGGTATTCCAGTCGCCAACTCGTAGTATTTTGCCATGTCCTTGAGTCCATCATACATGACGCCCCTCGAGAACTTGCACAGAATCAACGAGTCAACAACATTGTAGAGGTCCTCGCCGTCCATGACTATCTTTCCTCTTCCTTTCTCAATCTTGAAGCGGTCAACCTTGCCCTTCACGTCAGGCGAGTAAGCTCCAGACCTGAGGTGACATGCGCCACGGAACGAAACCGAGAAACCTAAAGCAGCAGTCTGCAATGTCCGCAGATCGTAACCAGGCAACTCCATTCCCTTTATGTGGTTAGCGTACTTGTATGCGTCTCCGCCAATTATTTCGGCTGCTCGTTTAGTTCCTTCAGCGAATGTCTCTCCGAGCCAGCCAGTTCGGGTGCCAATACGCTTAATCGCCTCTACAAGCGCCTCATGATTGCCGAAATTGAGTTTTATTCCGTCAGTGTCCTTGTCGGTTATGACTCCGTTTTCGTAGCAGTCCATAGCCATAGCCACGATTACACCGATGGATATTCCGTCCATGCCATAGTAGTCAGCCAGTCGGATAGCCTCAATGATTGCATCTAAGCGGTCAACGCCACAGAGGGGACCACAAGACCAGAGGCACTCAAACTCAACACGGCATGTGGTGCCTTTGTATTCGCCCTCAGGAACAACGGCGATGTGGTCGCAGCGCATACCACAGGTTGCACATCCAATAATCTTCTTGACATAATGCTCATTCAGGTACTCTCCACTGACTTTTTCGGCGCCCTCAAAAGTTGCGTTGGTGAAGTTTCGGGTAGCCAAAGCAGCCAAGGCATTCAAAACAAGAACGTTCTCAGGAGTACCCAGAGTTCGGTATTTCCGCGTGGCAGGTCCTTTCATGCGTTCGTGAACAGTCCTCACAAACTCCTTGAACTCATCCATGTCAGCTACATCCACGTCGTTTGTTCCGCGGACAGCAACCGCTTTCAGGTTCTTAGACCCCATTACGGCGCCCATTCCGCCCCTTCCGATGGCACGGTACTCATCGTTGATGATGCAGCCAATTCGACAAAGCTTCTCTCCTGCTTCGCCGATGGCTGACACGCGAATGTAAAAATCGCCCAACTCCTCTCTGATTGAGTCGTCTGTTTCTGCAGGCGACATTCCTTTAAGGTGCTCGGCATCAAGAAGTTGAACAGAGTCATCGTCAATCCACGCGTAAACCAGTTTCTCAGATTTGCCGGTGAATATGACGGCGTCGTATCCTGCCCGTTTCAGTTCAGAACCAAAGAAACCGTGGGCTTTTGCCTCACAGATTACTCCGGTTAGCGGTGATTTGGAAACCACAGCGTAAGTGTTTCCTGCTGATGGCGCCATGGTGCCAGTTAGCGGTCCGGTTACATAAATCATGGGGTTCTCGGGGCTGAACGGGTCGACGCCTGCCTTGGAGTGGTCTAGCCACAGTTTCATTCCAAGACCGATGCCTCCGATGTAATCTTTAGCCAATTTCATGTCAAGGGGTTTGACTTCGGTTTTTCCTGTTGTCAGGTCTACATAAAGAACTCGTTTAGCGAAACTCAACCTATATCCTCCATTAATCGCCTTTGGAGAAGATAGGTGAAGCGGATAGATAAATATTAATCTTTATCTTTTAAGTTCAAAACAAATGCTATTATATCGTTTTTTGTGGCGATTTCATCCCCCTTTTTTCGATATTATTTGCAATACATAACGGCTTCAACAAAGCCAACGTTTCATCTCATTCAAATTCGCCGACAGCGCAGAAACACATAACCGATAAATAAGATTCATCCCCAAATTAAAGTGATAACAAACACCTTGGCTGCCCTGAAGTGGTCAACTAAGTGAGAGTGAAGAAACTTGAATGTTAGAGTTCAATACTTCGGTTACATCAAAAACTTGGTGAACAAGAAAGAGGAAAAGTATGAGCTGGAAGACGGAGCAGTCCTCTCCGATTTGCTCAACAAGCTGGCTGGGGTTCACGGCGCAGTCTTCAGAAAAGACGTTTACGAACCCGGGTTGAGCGACCTCAAAACAGGTTTCTCGGCTGCAGTTAACGGAGTGTTTATTGGTCAGCTTGGCGGATTGGACGCCAAACTAGCTGAAGGCGACAATGTTATGCTGATGTCGCTTGTGACCGGAGGCTAACAACCCTTTTTTTAGATTTCTAGCTGCGTCTTCATCTTCGTCAGGTTGTTGTATCCAGATTCTGTAATTTCTATGATGTCCTCTAATCGCACTCCGCCCACGTGAGGGTCGTAGATTCCGGGTTCAACCGTCACAACAGTATGCGCCCTAAGCGGAGATGTGGACAGCTCACTTATTCGGGGGCTTTCATGTATCTGCAAGCCTACTCCATGCCCGAGACTGTGCGTCATCCCTTTGGTCACCTGTTTTCCTGCTCTCGTGGTTTCGTAGCCCGCCTTCTCCAGTATGTCACAGCACACATCGTAGACCTGGCTTCCGAGGGCTCCAGCTTGGATAGCGTCGAGGGAAGCAGCTTTTGCTTCAGAAACTGTTTCGAACATATGTTTGATTTTGGGTGAGGCTCTTCCTTTCACTACGGTTCGCGTCATGTCGCTCCAGTAGCGTTTCTGCATGCTTCTGGGATAGACATCAAGTATTATCGGCTGGTCTGCCCTGAGTTTGTCTTCCGGTTCGCCCACGTAATGGGGGTCAGACGATTGTTTTCCGCAAGCAACTATAAGCTCTTCTTCGGGTAGACATCCATTTTCTAGGAGTTTGCTTCCAAAAATCGATTTAATTTTGCCAACAGTCAGGGGTTCGCCGTTGAACTGTAGGGTTCCGTTGCTTCCCACATCCGAGTTTGCTATAATGTCTATTGCTTCTGATGTGACCGCTTCAACCACCTTCTGAACAGCCCTGATTTCTTCTACTTCGTCGGCGTTTTTGGTTTCTCTGGCGTCCTCCACCACACCAAACATGGGCTCAATAGTTAAGCCCTCATCTCTCAGCACATCTGCCACAATGACAGGAAAGTCGGGGGGCACACAAATCCGCGTTCCTGCGCCCAGCTCCTTTTCCGCCACGTTTGCGATGAATTTTATGGCGCCATGATGCGGTTTCTTGGCGGATTTCACTGTCTGGAGATAGTTGTAGTCTGTGTATGACTTCACGTCTTTGATGATGGATTGTTTTTGGGCTCTCGGATGCTCCATCTGATTGACTACTATGACGGGGTCGGCGTCTACTCTTTTGAGGAAGATGAAGGGGTCTGGAGCCAGAAACTTGGTGAGATAAAACATGTTAGCGTCATGGTAGCTGTCCGAATACAGAAGCAGCGCCTCTGCCCCTTTCTCGGCTAGGATGCCGTCAAGGTCTTGCCTCAAATCACAGCCCTTCCTTTACAGGCTTGTATCTGAGCGGCTTAGGCTAATTTGTTTTTTCGTTGTTTCCACTGGCTAACCTGCCACGGTAGAACCAACAGCACTCCCAACGGAGTTGCGCAAGCACCGATGCACCGAGTTTCATCTGTGGAACCAAAAAACCTCACCGACCCCTCATACTGTAAATGCGCAATTTCTGAAGCTGGATTGTAAAAAACAACAACTGCGTCCATGAATCCTGCTGTGAAGTAGCTCCGTTCATAGCGCCCATTTTCAATTTGGTCTTCCCAGATGATTCGCTCTGGATTTTGTTCCAAGAACTCTTGAAGGGCTGTTGAATTACTTGTCCAGTTTGTTTTATTGGAAGAAGGAAAGGTGTTGTCGGTCTCCAGCAGGTAAACTGTGAGAACTCCTCCATCTTCAACGGTGGCGGTCACTTCCATTTTTTGGAACGGCAAAAGCTGCATTGAACTGCCTACCGTTTTACTCTCTCCTTGAGACAAACTGCCTCCTCCATTGGAACGCCTTGTCGGAAGTTGAGAGATGAACGAAAAAAGAAGCAAAACCAAACCTGCATATAGGAGAACGATTCCGCCCTTTTTTGCTGTTTTCCAGAATTTCATCGCACCTTTCCTTCTAAGGGTGAACCTATTTCTGAAGGTACAATAAAACTGAAAGCATGTAGCTTGCTCGTACATACAGCAGTATTTCTTACGATGAGTAAAAGATGGTTAGTGCACTTTCGGGCAAGTTATTCTGTTTTCGGTTTCCGCTGTTTCCACAAGCTTATGAACCAAGGCAAAGCCAATATGACGCCTACCGGAGCTACAAAGTATGCTATTGCCTGAACTTTATCTTTAGGCGCTAAACCACTTCGCAGCGACACAGTATACTCGAACAAGTCGTTCTCTGAATCTGGGTCAGTGTAAGCAACGGCGGTGGCGTTCATTACCCGCGTTGGACTATAGCTCCATTTGTAGTCTTCGTTTTCAACTGTATGTTCCCACAGGATTTTTTCAGGCTGCTCCTCCAATAATTCTTGCAGGTCTGCTGAAGTAAAGTTGTAACCAAAGGCAGTGATACTACTGAGGTTGAAGTTAAATTCAAGAGTTAGCTCAAGCACGTATAATGTAACCGTGCCCTCAACTGTAACTTCCCCCACGAATTGCTGTTGTGGATTAAAGTTCCGTGCATATACCAAAATGTTCATCCGTCCGGAACCTAAAGGTCCATACCCGCTACTTGTGTGCGTGCTGATTGAGGGAACAAACGAAACTAGAAGCAAAGCCAAGCTTATGGCTATGAGAGTTGTGCCGCTTCGTCCAATAATGGTTGTCCACCGTTTCAAAGGTTAAGCCTCCTGCTGAAGTAGATGTAGCCGAGAGCAAACAATGAAGCCACAATCGCGTAGCTGGCTCCCACGTAAAGAAGCACCTCTGATAGAGTCGGAGCCCATGGTACCAACAAGCTGGTGGAAATTCCGGATAATCCTCCGCCGTAGTGGTACTGTAGGGCATACGTTGGGGAAATCACAGACAGTATTTGCAGGAATAAAGGAGATTCACTAGTCACCGCAACAAAGAACGCTATTAGCGCAACTATGCTTATGGCGAAATAGAGAATTATCCCAACAATAAGCCCTATTCCGCCTCTTCTAAGCTTCAATGTTATCAGAAGCATGATAGCCGTGATGAGAAGAGGGTAACTTAGGTTTGCAATGTACGTTATGATCACTATATTCAACTGAGGCAATACAACGTCGGGAGCCAAAATGTAAAGCGCCGAAATCTGGATACCAATAAACAGAAGCAAAGCAACACCAATCGCCGAAAGAAGCTTCGCAGTCAATATCGCCCGCCTCTTGAGGGGATACGAAAAGTATGTTTGAATTATTCCTTTTTCAAGTTCGTTTCCCAAACCGTAGGCGATGTTTTTGAAGATAAGAAATATGAAAACAATGAGCGACCCGCTGATGAAAGAGCTAGCTATGCTATATGCTACGGCTTCATCGGTTGTGATGCTTGCAGAAGTTAAACTGCCCGTGAAATTTGACAGCACAAACGTGCCCAATATGTAGAAGAACGCAAAAAGCTCAAGAAACGGGAACCGATAGTCCTCGTGGAATGCAGACGCCAAAACTTCCAAGAACGGTTTACCTTTTCCCATGTTCGTCACTTCCCCTCCTCTGCGCTGACCGCCATTCTATACAACTCCTGCAGTGAAGCACTTCCAGTTTCTATCCCCAAAATTTTAGCCTTAACCTTCCGCGCCAGCCTAGGAACATCCTCGTAAAAATCATCCTCCTTTCCGTCGGCTACTCTAACCGAAACGCCCCTGATGTCACTCGCCACCTCTTTCACATAACTCAGCTTCTTGATTTCAGCCCCTAACTTAGAAGCTCTGTCAGTTGTAACTCGGATAATCCCAATGGCATACTTCTCATAAAGCTCAGTCAACTTCCCAAACGCCCAAACCTTGCCCCTGTTGATGATTGCCACAGAATCGCACACCATACTCAACTCTGGAAGAATATGCGAAGAAAGAAGAAAAGCAACGTTCTCATCCTTGTGAAGCCGCAAAACCAACTCCAAAAGCTCACTTCTTGCCTGAGGGTCAAGATTAGCCGTCATCTCATCCGCCACAATCAGCTTAGGACTATGAACCAAAGCGTGGGCAATGGCAAACTTCTGTAGCATCCCCGCCGAAAGAGCCTTAATCTGCCGGTCACTCACATCATCCAAATTCACTGCCCGCAAAACCTCCATGGCTCGAGACTCAGGAACACCAAAAATTCTGCAAACCCTCTGCAGATAATCCACCATTTTCTGGTGAGCAGGAAAAAATGCCTTCTCGTAAACCACGCCAATCATCGACCTGATACTCGGGTTGTCCCAGGGATTCTGACCAAAAACCTTCACCACGCCTTTATCTGGCTTCAGCAAACCCAGAATCATCTTGATGGTGGTGGTTTTTCCGGCTCCGTTGGGTCCTATCAAACCGACGACAGAGCCCGCCTTAAGCGACAAATTCAGATTGTCGACGGCAACTACTTTGCCATACCTCTTCGAAATGCCTTCAGCAACGATTAGTGACATAATGTAACCTAAATTATGCATGTTATATATAGAATTAATGTCTTTATCCGAAAATCTTGACAAATCTTGGTGGTGGGCCCGGCCGGACTTGAACCGGCGACCACCAGGTTATGAGCCTGGCGCTCTAACCAAACTGAGCTACGGGCCCTCCGCGTGAATGTCTATTTACCGATTGTCAGGTTAAGATTTAAGGATTTTCTGTTTCAGCTCTAAAATCAAGACTAGGAGGCACAAAAAGGGAAGGGCTTTTATTTGTGGCAAAGAGGTGTAATGTAGGAATCAGGAATGAACTACAGAGAATTACTTGAACGCGCCCAATCGCAGCTTCCTTCAGAGGTAAATGAGCACAAACGGTTTGAGGTTCCAAGGCCTCGAAGCAATGTTGTTGGCATGCGTACAATCCTATCCAATTTTAAGGAGCTTTGTGATGCCCTTAACCGGGAACCCCGTCACGTGCTGAAGTTCTTTTCAGGAGAAATGGCTACGGCTGCAACCATGCAGAGGAACCGGGCGATCTTTCAGGGAAAATTTTATGGTGACACATTTGAGAGGCTCATCCAGAGGTACGTCAAAGAGTTTGTGGTGTGCCCTGTCTGCGGTCGCCCAGACACGAAAATCGTCAAAGAGAAGCGTTTCCTGTTTCTGGTATGCGAAGCCTGCGGGGCAAGATCATCCATATCAACCTTGTAGAGTTCTTAACATTGGAAGCCTACACCAACCTGCGGAAATGCGGAGAATACGTGCTTCTCGCAGCCTGTGACGAGGAGCTGCTAGGTAAGACGCTACGGCACGGAAAACTGGTTTTCAAGGTGAAAGAAGAATTCTATAAGGGTCCAAAGATGCCTGTGGCAGATGCCATCCAGTTGATGAAGGAATCCTCTATCGTGAACTTGGTTGGAGTTAACATCGTCCAAAAAGCTATAGAAGAGGGGCTGGTTCACCCTGAGGCGGTTCTGAAAATTTCTGGCGTCCCCCACGCCCAAATAGTCAAAATCTAGAAAACTGTTATGCCCAGATCATGTCGTCGTCTTTTGCGTTGATTTTGAAAACTGCAAACACGAATTCCTTGTCTGTATCGTTGACTACGCCGTGAACCTCTCCGGGCTCGCACAGCAGGGTGTCTCCGGGCTGGGCTCTGACTCTCAGGTCTCCGCAGAAAACAACAGCGTTTCCAGTCAGCACATGATAAATTTCGGTCATCCGCTCATGGTAGTGAGGCTTTATTTCTGTGTGCGCCTCGTTTCTGACGACCTGAACAACGTTTCCCTCAGATTTCAAGTCATCCTCGGATAGCAAGATTTTCTTGGAGTAACCCTGCCTCTCAAGCCACCCTTTTTCGTCTAGCTTAACAAACTTCATTTCTATGTCACCTTTATGGAAGCAATCCAGAAACCAAATGCAGCATTCCATATAGAGCTTACCGGAGAGCTTTCAGACCCAGCATTTGCAGGGAAACCTAAATATGAACACGTGAATCACTGCATGGTAGGAAGGTCTGTTGTGTCTTCTAGAGAAAAAGCTGAGAAACGGCTCGACAGGAAGCAAAGAGCGTACGAAATAGAGTCGCTGATGAAGAATAAGCGGAGCGAAGATTACCAAGTTATAGAAGAGGTTTTCGACCGCTCCACCCTCATGATCATCTACGACCTCATGAACAAACGAATCATCGAGGAGATTCATGGAGTTGTAAGCGCGGGCAAGGAAGCAAGAATCTACTGGGGAAAAGACCTGCAAGGAAAAGAACTTGCCATCAAAATCTACCTCACCAGCTCAGCCGAATTCAAGAAAGGCATGATCCCGTACATAGAGGGCGACCCCAGATTCTCCCATGTCCGCAGAGAAACCCGACCCCTCATATACGCTTGGGCACAGAAAGAATACAAGAATCTGAGACGCGCCAAAGAAGCAAAAGTCAACGTTCCGGAGCCGCTGATTGTACAAAAGAACGTTCTAATCATGGAGTTTATAGGTAAAGATGGTGAACGTGCGCCCCTGCTGAAGGAAATCGCCCTTGAAGACCCGCAACAGATTTTCAAGCTTCTGTTAACCTACGTGAGGAGACTCTACCAGAAAGGAGGCTTGGTGCACGCGGACCTCAGCGAATACAACATCATGCTCTGGAAGGATAAGCCAGTGATTTTTGATGTTGCACAGTCTGTGTTAACTGGGCATCCTATGGCTGACAGATTCCTGCGGAGGGACCTAGAAAACTTGCACAAATTTTTCAAGAGACGAAACTTAGAGATGTATTCGGTAGATGAAATGTACAAGAGGGTTACAGGTGGAAGGAACTAAATCTTACATCAAGATTCCGGGAGACCGCATCGGCGCTCTTGTTGGCCCCGACGGCAGCGTCAAAGCAGTTATCGAAAGGAAGCTCTCTGTCAGTCTGCAGGTGGACAGCCAAAACGGAACTGTCGAGATAACTCTTCCAGCATCAGCCGAGGACCCAACGGTTCTCTTTAGAGCCAAAGAAGTGGTTACGGCTATAGGCAGAGGCTTCGCGCCAAACCATGCATTCAGGCTGCTTGACGACGACGAGATTATATTCGAGCTTATTGACCTCAGGGAGATTGTGGGCAGGTCCCAGTCCGACCTGAAGAGGCTGAAGGGGAGAGTAATCGGAAAGGAGGGCAAAACCCGGAGAATCATCGAGGAGTTAAGTGAAGCAAACATTTCGGTTTACGGTCACACGATTGCGATAATTGGGTACCCTGATCAAGCCGCAATTGCCCGAGAAGCTTTGCGTATGCTACTCAGTGGAAGCCTCCACGGAACGGTGTACCGTTTTCTGCACAAAAAACGAAGAGAACTGAAAAAAGCGAGGCTGCAACTCTGGGAGCCGACGGACAAACGGTAGCCCCAAAAACTGTGGAAATTGGTTAACCTTTAAATTTTACAAAAACATTGAAATAGTTATCATACAGAATTATGAATGAACCTGCCATGTTGCCACATATCATACAATGCTATTCTGAAGCGGTTCCCAGCGTAGAACAACGCGAAGACGCTGCAAAAACAGCGAAAACAGAGCATCTAAACCCTAAAATATGGAGGGGCGGGGGAAACAGGCTTTGGTGACATTTCAAGAGATAAGCCCCGCAGACTTTTTCTACAGGAACAGGGACATAGCCGGATTCACCAATCCGTCCCGCGCAATCTTTGCATCCATTAGGGAGCTGGTGGAGAACTCTCTCGATTCCGCTGACCAGATGAGTGTTCCTCCAGAAGTGTATGTTCGGTTATCCGAGGAAGAAGTTACAACGGAGTCAGGGAACGGAGTGTTCAGGCTGAAGATTATGGACAATGGCTCCGGAATCTCGGCTCGTCACATTCCGTCTGCTTTTGGTCAGGTTTTGTTCGGCTCGAAATACACGCTTAAACAGGCGCGGGGAACTTTTGGTCTAGGGGGAACCATGTCTATTCTTTATGGGCAAATCACCACCCACAAGCCTGTTCTCGTGAAATCCAGCACAGGCACATCTAAGATTTACGAGTATAAGATGATGATAGACATCCAGCGGAACCGCCCGCTCATCTTGGACCGCAAGACCCGGAGAAACAAGGAGAAGTGGCGTGGAACCATTGTTGAATTTTCGCTGGAAGGAGACTACTTCAGGGCTATGTCTAAGATTCTGGAGTACCTGAAGCAGACTGCTCTGGTGACGCCCTACGCGAACATAAGATTCGTTGACCCTAAAGGCAGATTATACATGTTCAGCCGAGCAACAAAAAAGATGCCTCCCCCACCAGAAGAAACGTTGGCTCACCCATACGGAGTGGACGTTGAAACCATTCAGCGCCTCATACGGGTCACCAACTGCCGAAAGCTGCTGGAATTCATGCGGAAACATTTCCACCGCGTCGGGCAGGGCACATCTCTAAATTTTTTGGATTTCGCTGGGTTCATCAATACACCTAATCCACAGAGGCTGAAATCCGAGCACATTACCGTGCTCGTAGAAACAATCAAGAAGCACAAAAAATTCAGGAAAGCTTTTGGTGAAGTAAGCGAGAAAGGCATCAAAGCTTCCTTGAAGAAAAACAAGTCCCAAAACATGATAGATTTTCTGAAATCCAGCTTCCCGAAGGTGGACAGATCAATTATTCTTCGTTTGCTTTCATCCGCTGGTTTTGTCCGAACAAAAAATCCGAAGAAACTGAAGCCCAACGAGATTGTGCGGCTTGTTAGGATGATGAAGAGATATCCTGACTTTCTTCCTCCAGACGCGAGTTGTCTGTCTCCGTTGGGGGAGGATTTGTTGAGGGCTGGGATTCTTAAGGAGCTTAAGCCGGAGTTCACAGCGGTTTCTCAGAGGAAGCCCTCCACCTACGCGGGTCACCCCTTCATCGTGGAGGCGGCTATAGCCTATGGGGGAGACATTCCTAGGAAGGACGATTTTGTTGTTTACAGGTTCGCTAACCGGATTCCGCTGCTGTATGATGAAGCCAGCGACGTTTCGGTGAGGGTTATCCGGTCTATCAACTGGAGAAGATACAAGGCTTCTTCTGGCATGCCGATAGCCATTCTCGTTCACGTTTGCAGCACCAAGGTTCCCTACAAAACCGTTGGCAAAGAATTCATCGCGGACAGGCCAGAGGTGAAGAGCGAAATCTTGAATGGCATCCGCGAGGTGGCTCGCCGATTGCAGACGTTTCTGTCGAAGCAGGAGCATCGGGCGAAGGAGAAGAGGCGATTAACGGTTTTCTCCAAGTATCTGCCTAAGATAGCCCGGTTTTCTACGGACTTGGCTGGAAAAGAGAAAGAGCCAGACATTGAATTATTGTTGAAGAGTGTGAAGAAATATGAAGAGCAGTGAGCGTGAGAGTTCATCTAAAAAGAAGAGTGAAAAGGTTCTGAAGGACCTGAGGGGTTTTGGCGGTAACCTTTATGATCAGATGGAGAAGGGCAATTTTCCTTGGGTGGAGATGCCGAGTCGTTCCACAGAAAACATCTACTATAGCCCAGATGTGCGGCAGTACATCTTGGGAGAGAGGAGTGTTAAGCGTAGCGCCCGTAACATTCGGCACATTAAGCCGTTCACTCAGATGGTTTGGGCGGGCTTCTTTGCCAGCGAGCTTGTGAGGAACAGGAAAACTTCGACGCTCAGGGATGTCTACTACTCGGCTCAAGCCTACGAAATGTCCTTTAAGGATCAGCCGGAGTCCAACAACATCATCACCGACTTGGAAACGGCAACAGGCTTCGCGAGAGAGGACTTCAATGTCTTCCCTGAGGAGCGTTCAGCCCTTTTCGGCGACTTAACCATCGAGTACACTGTGCCCGGGTATGAGGGAAAACAGTTGAACTTAACGTCTCACCCTGACGGCGTTATGATTGGGCCATCCGTTGTTTCCTCAGAGTTCGCCAAAAGTGGCTGTGACAAGGTTATAGCCATCGAGAAGGGTGGCTTGTTCACTCGGTTTATTGAGGAGCGGGTTCACGAAAAATTTAATGCTCTTCTTGTTTTGACTGCTGGTCAGGCGCCTCGGGCTACACGGCACTTCATTAACAGGTTAAATAGGGAGCTGGATCTTCCGGTGTTCATTTTCACTGACGGAGACCCGTGGGGGATGCACATTGCCATGGTCATTATTTCGGGTTCAGCGAATGCTGCTCATCTTAGGGGCTTGACGACGCCGGATGCTAAGTGGAGTGGAGTATACGCCACTGACATTGTTGACTACAAGTTGCCTACTGACCCGTTGACGGATGTGGATATTAAGCGGCTTCACGAGTTGACCAAGGACCCCAGATACAAGGGAGAACTGTGGAAGAGGGAAATCAAGACTTTCCAGAAGATTAAGAAGAAGGCGGAGCAAGAGGCTTTCAGCAGATACGGTTTAACTTACATTGTTGACGAGTATCTGCCAACGAAACTGGAAGCAATGAGCGATTGAGCCATTAAACTGTAAAGGATTGAAGAGAGGGCGGTCGATTAATCAGCGTCGCAGTCAGGCATTATTTTCCCCAGTCGACTCTTTCCCACAATCGTTCATGTATGTAGTATATGAACAGTTGGATTGTCTGGAACGTAACTGAAATAAAAGTTGTTTGAACCAAACTGTTGGTGGCGTACCACGTGATTATCATCAAAACTATGAAAGCTATAATCCTGTAGGTTGCGCTCTTGACCAAACTTCTTAGCTGTTTATCCAACTTTCATCCCATCTTCATTTTACTTTGCTTCAGGTTACAGATAATTTTTTGTTGCAGATAAAAACTAGTTGTTTTTATTTTATCAAAATGAAGGCAGTGTTAATTTATTAAACGAAAAAATTAATAACGTAACTTAATGTAACTTGTTGTAATTCAATCACATGTGGGGAGAATTGCTGATGGGGAAGCGTTCAGACGTGAAGAAGACTAAATTGAATCGTCTTCTTTTGGAGTATCTAAAGGATTCTAACAGAAGCGACAGGCAAATAGCAAAGGCGCTGAGCCTTTCGCAACCAACGGTATCTAGAATGAGAAACAGGTTGTTAGAGGAGGGGCTGGTGAAACATTTTTCTGCGATTCCAGATTTAGCAAAGATGGGCTATGAGATTATGGCGTTTTCTTTTATTAAATTCAATTCGGAAGAGGTTGTCAAATTTGATAGGGAAAATGCGATGCAAGTTAAAGGAAGGGCACAAGATTGGGCGCAATGCAATCCTTGTGTGATATTTGATTCAAGAGTTGAAGGCATGGGCGTAGATGCCATAAACATATCGTTGCACAAAGATTACGCAGCATACCAAAACTTTTTGGCAGATAGCAAGAAAGAGTGGGGAAATTTGAGTGCTGAAGTACGTTGCATCCTTGTTGACCTTGTAGGCGGCGTCGCTAAACCTCTATCGTTTAAGTATTTGGCAGAAATAGATGAAACAGGCACCTAGTTTGCCGCATTTCTCGTTTCTTGTTTACATTCCGTTTGAATATTCTTTGCCACTACGAAACTTGACGTTAGATAACCGATTTGGTGAACGGCTGCGGCTTTTTTGCAGTCATGATTCACCTGCTGTGTTTGATTTTCAGTAAGCTTTATTACCTTCTGTTGTCAGTTTTGGGAAGCGTAGTACCCCAATCTGAAACTAGCTTTATCTCCCCCTGATGGCTCAGTTTTATTTTGGTTGGGGTACTACTTTCTACCTTTGCTCTTTGTTAACGGTTCAAAATCTTTCAAAAAGCGTTAATACACGCTTAATTGGGGAATGGTTAGTAAGAAAGAATGGTTTAGTGCAGTCAGGGATGAGTCTTGTCGGGTATGTTAACTGCTGAGGTTTTGTTTAGAGCAAAAATTGTTTACTTGATTCTCTCCAAAGACACTGAGAAGGCTCTTGAATTGCTAAGCCAACGCTACGAGATTACGAAGCCGAAACTCCGGGTTGGCATGCCAAAACGGTACTCAAAGAACCCTGCATGTTACGTGGGCAAAAACAGAACCATCCACGTTTCCCGCCGGAAGATTCTGTGGAACCCACATGTAATTCTTCACGAGTTTTATCATCACCTCAGAAGAGAGACAGACGCGCATGGAGGCATAGAAAAGTACGCCGACAAGTTCGCTGAAAACTATTTAGAGGCTTACCGAAAAACGGCAACAAACAAAACATAGAGAATTTAATGGTTTAACTGGGCGTGTCTCTGTTTGGGTAAGGAAGTTTTTGTTGAGCGGGCAGTTGTGGACAGCGTTTTGAGTTATGCTCAGATGCTTCATCCACGAGAGTCGATTCTTCTTCTGAAAGGAAAAGTTGACAAACACAAAATTGTAGTCAACGACACCCAGCTTCCGCCATTTGCAACTCACGGAAAAACCTTCTCCGCCTTTCCCCTACACAGCCTTCCAATCGACTTCTCGGTTGTCGGAGTTGCGCATTCTCACCCGTCAGGTGCTCTGCGTCCCTCAGTTACGGACCTGAACAGGTTCTATGGCAGAATCATGCTCATAACCGCCTACCCGTACCAAACAGAAAAGAACATGATAATACTTGACCGCGAAGGAAAACCGCTGAAGTACACGGTTACCTGAAACACTTCGTGAACGGAGTTTACTTGTTAGCTGCGTGTACAAAATCTTTTCCTTTTTGCCCTGAGTAACCATTATATTAAAATAAGCCTTGGGACTGTAAAGTTAAACCTTGAGGACTCCGGCATGAGCGAGGATATACCCATAGGATTAATGGTTGCCGAAAAAATATTCGGACTGATACTCATCATCATAGGCGCAATAGTAACATACAACTCCATGAATCCCCCAGCAGGCGACATAAGCAACTTTGCAGGCATCTTCGCAGTCATCGGCGTAGTGATTGTGGCGGCAGGAATCTTTCTGATCATAGTCAAAACCAAATGACACCCAACCGCCCATATTAGGAACCTAATAACGGAGTATTGTTGAAAACAGCTTTTCTGAGTATGCAAAAAAATGTGAACTTCGG
>Ga0272442_10003135_pt1 | contig 23360 bp, 17 predicted proteins | sample SSMForm2O_FD_200262 | JGI IMG/M metagenome (GOLD analysis project Ga0272442, IMG submission 200262) | Marine sediment archaeal communities from Little Sippewissett salt marsh, Falmouth, MA, United States - SSM-Form-2O | ecosystem: Environmental > Aquatic > Marine > Wetlands > Sediment ...
TTGGCCTCAGCATTGGATCGAGGTCCTCGACAAACGAATCATCAAGATACATATTAAAGAATACAATCTGAACGTTGCGATGAACGAAGGGATGCGCAAGGGCTTCGCTTTCCCCTTAGGGCAAGGCAGCATTAACTGGGAGAGAGTGCGGAAGGAATTGACGAAAATCGGTTACCGGGACTGGGCCACTGCGGAAGTGAAAGGCGGGGACCGTCGGCGCTTGGCTGAGATCTCTCAGCAAATGGATCACGTTCTTAATTTATGAATGATCACTTTGTAAAAATGATCTCTGATGATGTCTCTGACCAAGGATCAAGCAAAGATCAAAAAGGGCTGCATATTGGGGATGCTTGCACGTTGCTCAGGGTGTAAACCTCAACAGAAGATCGCCTTGGCCGAATTAATCTATAGGTACATACGTTCGGTGCAACACATTGGGTGGAATGTTGTGCAGCCTGTTCAACAACCGGAAAAAACTGGCATTTGCATGAAAGACACAAAAGGAACCGGCGCTGATAAGGGCAACAGCCATCTCCGGAGGCGGCTCAACATTTAGCCAGGGTCGTAGTGTCCTTAAATATGTACGCCCTTACTCGCGGTCGGCTGTTGTCCAGTTCATGAGATTGAACAGAATCTTATCCGCCACGGGATCTCTGCCGAGGTTTTCGACCAGGCGAAGTTGCGAGAGAATACAGCGCCCGTTGCCGACCGGAACGATGGCTAAGTCGCTGCCCCACCACGTGTCGCCCGGCCCATAGTAGTGGCGCTTACTTAGTTCAAAATCTGGCGCAAAGTCGAAGCCGATGGCGCCGACGACCGGTTCTCTACCCATATCCAACAGTGTATGCTGGGCCCAGACGTTTTCGTAGATTGGACCCATCATGCCGTTGACCGGAAGGCCGTCGAAGATCGGATGGTCGTTCACAAGGTGTGGAATAGCCAACCACAGGCCGATGGCGGCTTTGATACGAACGCGCACAGGCAGCAGCGTCGACGCTTCTGCCGCCTTGGCCCAGGGAACCTTGAGTCCTCCCCCCTGTAAATAGACGGCCGTGCCCCCGTCCTTAATGAATTCTTTGAGTTTGCCGAAAAGATTTTTCTGCGCCGGCGTTTTCGCTTCAGTGCGTGAAACGAAGACGGGAAGAGAATGGTTGGTCCCCGCGTCAAATTCGACAAACGCGATCCCGGCTTGTCTCAAAAAAGGCTTGAGCGAATGACTCGGGTCGAGTACCGCAATGGGCTTGTCGGGAATGGTAAGCCCTTCTTTAGCAAACACGTCAAAGCTATATTCGTTATCGGCAATCGGCACACCGTCGTCAGCAGTGATTGTTGCTCTAATTGTGTAGGTCCCTTCGAGCGCCTTTGTATCGAGTTTTTCTTTGAGAAGTGGAGTGATGCCTGACGTCATATCGATTTTTATTTTCTTCGCGAAAACGGTTTCGTCGTCGTCGGAGATTATTTCTATCGTCAGCATTCCTTCGATCTCATCCAGCTCATTCACACCGGTGATTTCGATTCGTGTGCCTCGCTTAGAATAGACATTTCGTGGGCGCATTCGGATGGCGATGATTCGCGGCTGACTTGCAGCTTTTGTCCCTTCATAAGCATACGTTTTTGGATTGCGAAACAGATCGAGCAATCCTGCCCCCATAATCCAGTCCCCCGCGACCAGTGCATGAACGCAGTAGCCAATAACAAGCGGATTGCAGCGAACGGCTTCAATCATGCGTTTGTTCGCCGTGCCATGTATCTTTTGTTGATCGAGGCAGAACTGCTTGAGATCGGGATAGATCTTGTCGAAGCCGCTCTCTTTTAATGCCTGCCTGTGTCCATCTGCCAGGCGACGATGGTAGAGGGTGGGTGGCGCAATAGGATTGCCGGCCAGCGCAAAGCGCTTATTGTTGTCCACCAAGTCGGGCAGACTGCCGTAGCCTAATTCGGAGAAGAACGTCATCAGTCCCGGAACCACGTTTCTGCCCGGTAATCTACCCTTCAGCCCCATCGCCCGCATCTTTTCATGGGTGATGCTGCCGGTCAGTAGTAGTTTCTGGTAGACCTCCTCGTTAATCTGCGGACCGGGATAGTCATGAATATCATTGAATTTGGTGGGTTCAGATTCGTATGGCAAATACAGATTTGCACCTTGCGCCCAGCCGCCGGATTCGTCCAGGATCATACGCGTCGGATCGAGCTGACGTGCGAGCATCGACATTGGATGCAGCAACTGTTTGAGAACCGGGCGCTTCAGTTCGTTAAACAATTCCCACTGCACGACACAGGCGCGGTTTCGGTCACGTAGAATGGTTTGACGGACTTCGTTCTCAACCCACGCCGGGAGGCACGCCGATTCTGCAGGAAAATCCATACATTCGATCGCCAGGCTGCCCACGGTCAGCACACCCATCTCCTCGGCGAGGTCAAGCCACATAGGCGCCGGAGGCTTGCGCCATGGGCGGATCATGTTAAAGCCGGCCTCTTTCGCCAGCCGGATTTCGCGAATCGCCATTTCACGGCTGTCGGGATAAGCCAGTTTTACAGGATACAGCCCTTCAAAGAAAGTCGCTTTCAGATAAATGGGATTGCCGTTCAGATAGAACTTCTTGTTGCGAATCGTGAATTCACGCATCCCAAAGCGGGTGCTCCAGCAATCGGAAATCGCGCCGCCGTACGCCACACTCACCTCGGCGAAGTACAGGTGCGGATTGTCCGGCGACCAGTATACTACGTTAGGTATTTTTACCTTCCAGCTCTGTTTGATTGTGCCCGGTTTCAGGGCCAGCGTTTTGGCAATCTTTGTGGCGATTTGGCCAGGCCGCCCGGCGGGGCGGATTGATACCTCGACTTTGGCGGATTTGGTCTTTACGCCTGTATGCGCCAGCTCCATGTGGAATGTTGCGGTGTTGTCGGCAATTTTCGGCTCAACGAACACATCTTTAACGTAAACGTCACCGGTGGCGATCAACCTTACCGATTGCCAAATGCCGCCTGTGATCGCGCCGCGCCATTGCGGCGTTTCCATTTTGCCAACGCCGTCGATCGTCTTGTCTTGCAGCAGGATCGGGCCGACGACGCGCAGTGTCAGCGTATTTTCCCGCCCGGCGTTGATCAGCTTATCGACGCGGAATTCGAACGGCGTGAAACCGCCTTCGTGAAAACCCACGGCCGTTCCGTTCAACCAGACTTCGGCCAGAAAGTTGACGGCGTCGAAATGCAGACGAACGACTTTGCCTTCCCAGTCTGCCGGAGCCTCGAACGTTCGGTAGTAGAAAGCAACACCTTCGTAGTCTTTTTCCGTTCGTTCCCAGCAGCTCGGAACTGTAATCTCCCTGGTCTTCTCTACCGGGAAATTCCCTTCACGAAACCATCCGTTTTGCCTCCCCTCGTTGTTCCGGTCAAATAGGATTTGCCACGTCCCGTCCAACGAAAGAGAGTTCTCGATACCCTCTTCCGCATAACAACAGAGCGACAGCACAAGAAGAAACAACGTGATGAAGTAAATTCGAAGCACACTTCTTCTCATGGTCATACCTCGCTATCTCCTATTCACATCTTCGATTACCACTCAGCACCTTACTGCCATACTTTCTTCAGTTCTCCCATCAACCTTCTCATCAACTGCTCATTTTCGCGGTTTGCTGCAATATTTACGTTCTCATCCGGATCTTTTTTGTGATCATACAGTTCCGTGGCGATTACGCGCTGACGGTCACGATCATCTACCCAGCAGACAAGCCGATACCTGTCCGTTCGCATCGTGTAGCCCATCAGGTGGTTCTCATAAGTATCCCGTGACCACTGGGCGGGTTTCTCGGCTTTGAGTCGGTCTTCGACGTATTGAATCAAAGGACCAAAAAAGGTCTGCCGCATCCCTTCAGAAAGGGGCAATGCCGCCCATTCCCGAAGCGCCGGACAAGGAAACTGGCTAAATACGGCTTTCTTCCATTCGCGGTCCGGCTCATGCAGAAGCGGTGCAAAACTCTTACCCTCCACATGGCGCGGCACAGACAAACCCGCCAACTCGCATAATGTCGGATACATGTCCAGCAATTCGACCAATGCGTCGCTCGATGTGCCGCGTGCTTTCATTCCAGGGACACTGACGATCAAGGGGACGCGGGTGGCAATTTCGTAATTCGTGGCTTTACCCCAAATCCCATGCTCTCCAAGATGCCAACCATGATCGCCCCAGACCATGATGATCGTGTTGTCTCTCAGACCGAGCCGGTCAAGTTCCGCGAGCACCTTACCCATTTGCGCATCTACATAGCTTGCGCATGCGAGATACGCATGAATCAGAGTCCTGGCCATATCATCGGGTATATCTCCCGCCTTGGGTATGCCATGACGAACCCTCAGCTCAAACGAGCTGTGTAATCCCATGGAAGGAGCATTCTTTGGAGCGAAAGGATTATCCGCAAGCCGTATCTCCTTGGGATCATACATGTCCCAGTATTTTTTCGGCGCCACGAACGGCAAGTGCGGTTTGTAAAATCCAAGCCCCATGAAGAAAGGTTTTCCTGAACTTGAAGGACCTTTAAGCTCGCGCAGCGTAGCCACTGCCGCGGCCGCACTGCGTTCATCCGTGTACGCCTCATCCGGAACATCAGCACATTCATAGGCCGGACCACAAGCCAGCCCACCAAACTGCCCGCTGCCGTACTGTTCTTTCACTTCTTTCCTGCGTTGCTCAACAATCTTTCTGTTTGCCGGTAGCTGATATCCACCCAAAGGACGAGGTTGGTAAGCCTTTGGATAAACCGGTTTCCTGCTCCATGATTTTTCCTCATCACGCATATTTCCATGATAGATCTTCCCTATATTTATACTTTCATAGCCGTTTCGAATGAAGTGTTGGGGCAGCGTGATCACGTCGGGCGTCGTGTCGCGAAAGTATGTCACGTTTTCAACCACGCCACAGGAATTTGGACGCAATCCTGTCATAAGGCTCGCTCTGGAGGGTCCGCAAATCGCCTCCTGGCAGTAGGCACGGGTAAACCTCAATCCTTCCTGCGCGAGTCTGTCCAGGTTCGGCGTTTTAACAAGTTTCTCCCCGTAACACCCCAGTTCCGGCCGCAGATCGTCGACGGCAATGAAGAGGATGTTGGGACGCTCTGAAGGTGCGCCAAAACTGGAAACGGCAAACTGGAAACCGGAAAGAGCTACTGCTCCAAGGCTTATTTTTTTAAGGAATTTGCGTCGATCCATTTGTTCGCGCTCCACCTGTGCACCTTTGTATGTCGCCAGCAAGAATAAGACAAGATAGTCTCTGCGTTAGAAAACGATTTCGGTTCTGCTTGTCATTATACGGTTGTATTCTTTCCTTTCAAGAACCGTTCTTCATTTAAACTGTGTTGGTGGTCTTTGCAAGTCACGAGGAAGTTTGATTTCTCAAAGCAGACATGGTATTCTATCGAAAACGCAGACCAGCAACCTGTTCAAGCAGGGACACGTGGGCAATCGAGGTTGCTGAGTCTTGCCGGATAAGGAGAAAGACCATGGGCAGTGAGAATCGAATAGCTACACACCTTCCGAGAATAAATAACGCCAGCATATCGCAACGGATTGTACCGAAGGGTGCGGCGAACCAAAAGGGAATCTCCCGTCGGCGGTTTATGGCCCGGGCGGCTGCCGCGGCGGGTTTGGCCGGCCTGCTCGAAACGGGCCGGCGAGTCGAAGCGAATGAATGCAGCCGTGCGCCGATTTCTGACCGGGAATCGATCAGAATTACTAAACTTGAAACGTTTGTACTTCGAAATAGCTGGGTCTTTGTCAAAATATCCACTGACGCCGGGATTGTCGGATGGGGCGAGATGCTCAAGGACGACTCCAAAGCTTGCGCGGTGGGTGCTCTGGAGGTCGCCGACTACCTAGTCGGCAAAGATCCTCGCCCTGTCGTCCACCATTGGCAAGCGATCCATCGAGGGGCCTTTTATCGAGGTGGCCCGATCAAAACCGCCATCTCCTCCGGCATTGATCAAGCCCTTTGGGATATCACGGGCAAGTGCTACGGCGTTCCGGTTTACAAACTGTTCGGTGGTCCGACTCGAGAGCGTATCCGCGTTTACGGTCGGGTCAGCGAGAAAACCGGAGTCAATGCGATGAAGGTGGGGCCCCGTGCTTCACGAACTCCCTTCAAATATATCGAGGGTATGAAGTTTGTGGAAGAAGTCACTGAACGCTTCAAAGCCCTGCGCGACAAGTATGGTTCAGGCGTCGATATCGGTATCGACTTTCACGGAGCCGTCCAGCCTCCGACGGCCATGCTCCTCGTCAAGGCGCTGGAACCCTATCAACCCTGGTTCTACGAGGAAGTCGTGCAAGCGCTCAACGTCGATGTGATGGCCGAGATCGCCAGGAAAACCCACATACCTCTTGCCACAGGGGAACGTATTTTCACCAAATGGGGATTCCGTGAAATTCTCGAAAAGCGCGCCGCCATGATCCTACAGCCGGATGTCTGCTACGCCGGGGGGATCACCGAACTCAAAATTATCGCAGGCATGGCCGAGGCCTACTACTCTCCTCTCGCGCCTCACAATCCTCAAGGTCCCTGCTCGCTCGCCGCCAGCCTGCAGATTGCCGCTTCGATTCCAAACTTTCTCATTCAGGAACGGGGAGACAACGAATATACCGATTTACTGGCGAAGCCAATGCCTCCGGTCACCAACGGGCATCGCCCTCTCCTGACCGATCCCGGCCTGGGGATCACCATAGACGAAGATAAGCTCATGGCTCAGGTCGGCGAGCCAAAACCCTACCGCGCCCGTTTCGATCCTGATGACGGATCCGTTGTTGATTGGTAAAGGATAATCGTAGTGAGCAATCAACGGCATTCAGACAGCAGCATGAAAAAAGCACCCATTCGTTCCCTTCCGGTTCGTACCTGGCACTTACTTCTGGCCGTCGGTCCCGGCATCTTCTGCATCGGTCACACCATTGGCACAGGCAGTGTGACGACGATGTGCAAAACGGGCTCCATGATCGGAATGGATTTGCTTTGGTTGCTTGCGCTATGTTGTTTGTTTATGGGCTTTTTAATGGAGGCCTTCGGGCGCTATGCCGTCGTGACCGGGCAAACAGCAATCTATAGCTTTAAAAAACACCTTCCCTGGGGACGGCCCATCGCAATTTTGGTGCTCATTGGTGTCGTCCTGGCCCAATATGGGGCTTGCATGGGAATCCTCGGACTCTGTTCAGCCATGATTGTCGAGGTGTTGCAGGAAAGCACCTCTCATCTAATGCTTTCCTCCTATTGGACAAGGCTGCTGATAGCCCTGTTTATAGTCGTGATTCTATATTGTCTGCTTCTGGTTGGAAGATATTCCTTTTTTGAAAAAGTGCTCGTGTTCTTTGTAACACTTATGTGTATCGTGTTTCTGGCTTCCATGTTTATGGTATTGCCAAGTCCGGGAGTGTTTGTCAGGGGCATGATTCCCCGGCTGCCGAAAGTGCAGGGTTCGTTTGTCCTGGTCCCTGCCATGGTCGGGACGACTATGGCGGCAGCTACCTTTGTTGTACGTCCACTGCTGATGAAAGCAAAAGGCTGGACCGTAACGCATCGGAAGGCACAAACCCGCGATAGTTCCACGGCGGCGGTGCTAATGTTTGTTATAAGCTTAGCTATCATGGCCAGTGCCACGGGAGTCATGTTTGAAAAAGGGCAGGTGGTTGACAGAGCGATGGATATGGTCAAAGCATTGGAGCCGGCGGCCGGCCATCTCGCAAAAGTGTTTTTTTTCGCCGGCGCTCTGGGGGCTGGCCTCTCTTCGCTGTTTCCGATCATTATGATCGCACCGCTGTTGATCGCCGACTACCGTGATGGCAAAATGGAAACTAACACTCTAATGTTTCGCATTCTCTGCGCTGTGACCTGCCTGGTGGGGCTAACAGTTCCCATTCTGGGTTTCAATCCGATTCAGGCGCAAATTGTCACTCAGATTGGTGGTGTATTCGTTTTACCCCTGAGCATTGGGGCAATGATTTACTTAGTGAACCGAAAGGACTTAATGGGTTCACACAGTGCGGGATGGATTCTTAACATTGGATTGCTCACGTCATTCCTTTTTTCTATCTATATTACATATACCGGATACGTCGCGATTGCCGAACGTTTGAGAAACCTTTTGTAGAACCATATTTAATCCTGATATATTGATAAGTAAAAACTGTGAAAGTTGGATCCTAACATTGTATTGGCTGTTGATAGCCAGAGAGCAAAATCATGCATAAAATAACAAGCCACATGGATGAGGCACTTTGTAACAAGATGTATCAATCGGGTGTGATTGCTGTTCTGGTCATTGACGACGTGAAAGATGCTGTACCGCTGGCCCATGCCCTGTTGGAGGGGGGTGTGGATATTATGGAATTAACGCTTCGGACTCCCGCAGCCGTGGATGCACTTCAGGAGATTAAAGACAATGTTCCGGAAATGGTTGTGGGAATCGGGACGGTTCTCACCCCCGACCAGGTAAAGCAAATTAACACACGAGGGGCCGCGTTTGGTGTAGCGCCTGGATTGAATCCCAAAGTTGTTAAGACTGCACAAGAAGAAGGTCTTCCATTCAGTCCAGGCATAGTAACCCCATCAGATATAGAATGCGCGATTGAATTAGGGTGCAACGTCTTGAAATATTTTCCAGCCGAACCGGCAGGCGGATTGCCTTATTTAAAGAGCATGGCAAATCCATATGGTCATCTTGGCCTCAAGTATGTACCCTTGGGTGGCTTAAATCAGGATAACTTTAAAGCCTATTTAGAATTTCCCTCCATCTTAGCGGTCGGTGGATCATGGATTGCGAAACGCAATGTGATTCAGAAGAACGATTGGAAAACCATTATGGAAAATGCGCGTCAGGCATCTCAGGTGGTTAAAAGTGTGCGAGGATCGTAAAATGAACGTCGTTACCTTTGGAGAAATCATGGCCCGGCTTGCGCCGGAAGGATTCTCACGTTTTCGACAGGTTATGCCCGGTAAACTCAATGTAACCTTCGCCGGAGCAGAAGCCAATGTGGCCGTGTCTATCGCATTATTGGGCGGAGAATCCGCCTTTGTCACGGCGCTTCCTAAAAATGCGATTGCGGACGCCTGCGTAGCCAACCTGAAGGCATTAGGTGTAGATACTCAGCACATTGTGCGTGCCGACATAGGGCGCCTGGGATTATATTTTGTGGAGACAGGTGCCAATCAGAGACCCAGCCGAGTGATCTATGACAGAGCCCACTCTTCGGTCTCACAAGTAGAAGCCAATCAATATCCGTGGGAGGCTATTTTTAAGGATAAGACATGGTTTCATACCACGGGGATTACCCCTTCTTTATCAATAACAGCCGCAGAGGTGACCTTATCAGCGGTGCAAAAAGCCAAATCCGCGGGTTTAAAGGTCTCTTGTGATCTCAATTTCCGCAAGAAACTATGGCGCTGGGATGATTCCCTGAAACCGCGGGAACTGGCAGAACAAACCCTGAGAGCTGTTTTGCCATTTGTTGATGTAGTGATTGCCAATGAAGAAGATGCGGCTGACGTCTTGGGTATCCATGCAGAAGACACAGACGTACATTCCGGAAAATTATCCATTGATAAGTACCCCCACGTGGCCAGAGAAATCATCAACCAATTCAGCAATGTCTCAACCGTAGCAATTACCTTGAGAGAAAGTATTTCCGCGTCGCATAACAATTGGGGCGCCATGTTGTATGATGCGAAATCGGACCGGGCCTTTTTCGCGCCCGTCCAAAATGGTCAATACAGTCCATATCAAATCAAAAATATCGTGGACAGAGTAGGTGGGGGAGATGCGTTCGGCGCCGGACTCATCTTCGCGCTGCAGACACCGGAATTGTCCTCGCCGGAAAATACGGTGGCATTCGCGACCGCTGCATCCTGTTTAGCCCAGTCGATTTCGGGGGATTTCAATTATAACAGCAGGGAAGAAGTAGAAGCATTGATGAAAGGCTCTTCATCCGGACGGGTTGTTCGCTGAAAATATATGATAGTGCCTATGTCTGTGGAATTTTCAGAAGAAGCCGAAATAGCATTCATTCAGGTAGGAGAAAAGTTATGCCGAGGTTAAAAATGAGCCTTGCAGTATCGCTGCTTGTATGTGCGACGCCCTTAGTTGCGTTGGCGAGTCGCGATTACGGCGTGATCAAGAATCAGGACAGTCCGAAAGCGAAGCTCAAAAGCGTCAACCTGAACGATGTCAGGTGGACCAGTGGATTCTGGGCCCAGAGGTTCGCGCTGACGCGGGATGTCACTTTGCCGAAGCTGTGGGCGTTGGCGTCGGATCCCAAGATGGGGCACGCCATCCAGAATCTCAGGATCGCCGCCGGTATGGAAGATGGACAATTCGCCGGGACACACTGGCAGGATGCCTGGGTTTACAAGTGGCTCGAAAGTGCGTGCTACATACATGCCGCCACGGGCGACAAAGAACTTGGCAAGAAGATCGACGAAATCGTGGATGTCATCGCCAAGGCCCAGCAGCCGGATGGTTACATTGCTTCGCAAACAACAGCTCGCGGCTGGCCAAGGTTTCAGGAGCCTCATCATCACGAGCTTTATACCATGGGACATTTACTCACTGCCGCGTGCATCCATCATCGCCTTACGGGCAAGACCAAGCTTCTCGATGTGGCTCGTAGAACAGCCGACTATGTCTATGAGACGTTCAAAGGGCGCGATCCGAAGCTGGCGGATTTTCCACGCAACCCGTCGATTATCATGGGAGCGGTTGAGTTGTATCGTACCACGGGCAACAAGAAATATCTCGATATGGCCAATTTCTTCGTGGACTGGCGAGGCAGTCGCTACGGCGACGGCAGGCGAAACGCCTGGGGTGGACCTCTCAAGAACGGCAGCGATCTGAACCAGAACTGGCGACCGCTCCGCAAAGAAACCGAGGTCGTGGGTCACGCCGTGTTTTTCACCTATCTTTACGCCGGTGCGGCCGACGTCTATATGGAAACCGGGGATGAGACGCTTCTAACGGCTCTGCAACGCCTCTGGACCGATCTGGTGACAAAGAAGATGTACGTCACCGGCGGCGTCAGCCCCGAGCACAAGGCCCACCCGGCCAGGAGCTTCGAGCCCGGAAAGCTCAGCACTATTGTCGGCGACTCGATCCATGAGGGGATCAGCGCCCCTTATGAGCTTCCCAACGATACGGCGTACAACGAAACGTGCGGCCAGATCGGCAATCTGATGTGGAACTGGCGCATGCTCGCTATCACGGGTGAGGCCCGTTTTGCGGATATCATGGAGCGGACGCTCTACAACTCCATTCTCTCAGGCATCGAGGTTGATGGCGAAGGCTGGTCCTACACCAATCCCCTTCGCTGGCACGGCGCCGAACATGTGCTGCGCAGCAATGATACGCACAAGCGTGCGTATCCCGGCAGAAGGATGATCTGCTGCCCCACGAATCTGATGCGAACGGTTGCTTCCTGGCACAACTATCTTTACAGCGTGGACGACGACGGACTTTGGGTTCATCATTATGGAGCCAACGTTTTCAACGGCGCATTGAGGGATGGCCGAAGCTTGAAACTCACACAGGAAACCGACTATCCATGGGATGGCAAGATACGCATCGTATTAGATAGTGTTCAGAAAAACGGGGCGTTTTTGCTCCACCTGAGAATTCCGGGCTGGGCGCAAGATGTGAAGCTGACTATCAACGGCAAAGCGGCAAAGGTTGACTGCAGACCGGCTTCATACGCGACTATTGAGCGTAACTGGGCGGCCGGTGACGTGATTGAACTGGATCTGCCGATGCCGGTGAGGATGATTATTGCCGATCCACTTATCGAGCAGACTCGAAATCAGGTCGCCGTCATGCGCGGTCCGATTGTGTATTGCCTCGAATCCATTGATTTGCCAAAAGAGGTTCAACTCGAAGACATTTGCCTGCCCGCTCGTGCGACATGGAGCATCCGGCACACGCCCGATCTGCTTGGTGGTGTAACCGTATTGACGACGAAAGCCCTAGCTATCCAAAAGACCGCCCGCAGGGATATCGGGGGATATCGTCAGGTGAGTGAAGCAAAGCCGTCTCGTTTGGATATCCGTATGATTCCATACTATGCCTGGAACAATCGCGAGGAACCGAAGATGACCGTCTGGCTGCCCATCAGGTGGTAGCCGTCGCAAAGCAAAAGGAATAAACGCCAAGGAATCCGACCCGACCCATAGAATAACACATCAAAGTTTCGAGAATCACCACCTTGGAAGAATCCGTTTCCAGTGGGGATCGATATGTTTGCGCATTTGGGCCTCATCATCCCGTTTGCGAAAAGAGCATTTTTCATAACGCTCACGACCGCGTGCGAGCTGGTCATCATCCAGCTCGACACCCAAGCCCGGTTTGTCAGGCATCCTGACGCAGCCGTTAACTATTGGCACGCGGCCGCCCTTTACCACTTCATCCTGCTCTGACTGCCAGGGATAATGGGTGTCACACGCATACGTCAAATGAGGTGTCGCCGCGGCCACGTGCGCCATTCCCATTAAAGATACACCCAGATGACTATTTGAATGCATCGATAAACCGATGCCGAAGACCTTGCAAAGATTCGCTAAATGCCGGACCTGCCGCATGCCTCCCCAATAATGATGATCGCACAGAATAATCTGCACGGCGTCCAATTCGATTGAGCGTGGGATGTCCCCGAATGACGTGACCGCTACATTGGTCGCCAGTGGCGTCATAATGCCCTCGGCGACCAAGCGCCGCCGAACCTCGGCCATATTTTCCAGACCAGCCGTTGGATCCTCCAGATAACCTCCGCCTGAAAGTTCCTCGGCTAACGCTTTGCCGACGCGCACGGATGTTTCGACGGTCCATGCAGAATTTGGGTCGATGCGCAAAGGAACCTCAGGACCGAGTTCCTGACGGAGCAACTTGACCGTCTCGATTTCCAGGTCCGGTTCCAGCACGCCGCCCTTGAATTTGATCGAGCCGAATCCATACTTGGCCACCATTTGTTTGACCTGGCGCACGAGAGCTTCCGGCGTTAGGGCTTCTCCGTATTCATCTTCACGAACATCGTCCCCCTCGCCTCCACCCCCGGCATGTTTGTAAAATGGATAAGCCGAGAACGGCACTTCATCCCTGACACGACCGCCGATCAGATCGCATACGGACTGGCCGACAGATTTTCCGATCAGATCAAGGCATCCAACTTCAATGGCCGCGTAGGTGCGCGTCGTTGCGTCAAGCGGATTCTCTCCCGGTACGAGATAAGTCTGGGAACGCTCGGAGCCGGCTCCCTGTCCTTCCACCATGGGCGAGAGGAAGCCCGTCAGACGATACGGATCGGCGCCAACGACTTGCGGCCGGAGCTCTCTTAGAGCCTGAGCCGGGACATCCCCCCCATACGTTTCGGAAATGCCGACAATACCGTCCTCGCTTTCAAGCTCCAGAATCGTCCGCAACGCATAGGGGGCATGCAGGCCATACGAACTACGCAGAGGCGGATCAGCGATCGCAATAGAATGAATCCGCATATCTGATATTTTCATGCTAAGTTCCAGTGTATGTTGAAATGCACAATTTTCTCTACATTATGGAATGACTCTACGCTAAGGGCAACACGCGTGCGAATAGCATAATGACTGCCAACCCAACGAAAGCCATCACGACCATCATCGCGGAAGACAATCTCAACGTCTCGCCTTCCGTCATCCCACTCATTTTACTTATGACCCAAAAACCACTGTCATTCATCCAGGCGATGGGTTTCGAGCCGCACCCAATGGCAAGGGCAAGATACAACGGATGAAATCCCAATTGATTCGCGTCGGCGAATCCGCCCATGATACCGATGGCCGTGATCATCGCCACAGTCGCCGAGCCTTGTGCGGTTCGCACGACGGCGGTCACAATAAATGCCAAGGGCAGCACGGCCAACTGGTGTGTCGATGCCAGCTCCTGGATGCGGTGGCCAATCCCGGTCTGTTGCAGGATGCCGCCAAAGGCGCCGCCGGCTGCTGTGATCAGGATGATGACACCGCCGCTCGACAGGGCGCTTTGTACAAACATCGCTATTCTTTTTCGATCGGCGCGCTGCTGGAAGGCAAGTGTCCCCAGAGCAATCGCCGCCGAGAGAGCCAAAGCGATGTTGGGATTGCCCAGATAGTTGAACAGGCCAAATAACCCACTCAATACCCTGGAAGAATCACCCGAAGAAGATGCTTTGATGAAAGATCCCATGATGGTTCTTCCAGCGATGAGAACAACCGGCAGAATAATGGGCGACACCGAGAGCCAGAACGAGGGCAATTCCCGCTCATCTTTGTTCGAGAGGGTCTCCAAATCCGCCGTGGAAATATCAGCCGAATCCCGCAGTGAAATTGGCCACCTCCGGTTTGCCCACAGGGCGTAGACGTAGCCGGCACTCACGGTAAACAAGCCGACAATGATACCGCCGAGGATCATCAGGCCGATGCTGACGGATAGCTCACCGGCGACGAACAATGGTCCCGGCGTGGGTGGCACTAATGAATGCGCCATCGTCCCCCCGGCCACAATCGCCATGACATACAGGCCATAATTGCGGCGGATCCGCATCCCCATGGCCTTTGCCAGTGGAATCATCAAATAGAACACCGTGTCGAAATAGACAGGAATGGCCAATAAGAAACCGCTGCTCAGAAATGCCAACGGAGCCCTGGATTCGCCAAAGTGTTTCAAGGCTGTACGGACAATCCGTTCGGCAGCGCCACTTTCCAGCAGACACTTGCCGATGATCGAGGCCATGGCGATGAGGATCCCAATCTTCGCACACGTGCGCCCAAATGCAGTGGCGACGCGCTCACCGACGGATTGTTGGACCAAAGCTTCGGTTTCTGCGGCTGTCATATTCTTATCCTGGGCAAATTGCCTCAGCGCTGGTGTGGCTGTGAGGGTTCCTACGATGATGGCGCCGAGCATCAGCGCCAGAAACGCATGCAGGCGTAATACGAGAATACCGCCGAGAACGACGATCATCCCGATGAACATGAGCCATAACGGATCGGTCATACTATTATCCTTCTATCCATTTGACGCTGTGGTCGCCTGTTACGGCAATGGTCTCCGGGGGAGACTCCAAACGGAAAACCGACCAGGGTCCTGGTACAAACGGATACTTCTCGATCACGCGTTCATCAACGTCAATACCCAGGCCGGGCTCTTGGGGTACAGTCAGATGCCCCTGCTCGATATCCAGTGGTTTGTTCAGGATTTCGTCCGACAATGGAAAAGGGTACATCCCGGCATGCCCCTCGTTGGAATAACACGGGTATTCCAACCATTCAACGACATCTTCCGGCCAGCATATTCCCAAATGTGCCGCCGCCAACACCTCAAGGGCCGTTCCCCAACTATGAAACGCAAACCTCAATCCATGCTGCTGAATACCTTTGAAGATTCGCTGTGCTACGCCAAATCCTCCCTGGCAGAGCACATCCATCTGAACATAATCAACAACGCGGTGGTCAATCAGATCCTGAAAGCCTGCGATGTCGGGCTCGTGTTCTCCGGAGGCTAACTTAACATTCAACCGGCTTCGCAATGTGCGGTATGCCTCATGCTTCTCCGGAGGCAGCGGCTCTTCCAGCCAAACCGGATCGTAGGCCGCCATATCGTTTGCCAGTTGCTCGATTTGCTCGAACGGGTAGCTGCGATTGCCCATTCGCCACCAGGTATGGGCATCAACCATGAGACCCATATTAAGTCCGACAGCCTGGCGTATCAATTCCACAGTTCTCAGGTCCTCTTCCGGACCGATCCCCGGCCGCATTTTATACGCCGGGAATCCCATTGCGGCGATGGCTTCCGCCTCTTCGGCATAATTCTCAGGGGACATATACATGCCGGCGCTGCCATAAAGTTTGATGCGGTCACGCACGCGTCCACCCAACAGTTCGGAGACCGCGCAGCCCTCGTACCGGCCAACCAGATCGAGCAACGCGATCTCTACGGCACGATATGTCTTGACTATTTCCGGATCAAATCGAAATTCAAAAGACTTCCATTGGCGCGGATCCCTACCGGTGAGAAACGAATGTATGTCTGTATTGATTTCCTTCCGGGCTCGTTCATGTGCCGGACCGGGGGCGTAACCTGTCAGGCCCGTATCGGTTGATACGCGAATGAGCATGGCATCCCGCTTGATGATAGTGCGTTCTCCGCCCCAGAAAGGCAGCTTCACAGGTTCAGGCATTCGATAGGACATCAAGAAAGATTCTACTCGGGTGATTTTCACTTCATTCTACCTTCAAACATGTTCAGTTGATCATTTGAAAGATGCCCTCAGATCACCTGCCATTTTCCGGGCGCCCGAGGCAACAAACGTCGCATCAGCTCCGCAGGCAATGAAGCGAAAGCCCAGGTCGTAATACTTATTGAATTCTTCCGGGCCGCGCATCAAAATCCCAGCCGCCTTTCCGGCCTTTTTCGCTGCCGCCGCGGTGGCCTTCAAGGCGTCTATGAATCGGGGATGATCCAGTTGGCCAAAAATACCTAAGGCCATCGACAAGTCAGATGGCCCCACAAAGAGTAGATCAATACCATCAATCGCGGCAACATCATCAAGACAACGAAGCACCTGCTCGCTCTCGACCTGTACAATGCCGACAAGCGTGTCTTTGCTGCTCGCCAGATAGTCTCTCGCGTTCGTACCAAAATGTGTCGCTCGTACCATCTGCGCTATGCCGCGAATACCTTCCGGCGGATATCGCATGGCGTCGGCCGCCCGTTGCGCCTCTTCGGGATTGTTGATCCGCGGACACATGATCCCTTCCGCGCCTAAATCAAGGATGCGATGAAAGCGCTGTCGTTCGTAAGATTCTACGCGAACTACGGCCGCCACCGGAGTCGGCTCCAGCGCCTGCAACTGATGGAGCACATCCTTGTCGGTTCCGGTCCCATGCTCCAAATCGATGACTACCCAATCAAAACCGGCCATCCCCACTATTTCAGCCGTGACCGAGGAACCGAGATTGAGCCAACACCCGATTAATGTTTCACCACTATAAATTCGTTTTTTGAGGCCCTTCATGTATTCTTCCCCGAAGGTCGTTAGTGAAAGATCAATAATCGTTATTCTCTTCGGATTATGAATCCAGAATATTTGTTATCCGGTTCAATGGCAATCGTGTTCGAATTATACTCCTTTGGACTTTCGGGCGAAAGTTAATAAGTCATCCATTCCCCCAGAGAGTATGGGATCTGATGGAGCCTGCACAGTCGAAACATTGACGCGTTTGGGCCCCATCAGCAAGGTAGTAGTCACAAAATACAAAAGACAACACTTTGCATATGTCCATCTTGACCAATCCTTGCTGATTATGGTATCATTTTGCGTGATTTTTGAGGATTGGAAATTTTACGATAATCCTTGTGAGTACAAAAGGGGCGATTTTTTTGCAGGGACAGCGCCTGATTTGTTTAACTTGAACAGAGGGTAACAGCTTATGAAACCACTAAAAGTAAAGCATTTGAGCCGACGTGCATTTTTACGTGACGCGACCGCTGCGACAGGTGGTTTGGCGAGTGTGTCTGCCGTTAGCATGTTAACGACCATGGGCTGCCAAAGTCAATCCACGATGAGCGAGCATAATGTGAAGAGTGCGCCGATGGCCGAGAGATTTGCACATCAGGGCATACAGAATGACCAGCATGTGAAAATCTACACTGTGTTTTTCAGAACCGCACCGTCCCGGGATGACACAAACCTCGAGCCCATCACGAATGAAGCCATTGTACGGAGGTTACAGGCAGAGTGCAACGGTGTGGATTTCGTAGTCAGGGACCTCACCCGAGGTGCTGCAATGCAATCTGTGCTGAATGAGATCAAAGATCTTAAGAAACTGCACTATGACGGCGTCATCATCTGCGGCTGGCCCCGGGACTATGAGTTACTGAGAAGCGGATTGCCAACCATCAACGTGATGGTTGTAAATGATTTCATGAATATCCCGTATCCATTATATAAGAAAAACCGAGTCATCGGCGCATTTTTAGATCCCTGGCGGTTCTCTGCGGATCCGCGTGTCTCTGAACGCATGTTTCAAGACTTAGTAGCCAAAATCAAACTGATAAAAGCGCTCAAGCGCATGAAGCACGAGCGTATCCTCACGGTGACCGATTCGCCGTACGTCAACGTCACATATGGCGACGTCCTAAGGAATATGCCATCGGATTACAATGAAAAAATCCTGGGCGCGATCGAGGAGACATTTGGCGTGAAGGTAACGAAAATTGGCACGAAGGAGATCGCCGGAGACGAAGACGTTCGGAATCTCTGGCACAACGAGAGTCCGGAAGCCAACGCCATCGCACAGCGATGGATTCGCAATGCGAAAAAGATGATGAATACCATCGAGTCCGAAGTCGTCCGGTCTGCCAAGGTCTACCTGGCCATGAAAATCCTCATGGAAAAATATGGCGCCACGGCCATGGCGTTCCACATCCGGTCACTCATAGAAAATCCGCGTCGCGAGGATTATGTGACGCCGGCCTTAGCGACATCGGAATTCCAACTGCACAACGTCGTTGCCAAGTGCCAGTCCCATCTGAACATTCTGCTCTCCGAAATGCTGCTGCAGTATGCGTACAGACGACCCAGCATGTTAGGCGATTATTCAGTGGACACCTATAATAATACTTCCGTAGTTCAACATTGTGAGGGCCCCTGGAATCCCTGGGGCGACGAACGGCGGGTTCCATATTTTCTTGTCGATCACCGAGAAAGACCCGTTCGGGGGCGCTCGGTAACCGGCGGGTCAGCGGCGTCCTGGATTCTGTATCCCGGCGATGAACCGGTAACCATGTGGCAAATCGATGTCTTGAATAAGGAGGTGCTGGTACATACCGGAACCACAGTGCCCATGCTCACGCGGTCTGCGCTGTACGGAGACCATTTTTACAGCATGATGTGACGGACCAAGATTGTGGCGTCAGTGTCTGATGCCAGCAAGATCCAGCGCTACATCTACCCCGATAAGTACGGCGTGCATAGATGCGCGACGTTTGGTGATTTTCGGGAGCGGATCAAGGACATTGCCGGATTGATTGGGTACTCAGTGATCGAAGAAGACGTCTGATGAGTCGATCGAGTGAACCGGCGGCTTGTCCAATACTTTCACCGAAGGGAACCTTCCGAAGAATTCCGGTATGATTCAGGTCATGAAAATATGACTGTTTAAAGGAGCAGACTACCTCGGTCAAAGCCTCCAAGTTGACTATAGGGATTGGCCCGGGCAATTCCAGAGTGAGTGTAGGAAATGAGAAAAAAAAGCCATTCTGCTACGCCGAGATTCATAAACCTTCGATGCTCTCATGCTGCAATAGAGGCTCCCTCACAGGTCTGTTTTATGGCCGGAACAAATGCTTGTGCTCTTCCTAAATAGAGAACATAATTATGTAGGATTCAATATTAAATAATCATGAGGCTCTGCCGGAATTAGAATCTTTTTAAGGCACTACACTTGAATAGGAATCACACAAAAGTAAAGGAAAAATCCAAAAATAAGCGAACGGTCAGAGTGCCTTATGAAGATTCCTTCATAGAATTACCAATGAATGAGAACGCAGAAATTACTGCACTCATACCTCCTTATATCAAACCGATCAGTTATGAGCAGATTATTCATTCCATAAGAAATCCTATAGGACAGGAATCCCTTTCTGAGATTGCCATTGGTAAAAAGAATGTCGTGGTCATTTTGGAAAACGCTACACGTCCTTTGAATACACCGTTCATTGCCTCGCTTGTTATTGAGGAATTGAAGAAGGTCGGAGTCGCTGATAAGAGTATCACCTTCCTGTTTGCTAATGGCGCCCATAAGGATATGGAAGAGTATAACTTTCAAAACAAGTTGGGGGAGCAATTTAAAAATTTTAAAATTCTTAATCATGATTGCGAAGGTGAGATTGTGAACCTGGGCAGAACAAGTCTGGGAAGTCCCATTCTTATTAATCCGCACGTTCTCGAAGCTGACTTGAGAATTGGCATCGGGACCATTGAACCCCACTACGGCGACGGAGTATCGGGAGGGGCCAAGATTTTATTTCCGGGCTGCGCAGGCTTAGAATGGATTTTCAACAACCACAGTCTGAAAAGGGGTGAATTCGGAGAAGTCGAGAACGAATGGAGGAAGGACACCGAAGAATCAGCGAGTAAAGTGGGCATTGATTTTCTGGTTAATGCAGTCCTCAATTACAAACGAGAAATCATTGGCCTGTATTGTGGAGATTGGATAAAAGCATACAGAGAGGGAGCAAATTTATGTATAAAGGCGTCCACAGTTACGCTGCCGTATAAAGCAGATTATTGCATTGCGAGTAGTTCGCCTTTTGACTTTAATTTCATCCAAACACTTAAAGGAATAGACGTCATACGATCCATTCTCCAAAAAAACGGTTCCTATGTGATGCTGACGTCCTGTCCCCAGGGCCTGGGAAATCATCGCTGGTTGCTGGACGAGCGAATGATGAAAAGCTGGCATAAACAAAACACCAATGATGATTTGGCTGTAACAGAAATTGTATATAGTACGCATTTGTTAGAGACGGAGTTACATTCATTTTACCCTCAGCCGGTAAGGCTTATAGATAAAATCGATGAACTGAAGCAAGTAATTACATCATTTGAGAAGTATGGCGGAAAAGGTATTATTCTGCCGTATTCTCCTATTACTATTCTTCAGTGCCGAGGCTGATAATAAGATTGTGAGGTTACCGATGCGAGCCATCCAGATAGTAGCGCCGAGACAAATTGCATTACTGAACAACGTCCCAAAACCAAAACCGGCCGAAGGCGAGGTGCTGATAAAGTGCAGTTACACAGCGATTTGTGGAAGTAACATGGGACAATACACGGGCAAAGGACTCTGGGGTGACATTGATTATCCCAATCCTATCGGTTGGTCGGGACACGAGAACATCGGTACAATAGTTGAATCTCGTTGTGATGCTTGGGAAGAAGGAGCGCTGGTGCTGGCCTTGCCCGAAGGGCCCTTTGGCTTCGCTGAATACATTGTTTCGCGCCCCCCGGCTATTGCCCGTCTGCCACAGGATGCGCCCGATCCGGCGGGGCTGATCGTTGCCCAGCCGCTGGCGACGTTCCTTCGGGCGCTTGAGCGAACGGGTAGTGTCATAAACCAAACCTGTGCAGTGGTCGGCCAGGGTTCAATGGGATTGATCTTCACGCACCTATTGCGGCTCATGGGAGCGAGGTTGGTCATCGCGATCGATTTGCTCGACTGGCGTCTGGAATGGTCCGAACGCTACGGGGCCAACCATGTCATTGACGCATCGAGAGAAGATGTTATTAAGGCCGTCGAGGAATTAACGAATGGCCACATGGTTGACTTTGTCGTTGAAGCGGTTGGTTATGTTGATTCATTGAAAACCGCTGCGTATCTGCCCAGGCACGGGGGCAGGCTATTGGTTTTCGGTGTACCGCATTATGAATTGCAGGAATTTCCCTGGTATCACGTTTTTCGCGAAGAGATTCAGATCAACACATCCGTCGGCCCTCAGTGTGGCCAATTCTTCCAAACAGCAATAGACATGATCCTTGACGGTCCGGCCTCAGCTCTTACCGAGCTTGTCAGGCCGCGGATGCCCTGGGACAAGGCCCCGGAGGCTTTTGAGATGTATGCAGAATGTGCAAAGGATTCCCTGAAGCTGACCCTTGAGTTCTGATCGGAATATTTCTGTCTGCCTAATTGGCATTCTGCCTTTCACAAGGTGTCTTTTTTTCCCGACGGTTCAATCCATCTATTGGCAACGTGCGCACAGATCGCCGCTGCTAAAAGCATCACGCACAGAATGCCGATTGAGTACCAGCGGCTTTGGTCATCCCAGTAGCCTTTCAGCCCCAGAGCAAGAAAAACAAAACCGGAGACCAGATTCAACACCCATAGCCATCCGGGCAGACGCAGCGCCTTAGGAAGAAATTTTCGGTCCATCCATAGATTCATCACGCAAAACAATCCACAACCTAATACACCCGTAAACAAATTGGCGGGAGTCAGGATGGCCAATAGCAGGCGAGGTTTACCCGTGGCACCGGTGGATTGATAGACAAACAGCCATAGCAAGATTGCGCACGCGCCAATGGCGCACCAGACGATTGTCATATACCTGATGCGACGGGCATGTCGAATGGCAAATCTGCGACTCACCGCATGTGTCATTTCGCTTGTGATACTGCAAGCGACTTCCAGTGTGCCATAAAGCGTTCCTACCATGGCCAGGAAAGCACCCGCAACATACAAAGGTAATAGCCAGGGATGAATACCTGTGACGAAAGCCGCCTGGAGATTGAGCAGATTTTTTTCGTCCGGGATCTTGTGATGCGGGCCGAGGATCAGTGCTCCAGAAGCAACGAAGACGGCACTGAAGGCGACGATCACGAGAAAACTGATCGAGCAATCAATCAACGGAGCGCGGAGCCATCGACGAACCGGATGCGTTGGATCATCAGCAATCTCGGCGAGCTTCCCGGGAGAGACCGGACCTTCGCCGGCTTGCCCCCATGCTTTGTCACGCATAAAGGATGTGTACGCCAAATAGTCGAATCCGGCCCCACCGATCACACCCACATAGCGTGTTGTCTCGACCCATACAGGCTGGCTGGAGATATGTGGATATTCGGCGCTGAGCCATTGGGGGTACATATAGGATTGTGGAATAATAGCCCCCTTCAAAAGCTCCAGCCAGTCTGGACGGTAGAGAATTAGGGTAACACCCGCACAGAAGAGCATCGCGGCCACAATAATTAGTTGAATGCGCTCCAACGTCGAATAGCCACGCAAGGCAGTGATCGTCACCACAATCACCAAGATCCCTGTACCCCAGAGGTAGTCGATACCCCCTCCCAGCATTCCACTTGTTCCAGTAATCCAAGCCGTTAAATTGCCCAGAACACCGCTGTGGAAACTGATCCAGATCGGTAGACAAACAGTCGCGATGAGAAACAGCCCCAATGGTAACCAGCCACGCGGCCCCGGCAGATCGAGCATCCGTTGGTAGGGGTGGACACCGGTCAAAACCATGTGACGCGATGAGGCCACAACAAGCCCCCATTTCAGCACCGAAATGACCACGAATAGGAACAGTATCCGGTAGCCGAAGATGGCCCCACCTCGGCTCGAAAAGATCAACTCGCCGGTTCCGATTGTTAGCGATGCAATAATGGCTCCGGGACCAAAGACCTTCAACCAATCCAAAGGACGGCGAGGCAACCGATGAGTACAATTCTTGCAGGTGATCGAATTGGTCAACTTGGCAACCATGCCTTTACCTTATCAAGAAAACACTACTTTCAATCTTTTTTCAGCCAATATACTCCTCTCGGATCTATTA
>Ga0272442_10003136_pt1 | contig 23358 bp, 20 predicted proteins | sample SSMForm2O_FD_200262 | JGI IMG/M metagenome (GOLD analysis project Ga0272442, IMG submission 200262) | Marine sediment archaeal communities from Little Sippewissett salt marsh, Falmouth, MA, United States - SSM-Form-2O | ecosystem: Environmental > Aquatic > Marine > Wetlands > Sediment ...
CTGCGGGCCGCTTGCGGCCCGTGTCCGTCGGACGCACGGCTTGGCAAGCAAGCCGTGGCACCCGCCTCACCTGTCGAACTGAACTGCCCAGGCGAGACCAGGCTTCCCGATGGCCGGCGGGTCCGCTGCACCGTCGAGCCGTTCCAGCCAGCTGTCCGCGACGTCCATTGCCGCGAGCCCCTGCCCGGCGTTGAATTGCTGGATGCCGACCAACTCCGCGGGCACCTGCTGTGTCGGCCGCGCAGAGACGGCGATGCCTTCGTCCCTCTCGGCGCCCCCGGCCGACAGACCGTCAGCGACTTCCTGACCAATGCCAAGCTTCCGCGGGCCGAGCGCGAGGCTGTCCGGTGCATCTGCGATGATTTGGGATTGGTGTATCTGGCGCCCCTACGAATTGACGAGCGCGTGAAGCTGACGGCCGCCACCGAGCGCGTTCTTCGGATTGAGTTCCCTTCGCGGAGGTAAGATCTGCCCGGACTATCTCAGTGATGGGGGGTGGGCCAACGCCACCGTCATTGCACGCCTGGACTTCGGGATTCCCGGGGTCCTGATTTCGGCGTTTGCCTATTCCATCGGGTACTTCAGCCCCCACAGGTCGCGGATCTTGTCCATCAGGCCCACGACGCGGAGCGTCTCATCGAGCGGCATCACGTCGCTCTCCGTCTTGCCTGCGGCGAGGCAGCGGCCCACCTCCTCAGCTTCGTAGTTGTAGCCGTTGCCCTCGAACGGCAGGTCGAGAGTCTCGTCGCTGCCGCCCACCGTCAGCGTCAGGCGATCGCATTTCCACCACGGGTGATGCAGCCGAATCCGGCCCTCCGTGCCGCAGATCGTCGCCTCCACGGGCGTCATGGTGCGGACGCCGGAGACCAGCACCGCGAGTTCGCCCCCCTCGTAGCCGAACAGCACGCCGGAATGCTCATCGACGCCCGTCTCGCCCAGGTGAGCCAGGCTGGTCACCTGCGACGGCTCGCCGAGTACCATCGACGCCAGCGACACGCAGTACACGCCGACATCGAGCAGCCCGCCGCCCGCGAGTTGCGGATTCAGCAGCCGTCCCTCCGGGTTCCAGCCGCAACGGAAGCTGAAGTCCGCCAACACCATGCGTACGTCGCCGATCGTCCCCTCGGCGAGGATCTCCCGCATCCGGACCAGGGCGGGCAGGAAGCGCGTCCACATGGCCTCCATGCAGAACAGGCCGTTCGCGCGCGCGAATTCCGCGACCTCACGGGCGTCGCGCTGGTTGACGGCGAACGGCTTCTCGCACAGGACGGCCTTGCCGCCGCGCAAGCACAACAGGCTATTGGCCTTATGCATGGGGTGGGGCGAGGAGATGTACACGGCATCGACGTCGCTATCTGCGGCGAGGGCTTCGTATGAGCCGTGCCGCCGGGGGATCGCGAATTCCTCGCCAAACGCGTCCGCGCTTTCCTGCGTTCGTGAGCCGACGGCCACCAACTCACCGTTGCGCGCGCTCAGGAGCCCCCCAGCGAACTTGTGGGCGATGCTCCCCGTTCCGAGGATGCCCCACCTTGTCATGGCCATCGGCAGTCTCCTGGGTTCTGAGGAATCATGGCGGCAGGAGGTCTGCGATACCCGGGCGGAGGTCAACTGTCAAGGCTTGGCCCGGCGCAAGCCGCCGGGTCGGGAAAAATCTTTGGCATCCGGCAGAAAAAAGGCTTTGACAGGATTCCGGGTTTGGTTAGACTTTTCTGTCTATCACCTGAGGCTGGTTACGGTACGCCCCCGGTCAATGCGCGCGGCAAGGCGATGGCTTTGTAGGACTTAGCCCGCCCGGCCCGCCGGTGGCGGCGGACGGAGGCCGCGCCGCGGGCGTCGTTGGGAGCGTCGGCGAGCATCGCCGACGTTTCGGGTGGGGCGTTTATCGCCTTGCGACGATGCAGTGCTGCTGTAGCTCAGTGGTAGAGCGCGTCCTTGGTAAGGACGAGGTCATGGGTTCGACCCCCATCAGCAGCTTGGTCCGCCGCGGCGGCGCCCGGCGGGGCTGAGACGCGGGGGACGGGCAATGGCCCCCGGCGAAATGCCGGGCGCGGAACAGAACATCCAAACGACTCGAACGCGTTACGAGACGGTCAGCAAGAGGAGCTCTAGCAATGGCGAAGGAAGTCTTCGAACGGACGAAGCCGCACGTAAACGTCGGCACGATCGGGCACGTCGACCACGGCAAGACGACGCTGACGGCCGCGATGACCATGGTCCTTGAGAAGAAGGGCCTGTCGCAGTTCAAGTCGTACGACGAGATCGCGAAGGCGTCGGAATCCCAGGGCCGTCGCGACCCGACGAAGATCCTAACGATCGCGACTGCCCACGTGGAGTACCAGTCGGAGAAGCGTCACTACGCCCACGTGGACTGCCCCGGCCACGCCGACTACGTCAAGAACATGATTACCGGCGCCGCCCAGATGGACGGGGCGATCCTGGTGGTTTCGGCGGCGGACGGCCCGATGCCGCAGACCCGCGAGCATGTGCTGCTGGCTCGCCAGGTCAATGTCCCGGCGCTGGTGGTATTCCTGAATAAGTGCGACCTGGTGGATGACGAGGAGTTGCTGGAGCTGGTGGAACTGGAGGTGCGGGAACTGCTGAGCAAGTACGAGTTCCCGGGTGACGACATCCCGGTGATTCGCGGCTCGGCGACGGCGGCGCTGGAGAATCCGGAGGATGAGACGGCGAACAAGCCGATCATGGATCTCATCGACGCGCTCGACAGCTTCATCCCGGAGCCCGAGCGAGAGATTGACAAGCCGTTCCTGATGCCCGTTGAGGATGTGTTCTCGATCAAGGGCCGCGGCACGGTGGGCACCGGGCGGATTGAGCGCGGCGTGGTGAAGGTGGGCGACCAGATCGAGATCGTCGGGCTGGGCGACACGCGCACCACGACGGTGACGGGCGTTGAGATGTTCAACAAGACGCTCGATACCGGTCAGGCCGGCGATAACGTCGGTTGCCTGTTGCGCGGCGTTGAGAAGAGCGAACTCGAGCGCGGTCAGGTGCTGGCGGCCCCGGGCAGCATCACCCCGCACCACAAGTTCGAGGGCGAAGTGTACGTGCTCAGCAAGGAAGAGGGCGGGCGGCACAGCCCGTTCTTCACCGGTTACCGCCCTCAGTTCTACTTCCGGACGACGGACGTGACCGGCACGATCAAGCTGTTGGGCGGCGCCGAGATGTGCATGCCCGGCGACAACGTGACCATGGAGGTCGAACTGCTGAATACGCAGATTGCCATGGAAGAGCAGCTCCGGTTCGCCATCCGCGAGGGCGGACGGACCGTCGGTGCCGGCGTGGTAACGAAGATCATCGAGTAACTGTCCGTCGACCCGCGGACCTTGAAGGTGAGTCATGGCCAAGTCGAAGGCCAGGGAATACGTGTGGCTGCAGTGCGGCGAGTGCGACGGGCTGAACTATCGCACCGAGGTGCGGACCCAGGGCGGCGTGCCGAAGCTGTCACTGAAGAAGTACTGCCCGCGGGAGCGCAAGCACACCCAACACAAGCTGAAGCGTAAATAGCCGGCGGACGAGGCGACGGCGGGGTCGCGCCGCCCCGTTGTACCCCTCGGCGGCCGGAGACACGGCAGTAGCTCAATTTGGCAGAGCAGCGGTCTCCAAAACCGCAGGTTGGGGGTTCGAGTCCTCCCTGCCGTGGTGCTCGGCGGAGAAGGCCAAGGCGACGGGATCGATAGCGTGTCGATGTTCGAAATCTACAAGCGAGGCCAGGGACGCCACGTTCGGATCATCACGTTCGTCACTGCGATGGTGATCGTCGTCGCTGGCGCTGTGGTTCTCAGCGATAAGCTGGAAGTCTGGACGGGAATGCCGATGGTGCAGTTCGGCGTCCCGTCGCTGCTCGTCGTGCTGATCGGGTTGCTGGTATTCCGGTGGGTGAATCGCCAGAAGTCGGCGGATTTCCTGATCGCCACCGAAGGCGAAATGAAGAAGGTCTCGTGGTCGTCGCGGAAGGAGATCGTCGGCTCGACCAAGGTCGTGATCGTGACGGCCTTCATCATGGCTGCCCTGCTGTTCGGGGTGGACATCGTGTTCACGCTGCTGTTTCAGTGGCTGCGGATTATGGGGTGACGGATGCCCGCGGGGGGCCGCGCCGACGGATGAGCGTCATGGCCATGCAATGGTATGTGCTTCGTGTTGCGTCCAATAAGGAAGAGCAGGTCCGCGAGGCCCTCGACCGGAAGGTGAAGATCGAGGCCTTGGAGGACCGAATCGGACGGATTCTGGTGCCGACGGAGCGGCGTCCGGCGCCGCGCGGGCGGGGCAGCAAGAAGTTCGTGGACCGCAAGATGTACCCGGGCTACGTCTTCATCGAGATGGAGCCGGACGAAAGCGGGCGGATTGACGAGAAGGCGTGGTTTCTGATCCGGGAGACGACGGGCGTGGGCGACTTCATCGGGTCGATGGGCAAGCCGACGCCGATGAAGCAGGAAGACGTCGACAAGATGCTCATGCAGGTCGAGAAGGCGCAGGAAGGCGCTCCCGTGGCGGTGGAGTTCGCCAAGGGCGACAGCGTGAAGATCAAGGAGGGGGCCTTCGAGAATTTCGAGGGCGTGGTGGACGAGGTCCTCGCGGACAAGGGGCTCGTCCGGGTGATCGTGACGATCTTCGGGCGGGCGACACCCGTCGAACTGGAATATTGGCAGGTGGAAAAGACCTGACCCCTGCGGATTCCCGCTTGCGTATGGCGGGCGCGGAACGCGGCACGGTAAGAGGCGATGACGTATGGCGAAGGAAGTGGTAGCCAAGATCAAGCTGCACGCGCCCGGCGGGCAGGCTACGCCCGCGCCGCCCATCGGGCCGGCGCTCGGGCAGCATAACGTGAACATCGGGCAGTTTGTCTCGCAGTTCAACGAGCAGACCCGGGAACTCAACGGCATGCCCGTGCCCGTCGAGATCAGCGTCCATGGCGATCGGACCTTCTCGTTCATCGTCAAGAGCCCGCCCGCCGCGGCTCTGCTCAAAGAGGCTGCCCAGATCGCCAAGGGCTCCGGTGTGCCCAACAAGGAAAAAGTCGGCACGGTGACTGCTGAGCAGGTTCGCCAGATCGCCGAGCGGAAGTTCGCCGATCTGAACGCCCATGACCTCGACAACGCATGCAGGATCGTGGAGGGGACGGCCCGGAGTATGGGCCTGAACGTGGAGAAGTGAATCGCCGGCCGGGCGCGAGCGGCCGGGGCCTGACCACGGGCTGACAGCAGTGGGAGCCCTTCGGGGCGACGAGGAGTACGGAATGAGCGCCAAGAGCAGGCGGTACGAAGCGATGGGTGAGAAGCTCCCTTCGGGAAAGGTGAGCGTCTCGGAGGCGGTGAAGGCGCTGAAGGGCCTCCCGCCGGCGCGGTTCGACCAGACGGTGGAGATCGTGATGCATCTGGGCATCGATCCCAAGCAGGCCGACCAGGCGCTGCGCGGGTCGGTGTCTTTGCCCCATGGCATCGGGAAGCAGCGGAAGGTGATCGCCTTCTGCGACGGCGGGGACGTGGACAAGGCCAAAGCGGCCGGCGCGGTGGAGGCCGGCGGTGATGACCTTATCCAGAAGGTGCAGGACGGCTGGATGGATTTCGACGTGGCCGTTGCCACGCCGGCGACGATGCGCAGCGTGTCGCGTCTGGGGCGGATCCTGGGTCCGCAGGGCAAGATGCCCTCTCCGAAATCGGGCACGGTGGTGGACGACGTCGAGCAGGCGGTAAAGGAGTTCGCCGCCGGCAAGGTGGAGTATCGCAACGACGACGGCGGGAACATCCACGCGGTGGTCGGGCGGCTGAGTTTCGACGAGGCGCCGTTGGTGGAGAACATTGAAGCGTTCTGTGGCCATATACGGCGCCTTCGTCCGGCGTCGGCGAAGGGCACGTACATGCGGAGGGTTTGTGTGTCGGCGACGATGAGCCCGTCCGTCGAACTGGATTTGACCCAGGGGCGAGGTGAGCGATGAGTAAGCCGGTCAAAGAGATGATGCGCAAGGAGCTCCGGGAGCGCATCGAGGGCGTGACGAGTCTGGCCGTTGTGGGATTCTCGGGGCTCGACGCCGTCGCGACCAATCTGGTTCGCGGTCGATTGCAGGAGAAGTCGATCCGGATGACCGTGGTGCGGAACCTGCTGGCGAAGCAGGCGTTCCGCGAGGTCGGGCTTGACCAGGCGGCCGGGCTTCTCGAAGGCCCCTGTGCCATCGCCTATACCTCAGACGACGACCAGGGCGCGTTGATCGCCATGGTCCGCGAGCTGAAGGACATCGGGAAGGAGTATCCTGCACTGACGGTCAAGGCCGCCCTGATGGACGGCGACGTGTACCAGGGCGAAGAGAATGTGACGGCCCTGAGCAGGTTCCCGACGCGCGAGGAAGCGTTGTCGCAGCTTGTGGGCAGCATCCTGTCCCCGGCGTCGTCGGTGGCCGCATGCGTCGTGGCCCCGGCCGGGCAGTTGGCCTCGCTGGTGCAGGCGATTGAGGAGAAGGCGGGCGAGGACGCGTCGGCCGCTGCGTAGCGAACGAGACCTACCGGCTGCGGATTGGGTCGCAAGGCTTAAATGGCGCCGCAGGGGCGTCGCCTATCAGGCCGGTCGAGTGGATCAGAGCGTGGAGTGCCTAAGATGGCGGAAGAGACAACAGCCGAGCAGGCCGAACAGCAGGCGGAAGCCCCGGCGGAAGCGAAGGAATACGACGAGAAGATCGTCAAGCTGGGGGAGGAAATCGTCGCCTTGACGCTGAAAGAGGCGGTCGCGCTGAAGGACTACCTCAAGGATACGCACGGGATCGAGCCGGCGGCCGGCGCGGTGGCGGTGGCGGCGGCCCCGGGTGCCGGCGGTGCGGCCGAGGAAGCCGAAGAGAAGACCACCTTCGACGTGGTCCTGAAGGCCGTGGGCGATAAGAAGATCCAGGTGATCAAGGCCGTGCGGGCCCTGACGAACCTCGGGCTCAAGGAAGCCAAGGATCTGGTGGAAGGCGCGCCCAAGAATGTCAAGGAAGGCGTGCCGAAGGAAGAGGCCGAAGAGGCCAAGAAGCAGTTGGAAGAAGCTGGCGCGACGGCGAGTGTCGAGTAGCGTCGGGTGTCGCGCCCGAATGTTTGAGTCGAGCGGACTCCTCCGAGGTGGTGAGCCCCGGAGGGGTTCGTACACGCGCCTTGTATGGCGCGAGGCAACGCTCGAATCGAGGACAGACCCATGCTTCGTATGGACAAGACCAGGGATTTTTCCCGCGTTGGCGACGGCGCACCGGTTCCGAACCTGATCGACATTCAGGTGGCGGCGTACGAGCGGTTCCTTCAGGAGACCGTCTCGCCGGACAAGCGCAGGAACCAGGGACTGGAAGCGCTGCTGCGCGAGGTTTTCCCGATCGTCAGCTACGACGAGCGGGTGACGCTGGAGTACCTGGACTACGAACTGGGCGAGCCGCGATACAGCGGGGATGAATGCCGCGCCCTGCGCCTGACCTACGCCAAGCCGTTCCGCATCCGCTGCCGGCTGATCCGCAAGGACGTCAAGGATGTTCTCGAAGAGGTTATCTACGTCGGCGAACTGCCGATCATGATCGGCGGCGGCGAGTTCATCATCAACGGGGCAGAGCGCGTCATCGTCTCGCAGCTTCACCGCTCCCCGGGCGTGGACTTCACGGTGGAGATGGCCGAATCGGACCGGCCGCTGCACGGGGCCCGCGTGATTCCCGAACGCGGAAGCTGGATCGAGCTGACCGTCACCAAGAAAGACGCCATCACCATCCGGATCGATCAGTCGAGCAAGATCCCCGCGACCACCTTCCTGCGGGCGCTCGACGAGAAGTACGGCACCACGGCCCAGATCCTGCGAGAGTTCTACGAGACCAAGCAGGTGTCCACGGACAAGCTCCGCCCGGACATGTACCTCGTCGAGGCGTTCGTCGATCCCGAATCCGGCGAGGAACTCGTCCCCGCCGGTGGGCAGATCGGCGAAGCCCTGACCAAGATCGCCGCGTCCAAGACCAAGCGCATCGAGGCCATCGAGAAGGCTGTCGACCCCCTCATTCTCAACACGCTTGCTGAGGAGGCCGCAGATAGCCACGAGAACGCGTTGCTGCGCCTCTACATGCGGCTGCGGCCCGGCAACCCGCCGCACCTGGACAAGGCCACCACGTTGTTCAACGAGAAGTTCTTCGATGAGAACCGCTACCGGCTGGGCAAAGTCGGCCGGTTCCGTCTCAATCGGAAGTTCCACCAGGAGGTGGACGAGAAGGTGATGACCCTCCGGCCGGAGGACTTCCTCAACACGCTGAAGTACATCGTCAAGCTGCGGGGGGGCGACGGCGTGATCGATGACATCGACCATCTCGGGAACCGGCGGCTGCGGACCATCGACGAGTTGGCGACGGAAGAGCTTCGCAAGGGGTTCCTCAAGCTCCGCCGTACCGTGCAGGAGCGGATGAGTCTGAGGGACATGGACGAGTTGAGCAAGATCGCGGAGCTCGTCAACTCCAAGAGCATTTCGTCGAGCATCGATTACTTTTTCGGCCGGAGCGAACTGAGCCAGGTGGTGGACCAGCAGAACCCGCTGAGTCAGCTCACGCACGAGCGCAGGTTGTCGGCACTGGGCCCGGGCGGGCTGAACCGCAAGCGGGCGGGCTTCGAGGTCCGCGACGTGCACATCAGCCACTACGGGCGCATCTGCCCGATTGAGACGCCGGAAGGCAATAACATCGGACTGATCAGCTCGCTGAGCATCTATGCCAGCGTGGACGAGTACGGGTTCCTGACGACGCCGTACCGGAAGGTCTCGGGGACGCGCGTGACCGGCGAGATTGCGCCGCTTCGCGCGGATGAAGAGATGGAAATGACGCTGGCGCCGCCGGGCTCGCTGGAGAAGGGCCCGCGCAGCGAGTGCCCGCGCCTGCCCGAGGGCAACGTGCTGGCCCGCGACGAGGGAGAGGTTAGGTTCGTGGACGGTTCCGACGTGGACTACGTCGATATCTCGCCCAAGCAGACGGTCGGGGTGTCCGCGGCGCTGATTCCCTTCCTCGAACACGACGATGCGAACCGGGCCCTGATGGGCTCGAATATGCAGCGCCAGGCCGTGCCGCTGCTAAAAACCGAGCCGCCCGTCGTCGCCACCGGCATGGAGAAGCCCGTGGTCGAGAACTCCGGCATGGTCATCCGTGCCCGCAAGGCCGGTACCGTGACGTTCGTGGACGGCGAGCGGATCATCCTCGACAACTCGGACGAATACGAGCTCCGCAAGTTCCGGAAGCTCAACGAGCGGGCATGCCTGAACCAGAAGCCCGTGGTCCGTGAGGGCGAGCGGGTGAAGAGGGGGCAGATCATCGCCGACGGCTCCGCTTGCCACAACGGCGAACTGGCGCTCGGGCGCAACGTGTTGTGCGCGTTCATGCCCTTCGACGGATACAACTTCGAGGACGCCATCCTGATCTCGGAGCGTCTGGTCAAGACCGATGTGTTCACCTCGGTGCACATGGAGGAGTACGAAGTCGAAGTTCGTGAGACCAAGCTCGGGCGCGAGGAGTTCACGCGCGATATCCCGAACGTCTCGGAGAAAGCCCTGCGCAACCTCGACGAAAACGGCGTGGTGCGGATCGGCACCCGCGTCGGGCCGGGCGACATCCTGGTCGGTAAGGTGTCTCCGAAGTCCAAGAGCGAACTGACCCCCGAAGAGAAGCTGCTGCACGCCATCTTCGGCCGGGCCGGCGAGGACGTGAAGAACGACTCGCTGGAGCTGCCCGCCGGCGAGGAGGGCGTGGTCGTCCAGACGCAGCGGTTCAGCCGTCGGGTGCACATGACGGACCAGCAGAAACGGCAGCTCAGGAAGGAGATGGATGAGTATCGCAAGAAGATGAACGCCCGGGCGTGCAAGGTGTTCCGGGTGATGGCCGGCGAGATCAACGACGTGCTCGGCTCGGCCATGATCGACCCGTCCACGCGTCAGAAAGTGGGGCAGAGCGACAACGACGCGGTGATCACGGAGCAGATCGAGAGCTTCAACCTGAAGTGGGTGAAGACCCGGGATTCGGCCGCGAAGCAGCAGGCGGGGGCCATCTACGGCAAGTACTGGCCGCGGATCCAAGAGATCCAAAAGGAGATGGCACGCAAGCTGGATCATATGAAGCGCGGCGACGAACTGCCTTCGGGCGTGCTGGAGATGGTGAAGGTCCGCGTGGCGACTAAGCGTCCGCTGGGCGTGGGCGACAAGATGGCGGGGCGCCACGGCAACAAGGGCGTGATCGGCAAGATCCTGCCCGAAGAGGACATGCCCTTCCTCGCCGACGGCACGCCGATCGATATCGTGCTGAATCCGCTGGGCGTGCCGGGCCGGATGAATCTCGGGCAGATTCTCGAGACGCACCTCGGCTGGGCGGCCGCCATCCTGGGCTTCCAGGCGGTCACGCCCGTGTTCGACGGCGCTACCGAGAAGGAAATCTTTGAATGCCTCCGCGAGGCCAACGAGCACGTTGTGAAGCGTGCTTGCGCTGGGGGGGTCAAGTTGGACGCGGGCAGCTTCTGCTGTACCCCCAGCCAGATCCTCGATCACATCGCAGAATTCGCGAAGCGGGGAAGCTACTACAAAAGCTTAGAAGGGAAGGGGAAGGACAGAGATATCTGTCGGTACCTCAGGAGTTCTTTCTATGCCGAGCCATTCCTGAGCAGGCTGGCATTCCGGAGCATGTCCCCCGACCTTGTCGTTGATGTTGAGAAGGCACTGATTGCCAAGTACCGCCCGCTCTTCAATGAGAAAGACAAGGGGTCGCCAGCATCATCACTAGAGACTGAGGCAAAGGATGCTTTCGACGATTGTGTGAGCATCATCGAGGGCAAACAAAGCGCCTCATGGCTTGATGCGACCAAGCAGGAAATCCCCAGCACTACCGAACCGGGCGTCTACTTCTTCACGAACGCTCAAGGCAGTGTGCTGTACGTGGGGATTGCAGAGGAGAGAGCGATCCGGGCGCGAATACGAGATCACTACAGGCAAAACTCTCACGGTGATAGCCTCGTCAAGCGGTTTGCAGAGAAACTGGTTCGATACTCCGACCTTGCTCGCGACCTCATAGACAGAAGCACCTTTGATGCGTCGTTGTCGGCGATCCAACAGGCCGGCGAGACGGGCGAGCTGCTCGTGGAGATGCCGGAGGACGGCAAGATGGTCGTCCACGACGGCCGGACCGGCGAGCCGCTCGAGCAGAAGGTGACCGTCGGCTACATCTACATGAACAAGCTCCACCACCTGGTGGACGAGAAAATCCACGCCCGGGCGACGGGCCCGTACTCGCTGATTACGCAGCAGCCGCTGGGCGGCAAGGCCCGCACCGGCGGGCAGCGGTTCGGCGAGATGGAAGTCTGGGGCCTGGAGGCCTACGGCGCCAGCTACACGCTGCAGGAACTGCTGACCGTCAAGAGCGACGACGTGGAAGGCCGGACCAAGATTTACGAATCGATGGTCAAGGGCACGAACACGCTCGAGGCCGGCACGCCGGTCAGCTTCGACGTGCTGTGCAACGAGCTGCGTGGGCTGGGGCTGAATGTGCAGCTTGAGAAGAAACGACTGATCTAGGCTGAAGCCCGAATGGCGAAGCCCGAATGACGAATCAATGACGAATGGCGAAGCACGAACCGACGGCCGTACGGTCGCAGCCGCTGCCTTCGACCTCGAAGAACGGACGGCGGCCTTCGGAGAGGCGGTCGTGGCCTTCGCCAAGAAGATACCGAGAAGCCCCGTGAACAACCCGCTGATCTCACAAGTGGTCCGGTCGGCCGGGAGCGTCGGCGCGAACTAGTGCGAGGCGGACGACGGCGTGTCGAAGCGGGACTTCCGGAACAAGATCGGCCTGTGCAGGAAGGAATCCAGGGAAACGAAGCACTGGCTGCGGATGATCGCGGCTGGCAATGAGGAGCTCAGGCCCGAGGCGAGGCGACTGTGGCAGGAAGCGAAAGAACTGAATCTGATCTTTTCGAGGATATTCCGAACCGCGGGAGAGCGGCCGGAATGACGGGCCTGTTCGGGTTTCGTCATTGGTTCGTCATTCGGGCTTCCTCATTCGGCATTCTCCCGTAGCGGAGCGAAGAGTCATGGCTGAGAGCGTTTACGATCGGATCAACGACTACGGCTCGGTGCGGATTCTGCTCGCCTCCCCGAACGATATCCGGAGTTGGTCATTCGGCGAGGTGAAGAAGCCCGAGACGATCAACTACCGCACGTATCGGCCGGAAAAGGACGGGCTCTTCTGCGAGCGCATCTTCGGACCGGAACGCGACTGGGAATGCGCATGCGGCAAGTATAAGGGCACCAAGCACAAGGGCATCATTTGTGACCGGTGCGGCGTGAAGGTGACGCACAGCCGCGTCCGCCGGAAGCGGATGGGGCACATCAACCTGGCCGCGCCCATTGTGCATATCTGGTTCTTCAAAGCCCTGCCCAGCCGCTTGGGCACGCTGCTCGACATGAAGACGTCGGACCTGGAAAAGGTGATCTACTTCCAGGACTACGTGGTGACGGATCCGGGGCAGACCCCGCTGAAGGACAAGCAGGTCTTCACGGAGGAGGAATACCAGGCCGCGCGCGACAAGTACGGGCAGGACTTCAAGTGCGAGATGGGCGCCGAGGCCGTCCGGGCGTTGCTTGAGAAGCTCGACCTCGACGTCATCACGCTGGAGTTGCGCGAGGGGATCAAGAAGACCAACTCCAAGCAGAAGACCAAGGATCTGACGAAGCGGCTGAAGCTGGTGGAAAGCATCCGGCAGTCGGGCAACCGGCCGGAATGGGTGGTGATGGAAGTCGTCCCGGTGATTCCGCCGGACCTGCGTCCGCTGGTGCTTCTGGAGAGCGGCAACTTCGCGACGAGCGACCTGAACGATTTGTACCGCCGCATCATCAACCGAAACAACCGTCTGAAGAAGCTGATGGACCTCAACGCCCCCGAGGTCATCATCCGCAACGAAAAGCGCATGCTCCAGCAGGCGGTCGATGCCCTGTTCGACAATAACCGTTGCCGCCGCCCCGTGCAGGGGACCGCGAACCGGCCCCTCAAGAGCCTCACTGACATGATCAAGGGCAAGCAGGGGCGGTTCCGCGAGAACCTGCTGGGCAAGCGGGTGGACTACTCCGGCCGCAGCGTGATCGTCGTCGGGCCGGAGCTGCGCCTGCACCAGTGTGGCCTGCCCAAGAAGATCGCCCTGGAGTTGTTCGAGCCGTTTGTCATTCGCAAGCTGAAGGAGCAGGGCCACAGCGACACGATCAAGAGCGCGAAGCGGATGATCCAGCGGGCGAAGTCCTCGATCGGGCGGACGTTCATCAGCCAGGAAGTGCAGATCGTCTTCGATTGCCTGGCGGAAGTCATCCATCAGCACCCCGTGTTGCTCAACCGTGCGCCGACGCTGCACCGCATGGGCATCCAGGCCTTCGAGCCGGTACTGGTCGAGGGCAACGCCATCAAGATCCACCCGCTGGTCTGCAAGGGCTTCAACGCGGACTTCGACGGCGACCAGATGGCGGTCCACCTGCCGCTGTCGCTCGAGGCGCAGGCCGAGGCGCATCTGCTCATGCTGGCGACGAACAACATCTTCTCGCCCGCCAGCGGTTCGCCCATCCTGTCGCCGTCGCAGGACATTGTGCTCGGGATCTACTACCTCACGTGCGACGGTGCCCGTGAAGAGGTGCGCGAGGGCATGCTGAAGATTCGTCACTCCGACGGCGGGATGTACCCGGCCTTCCGCGAGCCGCACGACGCCATGATGGCCAAGCAGCTCGGGTGGGTCGGCATGCATGCCAAGATCCTGCTGCGCGTGCCCAAGGATCGTCTCGTCATCGAGGAGGACCGCACGTATCTGCCCGACGAAGGGCGCATCCTCACCACGCCCGGCCGTGTGATGTTCAACGACATCCTGCCCGAGGGCATGGCGTACTACAACTACCCACTTGGGCAGAAGGGGTGCGGGCGCGTCATCAGTGACTGCTACCGGGAGTTGGGCAAGGGCTGCACGCTGGACCTGCTCGATGCCATCAAGGACACCGGGTTCCGGCAGTCGACGCTATCGGGGCTGTCGTTCGGCATTACGGACGCGAAGATACCGGAGGCCAAGCCGGGCATCCTGGAGCAGGCACAGAAGCGCGTGGACCAGATTCAGGGCGACTACGAGGCCGACGCGCTCACCGATGGCGAGCGGTACAACCAGACCGTGGACGTGTGGATTCACGCCCGCGAGGAGATCACCAAGAGCCTGGTCGATTCGCTGCGGACCGACCGGCGCGAAGACGTGCCGGGGTATGTGAACCCGATCTGGTCCATGCTGAATTCGAATGCCCGCGGGAACATCGACCAGATTCGCCAACTCGCGGGCATGCGCGGTCTGATGAGTAAGCCGTCGGGCGAGATCATCGAGACGCCGATCAAGGCGAACTTCCGCGAGGGGCTGACGGTGCTGGAGTATTTCAGCTCCACGCACGGTGCCCGCAAGGGTCTGGCCGACACGGCGCTCAAGACGGCTGACTCCGGCTACCTGACCCGGAAGCTCGCCGACGTGGCGCAGAACGTCATCGTGACCGAACTCGACTGCGGCACCCTCGCCGGCACGGCGAAGTCCGCGACCTATCGCGGCGAGCAGATCGATGTGCCCCTGCGCGATGTCATCGTCGGACGCGTCGCTCGGGAGAACATCGTCAACCCCATCACCGACGAGATGATCGTCCGCGAGAACGAGGTAATCACCGGCGAGGCGGCCGGAAAGATCGAGGAACTCGGCCTGGAGAGCATCCGTGTTCGTAGCCCGATGACGTGCGAGAGCCCGCTGGGCGTGTGCGCGAAGTGCTACGGGCTGGACCTTTCCACGAATCGCCTGGTCGAGGAAGGCATGGCCGTGGGCATCATCGCGGCGCAGTCGATTGGCGAGCCGGGCACGCAGCTCACGATGCGGACGTTCCACACCGGCGGTGTGGCGACGCGTGCGGTGGTGGAGTCGGAGATCCGTGCGTCCGTCGAGGGCAGAGTGCAGTTCCGCGACCTGAACGCGGTGGCGACGACGCTGGAGACGAAGGCGGCCAAGAGCAAGCAGCTCGTGGCGTTGAAGCGCAACGGCGAGCTGGCCATCGTCGATGAGAAGGCGCGAGAGCTGGACAAGTACAAGGTTCCTTACGGGGCCACGCTGCTGGTCGAGGACGGACGGAAGATTAAGGCCGGGCAGCGGCTGGTCGCCTGGGACCCGCACCGCGTGCCGATCCTCGCCGAAGCCGAGGGCGTTGTCCGCTTCCAGGACATTGAAGAGGGCGAAACCGTCCGCAGCGAGGTGGAGCGCGACGCCGGCGGACACTACATCGTCATCGAGCACAAGGGCGAACAGCACCCGCGGATCGTCATCGAGGACAAGAACGGCAAGATTCTGGACTTCCACTATCTGCCGGCCAAGGCCCGCATCGAGGTCGAAGAGGGCCAGCGCGTGGAGCCGGGCGTGCTGCTTGCCCGGCAGCCGCGGGAGATGTCGGGCACGCAGGATATCACCGGCGGCCTGCCGCGGGTGACGGAGATCTTCGAGGCCCGCAAGCCGAAGGACCCGGCCGCGATGGCCGAGATCTCGGGCAAGGTCGAGCTTCGCACCGACAAGCGGCGCGGCAAGATGACGATCATCGTGCGGAGCGAGTCGGGCATGGAGCGCGAGCACCACGTCTCACACGACCGGCATCTGCTGGTGCACACGGGCGACTACGTGGAAGCGGGCCAGCCACTGACGGAAGGCCCGCTGGTGCCGCACAATATCCTGGCGATCCGCGGCGAGGAAGCCCTGCAGCAGTACCTGCTGACGGAAATCCAGGGCGTGTACCGCGGCGTCGGGCAGAACATCAACGACAAGCACATCGAGGTGATCGTCTCGCAGATGCTGCGGAAGGTGATGGTCGAATCGGTGGGCGACAGCGACCTGCTGCCCGGAGATGTGGTTGACAAGTTCCGCTTCAGACAGGAAAATACGAGGCTCGCGCGTTCGTTGAAGGTTGTTGAGCCGGGCGACACCGACCTGCCGCGCGACATGGTGGTGCCTCGCGAGCGGGTCGAGGCGGCCAACGCGAACGCGGAGGCGATCGGCGGCAACCCCGCCAAGACGCGCAAGCCTCGCCCGGCGAGCGCCAAGGCGCTGCTGCTGGGCATCACCAAGGCGTCGCTGCAGTCGGAGAGCTTCCTGTCGGCGGCCAGCTTCCAGGAGAGCACGAAGGTGTTCACCGAAGCGGCGCTGGCGGGGCGCGTGGACGAACTGCGCGGGCTGAAGGAAAACGTGATCCTTGGGCACCTGATCCCCGCGGGGACGAGCTTCAGGCCGTACCTCGAGATGCGGATCAAGCGGAACGTGGAGTTGCCGTTCGTGGTGCCCGAGGAGGAGTCGCTGACGGATGCGCAGATAGCCGAGGCCGTTCAGCAGGCGCTGACCGGGCAGGAGCCGTAGCGCCGAGGTCACGCTGTTTGGCGGAACGAAGTCTCGTGAGGTCGAAAATGCCGACGATCAATCAATTGGTTCGCAAAGGCCGGGCGAAGCAGAAGGCCAAGAGGAAGAACGTCTCGCTGGAGGCGTGCCCGCAGAAGCGCGGCGTGTGCCTGCTGGTTAAGACCGTGACGCCGAAGAAGCCGAACTCCGCGCTTCGTAAGGTGGCGCGGGTGCGCCTGAGCAACGGCAAGGAAGTGACGGCGTACATCCCGGGCGTTGATCACAACCTCCAGGAGCACAGCATCGTTCTGGTCCGCGGCGGGCGCGTTCGCGACCTGCCCGGCGTGCGGTACCACATCGTCCGCGGTACGCTGGACTGCCTCGGGGTCGAGGCGCGGCGGCAGGGACGCAGCAAGTACGGGGCCAAGCGCCCCAAGTGAAGATGGTGACTGCGGGTCGCGGGAAACCGGCCCGCTGAGGAACTCACGCTCGGCCGGGGCCGAGAGTACTGGCGACGTGTAAATCGGGCCTCGGGGCCCCCAGGAAGGTTGAGAGAGAACCCATGGCGTACAAACGATGGACCGCCTCGGCGAAGCAGTTGGCGCCGGACCCGCGCTTCAACAGCAAGCTCGTTTCGAAATTCATCAACTGCATGATGCTGGACGGCAAGAAGGCCGTCATGCAGCGGGTGTTCTATGATTGCATGGATATCATTGGCGAGAAGATCAAAGACGCCGAGCCGCTCGAGGTCTTCGAGAAGGCCATGGACAACGTCAAGCCGCTGATCGAGGTCCGGTCGAAGCGCGTCGGCGGGGCGAACTACCAGGTGCCCATGCAGGTCAGCCGGAAGCGACAGCTCTCGCTGGCCATCCGGTGGCTTCGCGACGCCATTCGTTCGGGCAAGGGTCAGCCCACGGCGGTGCGGATGGCGAACGAATTGATGGCCGCCTACCGCGGCGAGGGCTCGGCGATGCAGACGCGCGAGAACGTGCACCGCATGGCCGAGGCGAACAAGGCCTTCGCGCACTTCGCGTGGTAGCGGTCGACGAATGAGTGTAGCGGCCGACAACGGCCGAGAAGAAAGCGGTGTTGGTTGAATCGTCCCGCCTCGGCGCCTGGCTTGGCCAGAGCGCCGGCCCGGGGCGATCCCGATGGGTTCGCCAACCCGGCGGCCACGTCGGGACTCAGAGAAGTCCTTCGGGACGCTTGGGATAAGACAACCGGGCCGGTCTGTCCTGGCCGGAGGCCCTGGCGGCCTTCGAGCCCAAGACCGGTGCCCGCCGTCCCCTCGGCGGGCGAGAGGCTTGCCCCTCTGTGTCGCATCGGGAACGCGGCTATCGCTGCGCGACCGGGGCGGTTCCGTGCAGAGAGGCGTTGTCCAGAGAGAGCATGGCCAAGGCGCTGGAAAACACGAGAAACATCGGCATCGCCGCCCACATCGATGCCGGAAAAACCACCGTCACCGAACGGGTCCTGTACTTCGCCGGGCGAACGTACAAGATCGGCGAGGTCCACGACGGCACTGCGGTCATGGACTATCTGACCGAAGAGCAGCAGCGCGGCATCACCATCACCTCCGCGGCCACCACGCTCGAGTGGCGCGAGCACACCGTCAACCTCATCGACACGCCCGGACACGTGGATTTCACCATCGAGGTGGAGCGGTCGCTTCGGGTGCTGGACGGCTGCGTGGCCGTGTTCTGCGCTGTCGGGGGAGTGGAAGCCCAGAGCGAGACCGTGTGGCACCAGGCGGACCGATACCGCGTTCCGCGGCTCTGCTTCGTGAACAAGATGGACCGCCTTGGCGCGGACTTCGACATGGTGGTGACGGAGCTGGGCTCGCGACTGCGGGCGAACCCGGCGCCGATCCAGATCCCCATGGGCGCCGGCGATGACTTCGTGGGGCAGATCGATCTGATTCGGCGGCGCGCGTGCTACTACGATCCGGCCGATATCGCGAACACGCTTCGCTTCGAGTCGGTCCCCGCCGAGTACGCTGATGAAGTCGAGCTGCGTCGGCACGATCTGATTGAGAAGGCGGCTGAGTGCGACGAGGCGCTGATGGACAAGTACGTCCACAATGCTGAGGTCGAGGAGGCCGACATTGCTCGGGCCGTGCGTCTGGGGACGCTGGCCAACCGGTTGCACCCCGTGCTGTGCGGTTCGGCGCTGAAGCACATGGGCGTACGGCTGCTGCTGGACGCGGTGGTGGATTATCTGCCGAGCCCGCTGGAAGTGCCGCCGGTGCGGGGGCATGAGGGCGGCAGGCATGACAAGGTCGTCGAGCGTCACGCCGACCCGGACGACCCGTTCGCGGCGCTGGTATTCAAGATCGTGTCCGACCCCCACGGCGACCTGTACTTCATTCGCGTGTACAGCGGGACGGTGGAGACGGGCACGCGCGTGCTGAACAGCACACAGGATCACAAGGAGATCATCTCCCGGATCTGGGAGATGCACGCCAAGCAGCGGAAAGCCCGGGAACGGGCGCGCGCCGGTGATATCCTGGCGGTCGTCGGGCTCAAGCACAGCCTCACCGGGGATACGCTCTGCGACTCGCGGCATCGGGTGGTCCTCGAGAAGCTCGAGTATCCCGAGCCGGTCATCACAATGTCGATCGAGCCGCGGACCAATGCCGACAAGCAGCGACTCGCTGAGGCCCTCGCCGACCTGCGGCGAGAGGACCCGAGCTTCCGCTGGAGCTTCGATGGGGAAACCGGGCAGACCACCATCTCCGGTATGGGCGAACTGCACCTGGAGATCATCCAGAACAGACTGACCCGCGACCTCGGGCTGGACGTTCGCGTCGGCCGGCCGAGGGTCGCCTATAAGGAAACCATCCTGGGTGCCGCCGAGACCGAGGGGCGATTCGTCCGCCAGACGGGGGGACGCGGGCAGTTCGCCGTCGTGGAGCTCAAGGTTGAGTCGCATACGCCTGAGCCGGACGGGGCCCCGATCGTCTTCGAGGACGCCACGCGAGGCGGGGCGGTGCCGAAGCAGTTCATTCGGTCGGTCGAGGAGGGCGTCCGCGATGCCGCGACGGCCGGGCCGCTGGCCTCGTACCCCATGCTCAACCTGAAGGTCACCCTGACGGACGGCAAGCATCACCCCGTGGACAGCTCGGAACTGGCCTTCCAGCAGGCGGCGGCCCTGGCATTCAACGAGGCGGTTCAGCGGGCGAATCCGGTGTTCCTGGAGCCGATCATGTGGCTGCAGGTGACCACGCCGGAGGAGTATCTTGGTTCGGTGACGGGCGATCTGAACGCCCGGCGGGCGGAGATCCGGGAGATGGAACACCGCGGGGCGTACTGCGTCCTGTGGGCGGAGGTGCCTCTGGCGGAGATGTTCGGATACTCAACGCAGCTTCGATCGCTCACGCAGGGGCGGGCGACGAGTACGATGGAGCCGCATGCCTATCTGCCGGCGCCGACCGCCGTGGGCGAGAAGATCCTGAGGTACGTATGACCGGAACAAAAGGGCACAAAAACGCTGGCAAAAATGGTGCCAGCGAATTGACAAGCATGGGGGAATCTGTATGCTTGTGCTATTCTGCTCTTTTCTTGCCCGTGTTGGAGTATCTGCGGGTTCCGGCCGGAGATAACTAGATGGTACACGACAAGATACGTATACGCATGGAGGCCTACGACCATCGGGCGTTGGACAGTTCCGCCCGAGAGATCGTGGACCACGCGGAGCGGACGGGGGCCCGCGTGCGCGGCCCCGTGCCGCTTCCGACGCGTATCGAGCGATATACCGTCCTGCGAAGCCCGCACGTGGACAAGAAATCGCGCGAGCAGTTCGAGATGCGAACGCACAAGCGAATCATCGATATCTACGAGCCGACGGTGCGGACGATCGAGGCGTTGAATCGGCTGGTCGTGCCGGCGGGCGTGTTCATCAAGATCAAGGCGTAGCTGCGATGCTTACGGCGCTGCTGGGAAAGAAAATCGGCATGACGCAGGTGTACGACGACGAAGGTCGTCTGCATCCGGTGACCGTTGTGCAGGCGGGCCCGTGTCACGTTCTCCAGGTCAAGACGGAGGAGACGGACGGGTACAATGCCGTCCAGATCGGCTTTGAGGACGTCAAGGCCCACCGTGCAGCGAAGCCGGCCATCGGGCACGCCGCCAAGGCGGGCGTTCGGTCGAAGCGTTTCGTCCGCGAGGTACGCCTCGAAGGAGCCCCCGCCGACGTTGAGCCGGGGCAGACGGTCAGCGTGGAGATCTTCGACGAGGTGCCGTTCGTGGATGTGACCGGCACGTCGAAGGGCAAGGGGTTCGCCGGGGTGATGAAGCGGCACAACTTCAAGGGGCAGCCCGCCAGCCACGGGACCGAACGCAAGCATCGCAGCCCCGGGTCGATCTCGTCGCACTCGTCGAACCTGGGCACGGGCGGCAAGCCGAAGCGCGGCAAGCGGATGGCCGGGCAGATGGGCCACGAGAAGGTCACCACGCGGAACCATCGGCTCATTCGCACGGACAAAGAGAACAATCTGCTGTTGATTCGCGGACCCGTGCCCGGACCTGGCGGCGGCTACGTGATCGTCCGCGTCAGCAAGACCGCCCGCGTTGCGGCGGGCCGGGCGAAGTAGCTTCAGGTGGTAACCATGCTGGAAGTTCCGGTATACAACACGAGCGGCGAGCAGATCGACACGCTGAAGGTCGATGAAGAGGCCTTTGGTGGCACGGTCAACGCGCCGCTGCTGAAGCAGGCGGTGGTGTCGTACGGCGAGAAGCGCCACCGCGGCACGGCCGCCACGCGCTCGCGCGGCATGGTGCGAGGTTCGACGCGGAAGCTGTTTCGGCAGAAGGGCACCGGCAATGCCCGGCGCGGCCCGGTTCGCACGAATGTGATGCGAGGGGGCGGCATGGCCTTTGCCAAGCGTCCGCGGGACCGGCGCCGGAAGCTGCCCAAGCGGATGCGCCGCGCCGCGCTCAAGACCGCGCTGCTGGCGAAGATGCTCGGGCAGGATCTTCTGGTACTGGACGGGTTGAGGATCGACAAGCCCGCCACGCGGGAGATGGCTGACATCCTGAAGAATCTGAAGATCAACCGCTCGTGCCTGCTGGCACTGGGTGACCGCGACCGCAACGTGTACCTCAGTTCGCGCAATTTGCCCGACCTGTCGGTCAGCATCGTCGAGGAGCTCAACGCCTTCGACGTGGCGACCCGGCAGAAAATGATCGCCACCACCGAGGCGATGCAGGTTCTGCTCGGGCAGGGCGGCGAGGGCGACGAGAGCGGGGAGGTGAAGGCGTGAAGGACGAGATCTATCACGTGATCATCCGACCGCTCGTGACCGAAAAAGGCACATATCAGGCCGAAACCCGAAACGCCTATGCGTTCGAGGTCAACCCCGACGCCAATAAGGCGCAGATTCGCCGGGCGGTCGAGGACATCTACAACGTGAAGGTGCTTTCGGTTCGCACCGCAGTCCGTAAGGGCAAGCCGCGGCGTTCGGGCTACCAGTGGGGCACGACCCGCCACTGGAAAAAGGCCGTGGTCGTTCTCCATGAGGATGATCGCATCGACCTGTTCTAGGCGAGGGAACTCGCCGCGGAAGCAACTGGACGCAAGAACGATGGCCATCAAGAAATACAGACGAACGTCGGCGGGGCGGCGGAACAGCTCGGTCAACACGCACGAGGCCGTCACGACGACGACGCCCGAGAAGTCGCTGCTGCGCACGCTGAATCGCAAAGGCGGCCGCAACAACCAGGGCGTGATTACGGCGCGGCACCGCGGCGGCGGCAACAAACGCCGCTACCGAGTGATCGACTTCCGTCGCAACAAGGACGGCCAGCCTGCTGAGGTCAAGACGGTCGAATACGACCCCAACCGGTCGTGCCACATCGCCTTGGTCGAATATCCCGACGGCGAGAAGCGGTACATCCTGGCCCCGGCCGGGCTTCGCATCGGACAGAAGCTGTATTCCGGCGACGACGCCGAGCCGCGCTTGGGCAACTGCCTGCCCCTGTCGCGGATTCCGGCGGGGCTGGAGATTCACAGCATCGAGCTTCAGCCCGGGCAGGGCGGCAAGCTGGTGCGGACGGCCGGCGGGGTCGCCCGACTGGCAGCCAAGGAAAGCAAGTATGCTCACGTCGTGCTCCCGTCGGGCGAGACCCGGATGATTAACGCCAAGTGCCGGGCGACGGTGGGGCAGATCGGCAACGCGGAGCATCAGGGCGTGCGCGTAGGCAAAGCCGGGCGTACCCGGCACAAGGGCCGTCGGCCGCACGTCCGAGGCTCGGCCATGAACCCCGTGGCCCACCCGATGGGCGGCGGCGAGGGTCGTCGTAGCGGCGGGCGGCACCCGGTGTCGCCAACGGGCAAGCTGGCCAAGGGCGGCAAGACACGGAACCGGCGGAAGGTGACGAGCAAGCTGATCCTTCGCCGTCGCCGGAACAAACGGAACGGGTAGTTGGCGCTGTAGCGGCGGCAAGGAATACAGGCAATGACGCGAAGTGCGAAAAAGGGTCCCTATGTGGACGAGAAGCTCTTCCGCAAGGTGGAGAAGGCGCAGCAGACCGGCAGCCGCGAGCCCATCAAGACCTGGGCCCGCGCATGCACCATCGTGCCGGAGTTCATCGGCTTCACGTTCATGGTTCACAACGGGAAGGTTTTTCACAAGGTGTTCGTGACCGAGGATATGGTCGGGCACAAGTTGGGCGAGTTCAGCCCGACGCGGATGTTCCGCGGTCACAGCGGCGGACGGCGGGCGACCGCCGGTGGCGCGGGGGCGAGGTAGCCCCGGAGAATGCAGGCAATGGCATGGCAGTCGGTACATCGATTCGCACGGATCAGCCCGCGGAAGGCGCGGCTGATCGCGGACCTGATCCGCGGGCTGGATGTTCAGGACGCGGTGAACGTGCTGAAGTTCACGCCCAATCGCGCCGCATCGATGGTGTCGAAGGTGTTGACCAGCGCGATCGCCAGCGCCAACGAAGCGGAAGCGGATGTGGAAATG
>Ga0272442_10003137_pt1 | contig 23358 bp, 21 predicted proteins | sample SSMForm2O_FD_200262 | JGI IMG/M metagenome (GOLD analysis project Ga0272442, IMG submission 200262) | Marine sediment archaeal communities from Little Sippewissett salt marsh, Falmouth, MA, United States - SSM-Form-2O | ecosystem: Environmental > Aquatic > Marine > Wetlands > Sediment ...
AACGAGAAATGGGAACCTGAAGTTGTCCTGATTACAAGTGCGGAAGAAGTGGATAAGACCAGAGGGACCAAGTATACCTCGGACCCCGTACTTGCGGTTCTCAGGGAAGCTTTTGAGAAATACAACCGTATTGCAATAGTAGGCGTACCCTGCCAGACCCACGCGGCAAGCTTGATCCGGGAAAATGTTAACGAAAAGATCGTGCTCATCATCGGGCTGCTCTGTATGGAAAGTTTCCACCATGACGTGATGCTCGAAAAGATCATCCCCGAGATTCTGCAGGTCAATACCGAAGACATCGTAAAGATGGAGTTCACCAAGGGTAAGTTCTGGGTCTACACAAAAGACGGAGAAGTCCACAATGTGCCTATCAAGGACGTTGCAAAGTTTGCCAGGAACCCCTGTCACAACTGCTGTGACTACACCTCGGTCTTTGCCGACATTTCCGTAGGTTCGGTTGGTGCTCCTGATGGCTGGAACTCGGTCTTCATCCGGACAGAAACCGGTGAGAAGTACTTCAACATGGTTAGCGATGAATTTGAAATAAACGAAGACCCGAAGCCTGGCCTCGAACTTGTCGAAAAGCTCATTGGCATGAAGCGTAAGGGCAATGCAGAACATTTCCTGGAAGTCTGCGAAAAGTTCAGCTTTGAGAGTGGAATCCGCAGCTAAACGGTCTGATACTGAAAGTTCTGAAACTGAAGGTTCTGAAACTTAAAGTAAAGAATGACAGGAAAGACTGGAAACAGACTGACCAGAACAAAAAATACGTACAAATTCGAAAAGGAGATCCGGGATGATGCGAGCCTTTTACATCGGACGATTTCAGCCGTATCATTTCGGGCACCATAAAGTGATCACACGGATAGCAGAAGAAGTGGACGAACTGGTTATAGGGATCGGAAGTGCCCAGAAAAGCCACGAGCCCAACGACCCTTTTACTGCAGGGGAACGGGTGCTTATGCTTCATAACTCCCTGGAAGACCTCAGCATCCGGCATTACATTCTCCCCATCGAAGACGTAAGGTACAATTCAATCTGGGTCCACCACGTTGCGGCCAGGACCCCCCGCTTTGACGTGGTGTACTCGAATAACCCCCTTGTAATCCAGCTTTTCCGGGAAGCCGGTTTCTGCGTCAAGGAGTCCCCCCTTTATGTCCGGGATACCTTTTCGGGCACCGAGATCCGAAAACTGATGATTTCCGGAGATGAATGGAAACACCTGGTTCCGAAAACCGTATCCGAAGTCATCGAAGAAGTTGACGGGGTTACCCGCCTCAGAAATGTGGCAAAGACTGACAATAAATTTTCTTTGTAACTGTTTTTTTCTAAAACTCTTCTTTTCAGATTTTTTCCGGAACTCTAATTACTCTATTTTCAGAATAAAACACTCTTTTCAGGGCACCGAGTCTATCCAGTCAAGGGATCCGGGCTTGAATTCTTCCAGTTTTTCTTCTTCCCCTTCTCTTCCGCTCACCAGGCAGTCTATGATCTTTTCCACATCCCCTGCTGTTTCTTCCGCAGTCCTGCCGGTGCTGTTTACTTCAAAAACCTTTTCACACCATTCGGCTGCTTCTACAAGGATAAGGTCGATAGCCTCGGCTTCTGCATTCTCATTTACCTTATCTTCGGAATAGCCGCGCTTTTCAAGCCTTTTCTTCAGTTCGGGAGGATACGCCCGGAGCACTATAACGGTGTCTGCGATATGGTGGGCAAGGTGGCTTTCAAGGATTATGATTTCTTCCTCTTCCTCTTCCTCTTCCTCTTCCTCTTCCTCTTCTTCTTCCTTTTCCATTTCTACTTTATCGTCGCCTGTATCCTTCCTGTTTTCTTCAGCTTCAAGGATCTCTGCCAGGCGCGCCCTGACAAGTTCCATATCCGCAACAACAGCGTCCCTTTTTTCATCGATTTCAGAATAAAGTTTCTCTTCTTTAATCAGGTCATTTAGGTATATTACTTTCCAGCCCCTGCTTTTTTCCAGGAGTTTGCCAACGGAAGTTTTTCCCGTGCCCGGAGTGCCTGTAAGTCCTATGAGCATGGAGATGGAAATGGGATTTATGGCAGTTATACTTAATGCCGTCCCTGATGGCTCTGATGGATGGGATTTACGTGCCGGTGTTTGTATATATCGGCTTTTCGAGTCACCGTGCTCTCACCGGTCGTGCCCGCACGACCGGCCTTTCCCGAAAAATGGATATGAAAAAAGAACGAAACCCCAGTTATTCCTTTTTTTGTAGAAGTAAAGCTCAATCCACTCTCTAACCCAATTTCTGAATTTATTGAACTGAAAAAAATTTAGGGGTGGCTCGGAGAGTTTCAGGCTAAAATGAAAGAACAGGGCAGTGATTCCTGCTAAACATTGTATCAGTTTCTATGGACTTAATTACAGGTCCGTCAGGTCCAAATAATCAACAACACCAGCTGCCTTTTCAAGCATTTCCTTGTCCAGGGTGACCAGAGGTATGCCATATTCTTTTGCAACCTGTATCACTATAGCATCCATACCCCTAACTCCGATATTAGCTGCGATTTCTGCGGCATCTGTTGCACTGCTTATATCAAGGTCCACGAAGTGGATCGTATTTATTGCAAGCAGATCATCCTTGACCCTTAAAGCAAGTTCTTTTGACGCTGTTCTTCTTTTTACGGCTGCAGTTATCTCGACCAGAACCGTATAAGGTTCAATGGCAACGTGGCGTCCCTCTTTTACTTTCCTCATGACATTCTTTGCTGCTTGATGGTTCTTTTCTTGCTTTCGCAAGGCTGTAACAATCACAGAACTGTCCAGGCAGATGTCCACCAAATCACCAGGTCTTTTCTCGCTGTGACCTTATCTCCTCAACAGCTGAAATATCCGTCCACAGGTCTGATATCTCCTCAGAAGCCTTCATCAGATCTTCCCAGGCCCTTTCAGAGTCATGTTTTCCGGACTCCATCCCATGAATCAATTTCCTGATTTCAGAAAGTTCATGAGAAAGGTGGTCCAGATGTTTTTTGAGTGCTTCCATATCCTCCATTTATATTGCCCTCCGTATGCTTGAGGTTTTATCCTGACCTATGCTTTATGATATTATTGTATGGAAGCTCTGGTATTTACAACATTTTATCAGATTCAAGGGCCTGCATAGAGGATAAATTCTAAACCCTTTTCAGGGGTTCACACTTTCTTTCATGCGATACTCAGCAGTTTTTATAGTTGCTGGCACTTTTCCCTTTTTTCTTTTTTTCTTTTTTTCTTTTCAATATTTTTTCTGGAAAGGCCGCGCTAACGCGCGTGGAAATACAGTCTGAATAAGGTATTAAGGTTGTCCCGTTTTCTTGATCAGCTTTTCTTAACCTTCCCCTCATTTTTCCTCTCACCATTCCCGTCTTTTCAGCACCGTTACTATCCCGAGGTAGCCGTCAACTGCAAGGTAGTCCCCGTTTTTTATGAGTTTAGTCGCATCCGGGACGCCTGTTATGCAGGGGATGCTGTATTCCCTGGCAATTATTGCCCCGTGGATCAGCATTCCTCCTCTCCGCTCCACGATTGCGGAGCAGAGGGGGACGATAAAGGTCATGTTGGGGTCCACGGCGTCGCAGACCAGGACTTCTCCTGCTTTGATGGCATAGAGGTCGGACTCCTGCAGGATAACCCTTGCCCGGCCTTCGGCTGCCCCGGGTCCCGAAGGGTTTCCCAGGAGCTGTCTTGGCTTCAGCTTTTCTTCGGGTTTTTCACGTTTTTCCGGGACTTTTTTCCATTCGGGGAGGTATCCGGGATCTTTGAGGGTTTTTACAATTTTTTCCGTTATTTCTTCCATTACGGGTTCCAGATTAGGAATTTTCTCAATTTCCGGGAGTTCTGCTTCTTTCAGGCCTCTTTTCTTAAGCCTTCTTTCCCCTTCAAGAAGAGCCCTTCTAAGTTCGGCTTCGATTTTCCCGAGGTAAATGTTGTCATCGTCCCGCAGGCGGTAACTTGCACGTCCCAGGTCCAGGAGTTCGGCAGCAAATTGCTTTTTTTCGCCTTTGAAGCGGGAAAAAAAGTTTTCTTTCAGCTTCCGGACCCTTTCCGATTCCGATTCTTTCCTTTCAGAATCCTGATCCCTGCCTTTTGATTTTTCAGGAAAAGAAGGAGGCGGGGCTGGTGGAGTTTTCGAAGCCATTTCGACCAGCAGCCTGATAAGGCCTTCTTTTGCAGCCGGGCTTTCCGAATAGCTTCCTCCATAATTTGAAATGAAAGTATCAAGTTCTTTTTCGAGTCCGGGATAAGGGGTGAGGCTTTTTGCTATTTTGAGAAGTTCCGGGGCTTCCCTGAGCTTTCCGGCCATTTCTTCGAGTTTCCGGTTGCGTTCAAGGCTCAGCATGTCTGTGCCCGAGAGGAGGTCCGCGAACTCATAGGGGTCTTTCGGGTCAACGGTTTCATTGTAGACCTGTCCGAAGAGCCTGGCCCCGTGGGCAAAGGGGATAAACTCGTCCCAGTAAATGTCGTGCCATTTCCGGTAGATCCCTGCCCTTCTTTCGATTTCTTCCGGAAGGGCGCTTTCCGTGAGCCCTGAAAGCTCTTTTTTTTCCAGTTCTCGTGCTTCGGCCTGCATTGCAGGGATATGCTTTTTTTCGATGGTTTTCCGAAGCTCTTTCAGGTTCCCGAAACTGCGCCGAAGGCTCAGGTACCAGAGCCTTTTTTCGTCCCGGTCTTCCCGTATGAGGGTGGTGATTGGCCTGGATTGGAGCGTATAAAGGGTATTATCGCGAATGGTCCATTCCACGTCCTGCGGCATCTTCGCCCGTTTTTCCTGACTTTCGAATAGTCTTTCTGCACGCATGGTCAGGTCGAAAACTTCCATAACCTCTCCCGGGGAAAGGGGTGGCTTGCTTTTCAGGTTTTCAGGGAGTTCCCGGAGTTCGGTGCCTTCTTCGGTCCCAAAAACCGCCCTGTCCCTCTCCGCAGGGAAGTGCTTTTTTATGGTTCCGGATTTCCTGTCAAGGACCCAGCGGTCCGGTTCCACCGTGCCGTCCACAAGGCCTTTGTTAAGCCCATAAACGGATTCGACGAGGGCTTCGGACTCTTCTTCCGGTTTCATCCCGAAGGCAACTCCGGAGACCCTGCCTTCCACGATTTCCTGGATAAGCACCGCCATTGCGCTTTTAAAAATGTCCAGCCCCATCTCTTTCCGGTAAAGCAGGGCGGAATCCGACCAGAGGGAAGCCCAGACCAGGCGGAGGTCGCGGAGGATGGCCCGGGCTCCCCGGACGTTTACGTATGAGGCGTGCACTCCTGCAAAAGAGGTTTTTGCGGTATCTTCCCCCGGAGCCGAGGAGCGGACGGCAACTGCTTTTTCTCCGAAGTACCCGGATATTTCTTCTTCAAGTTCCTTTTTCATCCCCGGAGGAAAAGGGGTTCGGGCGAACATATGCTTGATTTTTTCCGAGAGGTCCCAGAGTTCTTCCCATCGCATTTCCTCGAAGGGTTTTCGGTCCAGTTCGAGGAGGATCCTGCCCCGAAGGCCTGTCCTGTCAACGTACTCGTTGTAAGCTGCAGTGCCTATGCAGGCTCCCCGGGGGACATTTATGCCTTCTTTGCTCCCTTCTTCCTTCAAAAACCCGAGGGCTGAAGCTTTTCCCCCGCAAAGGTTTCCGGCCCTTTCAACTTGCTCTTTCCCGGCATTTTTTCCTGTCATTTCCCGGTTTTTTCGGATTTCCCGGATCTCCTCGATAGGAATAAGCCACTTTCCCGTGGTTGAGCCCCCCTTTCACTCGGATAAGCCGGGAACTTTTCATTAAGCCCGAAACTATAAATTCAAAACTGTGAATTCAAAACTGTGAATTCAAAACTATACATTTGAAACGATAATTTCTAAATTGTTCCCTGCTTCCGATTAAAAAATGTATCCTGAATCCATACCTGAATAACTTATACTTTAACTTCCACAACGTGCTGGAAGTGGTCTACTACGATGTATTTTTCGACATTGATTTTCAGGAATGCGTTTGTTGGCGAGTGCAGGAAATCCACCATATGCGGGTGTTTCATGAGGTAAATATTTTCCATAATATTGAGTTCGAAATCCTCTATAGGCTCTACCTTGCCGAGAACTGTCACAGCCATAGCGTCCCTGAAGTCCTCAAGTATGTTTTTACGGTTATCAATAAGCATTGATACCGAAGGGTTTGCCGAGAGGTTCGCATATTTGCGTGTTGCCTTCGTGGTTGAAAAGAGAATGTATTTCAGCTTCTCATCCGAAGCAAAGGCTACAAGGCTGACATAAGGTGTTCCCTCCCCCTGGGTTGCAAGAACCGCAAGGGGCTGGGATTTAAAGAGCTCCCTCAGTTCCCCGAGTAGCTTTGTTCTTTCAAGCCCTTTAGTTTCTACCGGGACTTCTCCTTCCTGAACTTCCAATTCACGAGGAAGAAGCGATGCAATTTCATCTTTCATAATCAAAACCCCCCTTTCCTTAACACTACTTTTCAATTCTCTTTCCTGTACCGTTACTTCTGAATTGTTTCTTCCTTCTGTATTTTTTTTATTTTTCTGAATTCCTTTTCTCACGCTTTACCTGTGTAATTGCTTCAGGTCTCTTCTCACTCATCCGGAATCCTGCTTATTTTTTCAGGGTTCCCACAACAGGATAGTCTTCAAAGACCTCCGGGCCGTGGGGAGCTTCGTCATCCATACTTTCCGAGAGATCCTGTCCGGCATCGTGGAGTCCCTGGTGGTTTCCGTCTTCCCATAGGTAGCTTTCCGAAACGTCGTAGACCTTGCCCCTATAGGCAACGTACATTTTCCCGTCTTTTCCATTATATTCGGCAAGCTCTTCGAGTGTAAATTCCTTCATTTTCCCATATCCCCTGTTTGTTTTTTTATCCAGAATTAATTGCAGTTGTTACTGTAGCTTTATTGTAGATCTTACTCTAATTGCTATTGCAATTTTTAGTGCTATTGCAATTTTTAGTGCTATTGCAATTGTTATTGCAGATCTTAATATAATTTCTATTGCAATTGTTATTGCAGATCTTAATATAATTTCTATTGCAATTGTTGCTATGGTTGTACTGTATGTTTCTATTGCAATTGTTATGTAGATGTACTGTATTTGCTATTGCAATTATACATTCAGCAGTTTTAGCATCTCATTGATTTCCGTGGTCGGAAGCTGGCATTCGTGGTTCCTGCAGACGTAAGCCGTGGCTTTTCCCCGGATAGGGACCTGGACTTTCGTATATGCGGCCAGTTTTGTTATCTCAGGTTCCTTTCCTTCTTCTTCGGGCCTGAAGACCAGCACCTTGTTCGGGATAAAGTAGGTCCGGACCTCCTCAAGCATATGTTGTGTGTCCGATGATTCCGGTTTTCCGGCGATTATAACTTCATAGGAGGGGCCGGTTTCGAATTCAAGGGCGGAAAGGAACTGGGTATAGCCCGAGGGGATCTTCCGGATCTGGTTTGAAAAAGCCTTTTTCAGGGTTTCTGCCGTGTCTTCAAGTTCCGGGTCTGCGGTAATACGGGCAAGGCGCAGGAGGTTTAGCATCTCCACGGAATTTCCAGAGGGGATTGCCGCGTCCATGAACTCCTTTTTCCTGAAGATCAGGGCTTCGCTGTCGTCGGCGGTGAAGAAAAGACCTCCCTGTGCCGGGTCCCAGAAATGTTCCAGGAGTTCCCTGTTCAGGGAGATTGCGGCTTTCAGGTACCTGAGCTCAAACCCGGCTTCGTAGAGTTCGAGGAGTCCGTGGATCAGGAATGCATAATCATCTGCTGTCCCTGCAATCCCTGCAACCTCGTCCCTGTAGCGGTGGAGCAGCCTCTGGCCGGGGCTGTAGAGGGTCTTCAGGATGAAGTCTGCGGCTTTTTCGGCAGCTTCCAGGTACTTTTTTTCCCCGAAAGTCTGGAAACCCTTCGCAAGGGCCGCGATCATGAGCCCGTTCCAGTCGGTCAGGACCTTGTCGTCCAGGCCTGGCCTTTTGCGCTTGATGCGGGCGGCATAGAGTTTTTCTTTAGCCTTTTTGGCCCGGGCTTCGATTTCCGGCTTCGGGACCTCGAGCCTGCTTGCCAGGGTGTCGGGAGACTGGACAAGGTAAAGGATATTGGTCCCTGTTTTCTTGCCCCGGATTTCTTCTTCAAAATTGCCTTCCTCTTTCAGGTTGAACATCTTTATGATCAGTTCGGCTTCCACAGGGTCAAGGACTTCCCGGATTTCTTCCAGAGTCCAGAGGTAGTATTTTCCTTCCTCGCCTTCCACGTCCGCATCTTCCCCGCAGTAAAAGCCGCCTTCGGGGGATCTAAGGTCCCTGAGTACGTAGCCAAGGATCCCTTCGGCCGTTTCCCCGTACAGTTCTTTTCCGGTAACCTGGTAGCTTTCCGTATATGCGGCCGCAAGGAGGGCCTGGTCATAGAGCATCTTTTCAAAATGCGGCACCATCCACATGTTATCCGTGGAGTAGCGGTGAAAGCCCGAGCCCAGGTGGTCGTGTATTCCTCCCTTCTGCATGTAGCGGAGGGTATGTTCCACCATGTGGAGGGCTTCAGGGTCCCCGCTGCGCCTCCAGTGGCGGAGCAGGAAGAAAATCTTGTGGGGTGCAGGGAACTTCGGGGCCTTTTCGAACCCTCCGAAATCCCTGTCAAAGGAGCCCAGGAGTTCTTCATAGGCTTCCTGCAGTATCATTTCTCCCGGACCTTCCCCTGCCGAGTCCGTGATCATGTCCCGTATGCTTGAGGTAATTTTTTCCGCCGAATCCAGTACCTCTCCTTGCTGGCGTTCCCAGATTTCCCTGATCCTCGGCACCAGTTCCATCATTCCCGTTTGGCTGAAGCGGGTTTTCTTCGGGATATAGGTGCCTGCGAAAAAGGGTTTTTTGTCCGGGGTCATGATGATGTTCAGGGGCCAGCCGCCTCTCCCGAGAATGATCTGGCAGACCGTCATATAGATATTATCAATATCAGGCCGCTCTTCCCGGTCCACTTTTATGGAGACAAAGGCCTCGTTCATGAGCTTTGCAATTTCCCCGTCCTCGAAAGACTCATGTGCCATCACATGGCACCAGTGGCAGGTTGAGTAGCCGATGGAAAGGAAGATAGGTTTGTTTTCCTTCCTCGCCTTTTCAAACGCCTCCTCACCCCAGGAATACCAGTCCACAGGGTTATGGGCATGTTGAAGGAGATAAGGGCTCTTTTCATGGATAAGGCGGTTTGAATGTTCTTTCTTTTCTTTTCCCATTGCAATTTCCCCATTTTATCGGGCTAATATTTCCTTCCGGGAAAGCATCCCGTCTATTTCGTTCATCTCCCCTATCCCGTCTATTTCTTTTATCTTCCCTATCCAGTTTATCCCGCTTCTCAGGCCTTTTGCGTTCCCAAAACCCGCCTGGCTAAGGATAATGGAAGCTGCTCTTAGCTCCCTTTTTCCTGGCAGTTTCACATAATCCTGAAAGTTGCCCCTTCCGGGGCCAACAAGTGCAACATCCTCCGATTCCCTGACCCCTTGCAGGCGGGTCTTGCAGGAATGGGGATTCAACTGTTCAAAAATAATATTCGTTCCAACTCCCCCAATTTCACACAATATTTCTATCCGGCTTTCTATTTCCGGATTCTCAAGGTTTATACTATTAGATTTTTGGATAATGGTTATGAGTAATTATGAATGCTTACGCCGGCTGCTTACGCCGGCTACTTTCATGAATGCCGGGCACTTATGAAATCCCGGTTAATTATGGCTGAGCCCTATCCCTGTTGATCCCTGTCCCAAAGTTTAAGATAATAATTATGTTTGAATAATTAAGACTGAAAAAATTCGATTTCAAAATCCCCATTTTAGATAGTAATCCCCTGAATATCAATATATCGGTATCTAAGGGAGTTTAGGATAAAGGCAGGGTTAATCCCTGCCATTTCAATGGTGGGATACAGCCCGTAAACTTTCCGACAAAACATTAATACACATATGATATCCATATTGAAACTCAGAAGGTGAAGTGATTGTTGAAAGTATTTCGGTATAGAATCTATCCTACAAAAGCTCAAAAAACAACTATGAATAACACTCTTGAGCTTTGCAGGTGGACATATAACGAAACACTTGCACTCAGGAAAAACACATGGGAATTAGAGCAGAAGAACATAGGTTACTATGATTCTAAGAAAATGATTCCTGAATGGAAAAGAGAAAAGCCTGAATTGAAAAATGTTCACTCACAGGTATTACAGGAAGTAGTCAAGAGAGTAGACCTTGCTTTTCAAGCCTTTTTCAGAAGGGTAAAAAATGGAGAAAAGCCCGGTTATCCAAGATTCAGAGGATATGGAAGATATGACAGCTTCACTTATACTCAATCCGGTTTTTCTCTGGATTCTGAAAAATTATCTCTTTCCAAAATAGGTGAAATCAAGATCAAGTTGCATAGACCAATAGAAGGAGATATAAAAAGACTTACTGTTCGTAGGATGCCTACAGGAAAATGGTTTGTTTCTTTTCAGGTTGAAACTGATACCCCGACAAAACTGGAAAAAACAGGATTATCCGCAGGTGTAGATGTAGGTATCAAGAGCTTCTTAACTCTTTCAGACGGCAATTATTTACCAAATCCAAGATTCTTTGTTGCGGAAGAAAAGGCTCTGGCAAAAGTACAGAGAAAGCTCTCCAAACTTGAAAAAGGAACGCCAGAACGAGCCAAAGCTTTGAAGGCTGTTCAACGTGTTCATGAGAGAATCGCAAACAAAAGAGAGGATTTTGTACAAAAAGTAAGTCTTAATCTTATCAGAACTTACGATTTGATCGCATTTGAAGATCTGAATATTAAAGGCATGACTAAAAATCATTGCCTTGCAAAACATATCGCTGATGCGGCATGGAGCAAACTGGTAACTATCACGTCTTACAAGGCAGAATGGGCTGGTAAACGTGTAGAACTTGTCAACCCATGCAATACGTCTCAGATGTGCTCAGGCTGTGGGCAAATAGTAAAAAAAGAACTATCAGAGAGAGTACACAGTTGTCCTTACTGTGGACTTGTTCTCGATAGAGATCATAACGCTGCTATTAATATTCTCAGACTGGGGCTACAGTCTGTAGCAAACGCTAAGATGCCCCTCACTTAAGTGAGGGGAGTAGTCACCGATATTTGAATGGGTTTGCAGGTATATCTAAGGATTCAGACTTCTGATTCCGGTCTTCGGAGTTTTAACGCCTGAAAAGCATTGTCCGCAGGTTGTCAGCGGCTACTGCGGCCCGGTCGGCAACATCGCCTATTTTCTCTACAAGAAAAGTCAGGTGGCAGATCCCGGCTCCTCCGAAGATCTTTTCGTTCGCGAAGATCTTTTTCAAAAGCTCGCTCTCTATGAGGTCCACTTCATGTTCCAGTTTTTCTACCTGGGGGACAAGAGCCAGGGTTTTCCTGATTTTATCTTTATCCGTACTATCAAAGATCTCGTAGAAACTGGAAACAAGCTCTTCATAGACCCTGACTGTCTCAAGAGTAGCCCCTGAAAGCCTCAGGAACCCCGTTTTCATGTCTTCAGGGAGGGAATCAGGCCGCAGAGTCAACCAGTAAGCGGCACTCTGGGCGCTGTTCAGGATTTCGTCCTGCTGGTTTAAAAAAAAGAGAAGGTCTTTAGTGTCCACCGGCAGCAGCATGGAAGATGGAAGGCTTTTCCGGATCTCGTGCTTCATGGCATCGGCTTCGGTTTCTATCAGGTCGGCTTCGGAACTTTTAATTTCCACAAGTTCCATGTCCCCCGCACAGTATGCTTCCACCCCTTCTTTCAGCTTTCCGGCAGCAAGTACCCCTTTTCCTGCGTGCTCTTTAAAGGGAAGTGGAGGCACTTTTGAAAAAGGCCCTAACAGGGAACGGACAAAATCCCTGTATTTCATATCTTTTCACTCCCCGAAAGTCCGGGAAATTCCGGTAGAACTATCTCCTTACCTCGAATTTTTCAAATTTCCCGTTTCTCCCGCTAAATATTTCTTCCGTTAAATTTCGGTATATAAATATAATTATGTGCCTGAAAGATATGAACCTTCGCTTACAGTTCTTCAGGAAAAACCCTGTCTTTTTATCGGCCCTAGATGTCCGAGCTCTTCGATTTTTTCTTCGTATTTTCCGGCCCTGAGCATCTTTACGATTTTTGAAGCCCTTACCGATTGTTCCCGCCTCTTTTCGGCTCTCCTTACCTGGTAGACCCGGATTGAGCGAAGGAGGTCGATTTTCCGGAACTCGGGCCAGTACGGGGCGCAGAAATAAGCCGCGCATTCGCTCCCGTTAGCCTGCCAGGGCAGGAAGTTGGAGACCCGCTCATCCCCTCCCGTCCTGATGATAAGGTCCACGTTCGGGACTGCCAGCCCGGGAGAAGGATAAAGGTTGTTTGAGATCAGGTTTTCGCTTACTTCCTCAAGGGAAAGCTCTCCCCTTGAGACCTTGCATGCGATTTCCCGCACGGCATGGATGATGTCCTGCCTCCCGCCGTAGGCAATGGCCACGTTAAGGTAAAACCTGTCGTAATGTTCGGTTGCCTTTTCTATATTGTCAATGGTCTCGTTCAGGAAGTCAGGCAGTTTGCTCCTGTCCCCTATAACCCTGACTCGCATTTTCTTTTCATGGGTCCGTGGGTCTTTATAAAGCTTCAAGAACTTCCGGTCTATGAGGTTAAAGAGTCCGTCCACCTCTTCTTCGGAACGGTGGAAATTTTCTGTGGAAAAAGCGTAAAGTGTAAGCTGCCGAACCCCTATTTCATGGCACCACTCTATAACCTGCTCGGTGGTCTCCGCCCCCACGGAGTGCCCGTAACTTTTCGCCTTCCCGAATTTACCCGCAAACCTGCGGTTCCCGTCCATGATCACGGCGATATGTGCGGGGATCTCCGAATGTTGAATTTCTTTTGCAAGTCTCCGCTCGTATTCCCGGTAGAATACGCTGAAGGTCCGGTTTTTCAAATATCTTATCCCAACCTTGAAGCCGGAACTTATTGTTCTCACTTTTAAGCTTCCTATGCGTTTTCCCCCTAATATATATGAAAGACAAATCTGTATAGTTTTTTATCTTGTTATGTACTCCAATACTCTCTTTTAGTCAATGTATTTAAAATTTGTTTTGGTGGAGCTCTATGCAAAAATAAACTTTGCGTAATTATTCCAAATTCTGCATTGAAATTCGAAATCCTTTATTTGATCTACTTCTTAATTTCTGTTCGATTTTTTTAATTCCTTTTGAACCCTCTTTTAGCTTTTTATGCAAATCCTTATTCGAAAGACAAATTAATTATGTCCTTCTGAAGCGAGGCAACATCTATTGAAAAAGAATATGAAACGTTCAAAGAAATTCACACAAAAATGAATGAAAAATTAGAGGCAATAAACACTGATAAAAGGAAAGTAATCAAGTGTGGCTCAGTAGTTTTCAAGCACGGAGCCGACGATAGGTTTGTAACTGTCTTTCAGGGAGTAGACGTTGTGGTCTCCTGTTACATTGATGCTCAGGATTCCTAATCTCGTGTTCATTAGCCCTACCATGGCCGACACCCCCCGGTAGCTTACTTCGAATTCCCCACTGTCGAGGAATTCATAAACTTCACCGGTGGTGAACTTGCCTCCGCTCAGGAAGAGATTGAGCACAACCTTGCGTATCCCGCTCTCGTCCCTGCCGAGATACTTAATCAATCTCGCTCTTACCCTTTCTTCCGTAGTCTGCAGTTTCCGACACCTCAGTTAATGATAATTTGAATTATTATTGGTCCTGGATTATATTACAATTACTATTTGATTCTAAGCTATAAAGGTATGCAACTTGCCCTTCAGGGCACTGAGAATCGAATACCCTATATCCTTATCGTTTATATATTTTAGGATTACTTTTTGAGGATTGTTTATATTGATGTATAAAATTGGACTGTGATGCTAAAATGGAAAATAAGAAACTTTAAGGTCTCAGGAAGTTATGGGGTTTCAGGATTATATCAAAGTCTTTTTCTCATAATCTCAGAATCATTTTTCAGAAACTCGGTTTCCAAAACTATTTACTCATTTTTAACTATTGATTCTTATTAAGGTGTGAATTATTTAAGTATGAAATTCCAGATCCGGGGCATACAGTTCTTTATGAGGTCAAACCTTTTGTTTTGTTATATATGGGGTAAGTGGGTTTACAATGTTAATTTTCGGGCATCTTGTTTTTACGGTTGGGATTTTCTTCATGCTTGAGCGCATTATTCCGGCACTCAGGGGCAGGCTTGATTACCGCTACATAGCTTTCGGAGCCCTGCTGCCGGACATTCTGGATAAGCTGGTCGGAAGGGTGATCTTTGCCGAGATCCTCGCAAATGGGCGGCTTGTAGGGCATACGCTTGTTTTCTGTCTTTTTATCGCATTGCTGGGTTATTACCGCTACGGGAAGAGCAGGGACACAGGTTTGTTCCTGATATCCGGTGCATGTTTTTTCCACCTGCTTGAAGACCGTATGTGGGATAAGCCTCATACCTTATTCTGGCCAGCTTTTGGCTGGGAATTTCCTAAGGTATGCTGTTACGGAGGGGGCCTGGATTACTTCCTGAATATGGCAAGTATCGGCTATGTTCCTTCCCTTTCTCCCTGTTTCATAACTGAATTTATCGGTTTTGCCATAGTTGTAATCGTATCTGCAATTTACCTGAGGCGCAGGTTAATTCATTGATTTGAAGGCGCTTGTTTTTATAAAGGTTTTAACAGATATTTTAACTGGCATTTTGTAAAAGATACTTTGTAACGGATCTCTCGTGAACAGGCATGCAAACTGAAAATTTAAATGCAGAATCTCAGGTTATTCCGGAATTATCTCCGATTACTCCGGAACATACTCTCCCGGCAGATATACCCTGCTTATGGGAAAAGAATGATATTCTTATCTTTCTGGTTGACCTGGACGATTACGGTACATTGAGTACGGAATGCCTTGATGATACGGAAAAGAAAGGCATGGAGAGATTAAAGACCGGGTATTTCAGGAAGAGGTACATTATTTCCAGAATGGTCCTGAAATATATTCTGAGCTGCATTCTTAAAGAAAAATTCTTCTCCGATATAGCTACGTATAAGGACCTGCATGGAAAAGTCCATGTACGTGACCATGAAGAATTACATGTCTGCATCTCATATACTGAAAACATTGTTGCCCTTGCAGTCTCAAAGTTAGAGCTTGGAGTTGATATTGAGGTTAAAATAAGGAGGTCTCTTACGAACATTTCCAAATACCTTTATAATAAAAATTCGCAAGCCGGCAAATCCGTAAATGTCCCGGATCTTTTAATGGGCTGGACCCTGAAAGAAGCGTATTGCAAGTTTTCGAACAAAAATATTTTTTCCACTTTTAACAGGGAACCGGATCTAAACGGTCTCATTCATTCAAGCTATATTATAGACAACGAATACATACTTTCTCTCATTACTTCTGAAGGCTGGGATACGATCAATATAAGCCGTCTTCAGAAAATCGCCTTTAAGTGAGATATTTCGTGTCTTACGTGCTTTTTGTGGTTAAACTTTCACTTGAGATTGGTGGAGGAATTTTGGGCCTTGACTATATTTCTTTCTTTTGTTTTGTGGGATTCTGTGAGGGACAATTAATAAAGTTTCGTCAAAGTTTCGTCAAAGTTTCGCTTATAACTTTTCAAGAAAGATTAATCCTTAGTCTTCTTCAGGAATTTTATTTCAATATTTTTTTATTTATCAGGGTTGTATAACACTTGCTGGCTTCTGCCTATACAAACCTTTCCTTACAGGTAATAATTATGTAAAAAGGATTTGATTCAGCCATATGAAAAAAGCAGAACTAATAAAAATTTAACTGTAGTGAGGTGAAGTTTTTCGGTGCTTGAAATTATTTAAACTTGAGTGATTCAATATTGGGTGGTACAGGAGTATAAGTTTATCAGGGGAAGTTTCCTCCAGGGTGTAGTTTGTCCTTATAGCGTTTAATAAGGAGTTGTGGTGGGGACTATTGCAAAATGAAAGGAGGGAACAATATAATAATTGACATGGATATGTGACATACGGAGGAAAGATAAATAACTGATATCCGCGGACGTGGGGACCAATATATGGGTTACGCGGCTAATATATGGGCACAATATGTGGGTTACGTGGTTAAAATATAGTTACAATATAATGGGTGATGTGGCCAGGAAATGGCTAAGAAATGGAAGATTATTTTATAATTGACACAGGAAACAATGTAACAAATGATGGGGGATACAATCTAAATAATCTATATGAGAATCAATATAAATAATTGATAATACGTAAATACTAATGGGGATTACTCAAATATTTATAGGGATATTAACCCGAGGATAGACTAAGTATATACTACTCCTGTTGTTTTATCCACTTGAAATTAGGGGGGGCTAAGGTCGAATGGAACATATAAAGAATGATATACTCGATTATCTGATAGACAATTCTTTTATGGACACGAACATAGGCTTGAACGATGATGATTCTCTCACCCAGAACGGCATCATGGATTCGATCGGGCTGCTTGAACTGATGGATTATATCTGTGAAAAATATTCCATAGAAATTCCCGAGGACATGCTGACGCCGGAAAATTTTGACTCGCTGCAGGGGATCACTAATCTTATTGTCAAACTGGCGAAGTGAGGGATATGAGACTCGATGCTTATATCGCGGAATACGCCGGAAGAACTCCTCAGCAAATTGCCCTTGAAGAAGGCAAAAAATCCGTCTCCTACGGCTGCCTTGATGAGGATATAGATACTATTGCTTCGTCCATGGGGGACTTTGGGCACTGCAGGTTTGCAATCCTGGCAGAATCCGGCATACAATATATAAAGATGCTCATGGCAGTATATCGGTCAGCCAACATTGCAATTCCTCTTCCTATCGAAATGCCGAAATTCAGTCTGGAACAAATTATTGATAATGCCCACGTCAATAACATAATTGCTACAGAAGCACAGTATTCGAGATACGGTGAGGATTTTTTCGGACGTTTCGGAACGGTTCTTATTGTTTCAAACGACAGTTCGGTAAAGACCCTGCGTAAAAAGGTAACGGTTGAAACCAATAATCCGGACCTTAGACTGGTGCTGTACACTTCCGGCACGACAGGTACCCCAAAAGGAGTCATGTTAAGTGACCGAAACCTGGTGGCAAATGGAGAATCGATAGTAGAAGTACTCGGCATGAGTTCCGGTGATAAGGGAGCACTGGTTATATCTCCGCACCACGCTTTTGGCAATTCCATAATCGATTCCCACCTGATGTCGGGGGGGACCGTCAGGATCGGGAACATGAATTTCATGGGATCCACATTCAGCCTGATTGAATCGGGAGTATCCATATTCTACGGGGTGCCAAGTACCTATCGGATCCTTCTCCGCTATCCCGACAGGTTCAAAAAAGCGTTTGAAAATGTCAGGATTGCTGCATCCGCAGGCGGGGGAATGGACACATTTACCGTTAAAGAAATAAGGGAACTGAGTCCCGGTACGGTGATTCTTCCGATGTACGGCCAGACTGAAGCCACAGCGCGCCTGGCCTACCTTCCGCCGGAGGACGTGGACGAGTTTGTTGATTCCATAGGCAAGCCGATTCCCGGTGTTGTGCTTGACGTATTCGATGACGAAAACAGGCCGGTAGGGCCGAACGTAAGGGGTGAACTGGTTGCAAGGGGTGAGAATATTCTGCTAGGTTACCTCGACGACGAGCTTGCCACTGAAAAGAAGCTCATAGACGGATGGATGCACACGGGGGACCTGGCACAGAAATTGCCCAACGGTTACTTCAGGCTGCTTGGCCGAAAGGACGATCTCATTAAAATAGGCGATCATCGTGTGAATCCGAGGGAAATTGAAAAACACATAGAAAATAACACTGAGGTTTCCAGGGTTTTTGTCGTACCGGTTTCCCACGAGCTTATGGGGACTGCGATCAGCCTTATGGTCATCCCGAAGGAAGGGACGGAGATTGATTCTCTTTTTTCATTCTGCCGGAAAAATTTGCCCGGTTACCTGTGTCCCAGGGAAATACTTTTCATCGACCATCTCCCGTTAAGCGAGAATGGGAAGATATCCAATCGGTCAATTATAGGGGAGTACCAAAATGTCAAGAACAGTGTGTAAAAAGTGTGTCCTGGACTCGGATATGCCAGGCATAGATATTAATGAAGAAAGCGGGCTCTGTCATTTTTGTGAGACATATGTTCCTCTTTCTGCGCAGGAAAAGAGGGAATATCTGACGAAAATGGAAGAACTCTTCGAGGAATACGGCGGGAAAGGTAAGTACGACGTTGTATTTGCACTTTCCGGGGGCAAGGACTCTTCATACACTCTTCACAAACTTAAAAATGAATATCCTTTCCTGAAGGTCCTGGCTGTCCAGTTCGATAATGGGTTCATATCCGACAACGCGGTGGAAAACGCGAAAAAGATGTGTGAGCTCACAGGATCCGATTATTTCAAACTAACAATGGAAAATGAGATCCTCTACGAAACGTTCCGGAAAGCCGCGGAGTCCTGTGATGCATTCCCGAAGTTTGCCAAATACAGGGCCAGCGACATATGCAATACCTGTATCAGCATCATCAAGCAGAAGTTGATAGAAGAGGCTATTGTTCAGGACGCGCCTTTCATTATCTTTGCCTTCACACCGGGACAGTCTCCCAATCCTATAATCCCTCTGAAGGCGAATTTCATACGGTGGTCCAGGAACATTTTTGATAAACAGCTTCAAAAAATGGGCATCGATGACCGGGATGAGAGGTTCCTGATTAGAAACGAAGTTATTGAAAATATGGGCAAAGAGGGCCCGAGAATGCTTCATCCTCTCTGTTTGTGGGATTACAACGAAGGTAAAATCCTGGAGAAGATTATAGAGATCGGATGGAACCCTCCGGATCTCAATGACAGCAATTCAACCAACTGCAAACTGAATTCTTTTGCCTGTTACAACCATCTGGAAAAATACGGGATCCACCCGTATGCCTTCGACATAGCAGGAATTGTCCGAAGCGGGGACATGCCAAGGGAGGAAGGCCTGGAAAAACTCCACCAGGAACTATCAAAACCACTGATAGAGGAAGTTGAAAGGAAACTGAATTGTAGGTGAGGGGCTCAAAAGACCAGTACAGAGCTTGCTTATTACAGAGCTTGCTTGTAATACATCTCCTTCCGGTTGAGCCAGGAGCATTCCAAAGTTAATGCTATTTCCTTAAAATCAGCGGCAGCTATTTCCTCAATATCTACAGGCAAAATTTCTTAGTTTGCAATATCATGTTAAAGTTTATAATATAATGTCTATCGAATGTTAAACATCAAATTCAATCGAATGCTACGATCAAATTCAATCGAAAGCTACGATCAAATTCAATAATCTGACCATTGTGGGGGCAATATCATGCAAACGGTAGATACGCAATTAATGGACATGCAGATAATGGATAAACTTAACGGAGACATTGAAAAGCTTGCAATGGAGCTCAGGGGCTTTATCAAAGACAAAGTCACCGGTTTTAAGAAAAAGGGTGTGGTAATAGGAGTTTCGGGAGGGGTCGATTCTGCCGTAGCTCTTACGCTTTCCGTTCAGGAGCTTGGAAAGGAGAACATTTACTGCCTGCTTCTTCCTGAGAAGGAATCGGCTCCTTCGAGTAAAACTCTCGGGGCAGAAATCTGTGAAAGCCTGGGTGTGGCTTACGAAGAGGTCCCTATCTCCCCTATACTGGAATCCCTTGATATCTATGAAAAGAAGGACGGGATCATAAAGAATACCTGCCCGGAATATGACCCTGAGGTCCACAAAACTTCCCTGGTACTGCCTGATTTCCTGAACCAGGGCTTGTTGAACGTTCCGTATATACAGCTGATAAAAGACGGGGAAACAGTTGGAAAATACAGGTTGAAGGCAAGCGATTATCTGGAACTGATCGGGCTGCAGAACGTCAAACAGCGATCCAGGATGATAGTCCAGTACATGTACGCGGAGAAGATGAACTATCTCGTTTGCGGCACGACCAACAAGACAGAAATGGTTCTCGGGCAGTTTGTGAAATACGGGGATGGGGGCGTGGACATTGAGCCTCTGGCGGATTGCTATAAAACCCAGGTCTATGCTCTGGCAAAATATCTCAATGTCAACGAAGAGATCATACGTCGGCCTCCGAGTGCTGACACCTGGAGCCACTACACCTCTGATGAGGACTTCTACTGGCGCATGCCCATTCACGTCATGGACCAGTTACTGTATGGCCAGGAGCATCAACTGCCCGTAGAAGTTATTGAGAAAAACACTGGCCTTTCCGAAGAGACCGTACTCAAGGCTCAAAGGCACATTGCCAGAATAAGAGATACTACCGAGTATGTGAGGGCAGCTGCACCAATCTACTCTCTGGACAGTTAAGCTGCAGCTTTTCTCCGGAGGTTTGCTTCATGGGCCGCCCTCCGGATGGTTAAGTACAGCAGACAAGTACAGGAGCCAGGTACAGCAGGCAAGTACGGGAGCCAGGTACAGCAGGCAGGTACGGGAGCCATGTACAGCAGGCAGGTACGGGAGCCATGTACAGCAGGCAGGTACGGGAGCCATGTACAGCAGACAAGTACGGGAGCCATGTACAGCAGACAAGTACGGGAGGTAAGTACGGGAGGAAAAATGCTTACAGGTAAAGTGGTACTGGTTACGGGTGCAAGTAGGGGAATCGGAAGAGCTTCAGCCTTGATGGCAGCGGAGAACCACGCAGATGTAATCATAAACTACAACAGGAGTGAAGAAAAGGCAGCCGAACTTGCGGACCTGATCCGCGGGAAAGGGCTCAGGGCTTCGCTGCTCAAAGCCAACGTCTCATCCGAAGACGATGTTAGGGCTATGTTCCGAACTATCCGTGAGAAGCATTCCGGGCTCGATGTGCTGGTAAACAATGCGGGAATCATGCAAAACAACCTTCTGATGCTGAGCAATACGGAACTCTTCGACCGTACCATCGCCACTAACCTGAAGGGGACTTTCCTGTGTACCAGGTACGCATCGAAGCTGATGAAGAAGCAGGGTTCCGGCAGGATTATCAATCTGTCTTCTACCATAGGCCTCTACGGGAATGCCGGGCAGACGGTATATTCCGCAAGCAAGGCGGCGGTTGTCGGATTTACAAAATCCGCAGCAAAGGAACTTGGCAGGTATGGCATAACTGTCAATGCTATTGCGCCGGGTTTCATTGAAACCGACCTCATCAAGACTCTAAAACCCGAAATCAGGGATAAAATTATTTCCAATATTGCCCTCGGAAGGGCTGGTACTCCCGAAGACGTTGCAAAGGTAGTATTGTTTTTGAGCTCGGAACTCGGGGAGTATGTCAGTGGAGAGGTCATTGTTGTTGACGGCTGCCAGATGATGTTGTGATCTACTACAGCGTCACGGTGCGGTTATGGGTGCATGGCTTCCGGGGATTTCATGGAAGTCATGGTGCTATAAATATATTTCAAAAATTGATTTTGATGTGTGATCATGAACACCAGAGTTTCCATCGTGCAGTGCTCCGATTATTCAGACGTAAAATATGCGATTAAAGAATCTCTTGACCTGATCGGTGGCATTGAAAAGATAATAGTCCCGGGTTCACGTGTGCTTCTCAAACCCAATGTACTTGCCATCAGGCCCCCGGAAGATGCGGTCACCACTCACCCTGCAGTTGTGTCGGCGATGTGTGAACTGGTCTTAGAGGCAGGGGGTATTCCTTTTGTAGGGGACGGGTCCGGAATTACAAGGCATGATTCCACTGCAACTGCAGAAGCACTCCGGGTGTCGGGCATTGAAGCTGCTGCTTCGAGTTGCGGCGCGGAACTTATCAATTTCGAGACTTCGGGTTTTGTTGAGGTTGATGTGCCCGGCGGCAGGCAGTTTTCACGGCTGTACATATCAAAGGCTATGCTTGAGGCGGATGTGATTATTTCGCTTCCGAAGCTCAAAACCCATGAGCTCACATTCTATACGGGGGCGGTCAAAAACTTTTTTGGCACCGTGCCCAGGAAAATCCGAAAACAGGCACATTTTCTGGAAGACCGCGACCTTTTCGGAGAGGCGCTTGTTGATATCTACTCTTTCATCAAACCTCATCTTGCTGTTATGGATGGCGTGGTCGGAATGGAGGGGGATGGGCCGGCAAGGGGCACTCCTGCATATGCGGGAGTGGTAATGGCCAGTTATGACTGTGTTGCACTGGATATGGTTGCATCGGAACTAATCGGTTTTGACCCTATGCAGGTCCCAACAAACAAAGCCGCGCTGGCTAGGGGATTTGGAGCCCGGCGTCCCGAGCTTGCAGGAACCCCGCTGGAGGAGGTAAAGGTCAGTTTCAAGAAACCAACCGGTGGAATCGCAGCCCTGATGCCCTCCTTTCTTAGAAAGGCTCTAAGGAGGCATTTGACTGTCAGGCCTTTCATTAATACTTCAAGCTGCGTACTTTGCAAAGCATGTGTTTTGAACTGTTCGGCAAATGCAATTGAGGAAGTGGGGGATGTACTCAAAATTAACGATGAGAAGTGCATCCAGTGTTATTGTTGCCGCGAACTTTGCCCGAACGATGCGGTAGAAGTCAAAAAATCATTGCTTGTAAGTATTATGACTAGAGGTAAGTAGTTGTAATATTTATTCCAAAGAATGAATGTGTTAATATCGGCTGATGTTAATGAAAAAAGGATTCATAAGGGGGACATTTGCATTTTAAGGGGGCTTCCAATATCAATTTATGTTAATAAAAAATATACCAAAGCAAATATTTATTATTGTTGGAATAATAAATGGTAAGTGAGTTCAGGGGATTTTTACATCAAAATGGGGGGCACTATCATAATATCTGACAGAGATAAGGTAACTTATTCCGAAGTTGCCAGTTATTACCAGAGTAATAAATTCTTTTTTGGAATAAAGTATTTTAAGAATTGGGTTTTGGAAAGACTCGCCTCAAGTATTCCTGTTCCTTCCTGGAGAGCGAAATTACATAAAATGCGGGGCGTAAATATAGGGAAAAATGTATACATCGGTTATGACGTAGTTTTTGATAGGATTCACCCTGAATTAATCACAATCGAAGATTATGCTGAAGTTGGAGACCGCTGTATACTATCTGCCCACACGAGAGGCAGTTTAACCACAAGAGATGCTTATCCGAGAAGCATGGCTCCCATAAAAATCGGGCGTGGAGTTGGTGTTAATCCGGGATGTATTATCACACAGGGGGTCGAAATCGGGGAAAATTCCATAATAGGAATCGGGTCAGTAGTTAGCCGTGATATTTCCCCGAATAGTCTTGCTCTGGGGTTCCCTGCCCGAGTTGTCAAAAAACTGGATGTTGATTCGTGGGGGGGAGTTAATGTAAACAATGTTCAAAAAGGTGAGTCCGAAGTTAACCAGAGCAAAGCGAAAG
>Ga0272442_10003140_pt1 | contig 23351 bp, 20 predicted proteins | sample SSMForm2O_FD_200262 | JGI IMG/M metagenome (GOLD analysis project Ga0272442, IMG submission 200262) | Marine sediment archaeal communities from Little Sippewissett salt marsh, Falmouth, MA, United States - SSM-Form-2O | ecosystem: Environmental > Aquatic > Marine > Wetlands > Sediment ...
AATATAAAGGCGTTATATACTAACAACTGCTATACCGCTGCTTTTAGAGGATTTGGCTCACCTCAGATCATTTTTGCCCAAGAATCTTTGATGGATGAAATAGCTGCAATATGTAATATCTCACCGATTAGGATCCGTAAGCTAAATAGATTAAGAACAGGCAGCATTACCGCTACAGGTCAAGTATTAAAAGGGCATAAAGTATCTTTGAATAACGTTCTCAACGCTGCAATCAAGGAAAGCGGTTATTCCGATAAACTAAAACGAATCAGAAAAACCAATCAAAAATCCCTGCGTTACAAGTATGGTATTGGGCTTGCTTGCAGTTTCCGAGGTTGTTCTCTCGGAGCAGAAGGAACTGATGCAACCTCAGCTATAGTATCGGTTCAGGCTGACGGAAGTGTGTATCTAATTGCTGCTTTACATGAAAATGGGCAAGGATTGAAAACAACTTTTTGCCTGATCGCAGCAGAGGAATTGGGAATAACCCTGGAAAAAGTGGTTTTCTTGGAACCATCTACCGCCATAATCACAGATGGCGGACCAACGGTAGCCTCCAGAGCTACCCTAATGGGTGGTAAAGCAGTTCAAATTGCGTCCCGTAAAGTAAAACAGGAAATTTTTAAGTCGTTAAAAGATAAACTGGGAGTAACCAAGCTCAGCGAGACAAGTTGGTACAATGGAAACATCCTTAATAAAAACAAGGTAAATCCAAAGAGTATTAGTTTTCATAAGGCAGCTGAATTAGCCTCTAAAGATGGAAGGAATCTATCTGCATACGGGTGGTATAAATCTCCTGACGTTAGCTGGGATGAAAAAAGGGGCCAGGGTAAAGCTTATTTTACTTACGTTTATGGATGTCAGATCGCTGAGATTAAATTGGACCAATATACCGGTAAAATTGAGGTGGAAAAGGTCACAGCTGCCCATGATGCCGGCAGGATTATCAATAAACTTGGGGCTGAAGGACAGGTTTATGGAGGTGTAACCCAGGGTATTGGATACGGGATACTGGAAGATATCAACTCAGCCAAGGGAATAATTAGAGCCAGGAATTTTGATGAATATCTAATTCCCACCATAAAAGATGTAAATAAAATCACCCCTGTTTTTGTTGAAAATCCAGATAAATATGGTCCCTTCGGGGCTAAAAGCCTGGGTGAACCAACCCTCGAACTTACGGCAGCTGCCATCAACAATGCCGTCTCTCTGGCAGCGGGAAAAAGATTCTACCAAATCCCTCTAACCCTGGAACAGGTCTACCTCGGTAAAATGTTAAGCAAACCGGAACGGAAAAGCGAACAAGCCAATAAATCACATCGTAAGAGCCAACCTTTCTTAAATAATATCACAGTTAAAACTCCAGTTACGATCAAAGAAGCACTGGAGTTTATGAAAGGCGGAAAATCCCGAGTTCTGGCTGGAGGAACTGATCTGATAATCAAAATGAGATTCTCTAAAATGGATTATGACCTTATTGATCTGCATAACCTTTCGGATCTCAAATATTTATCCAGAGACAAAAACAATGTCAGGATAGGAGCCTTAACAACTTTCAGTGAGTTAATCTCCAATCCTTTAATAAAAAATCATTTCCCGGTTTTAGTAGAAGCTTGCCGACTCATTGGCTCAACCCAGATAAGAAACAGAGCAACTATAGGAGGTAACATTGTAAATGCGGCTGCCTGCGCTGATTCCGTCCCACCTTTGATGTTATATGATGCTAGAGTCTATCTACATTCCCAAAAAGGGAAACGCTGTCTTAGGCTTGTTGATTTTATTACAGGCAGTTACAGAACTTCCATCAGTAAGGATGAAATACTAACCGAGATCCTGATTCCGCTTCCTGAAAAAGTTTATAAATCAGAATACTATCAGTTGGGAAGAAGGAATGCGGTTAATATCACCCGAATGAGTTTGGGAATACTTATTTATATAAATCCTTCAGGGTTCATCAAAGAATGCAGGATAGTGCAGGGATCCCTATTTCCTTCTCCTTCCAGGATGACAGAATTGGAAGAATTTCTACAGAATAAGAAAATCACTCCTAATCTGGCGGGTGAAATCAAATCTATTTTGATCTCTCTTCTGGAGACTAAATTGGGAAATCATTGGTCTGCTCAGTATAAAATTCCAGTATTTTATAACATATTTAAAGAGTCTTTAATAAATATTTCTAAACAGGTATGATGATTAAGATTAGATGCAAAATTAATAACAGGATCTATCAATTACAGGTAGACCCATCCTGGAGACTGCTTGATATACTTAGAAATGAACTCGGTTTGACTGGAACTAAAGAAGGCTGTGGAATAGGGGAATGCGGAGCTTGTACTGTTATCATGAATAAAAAAGCAGTCTGTTCCTGTTTGGTACTAGGTAGTCAATTAGATGGAGCTGAGATTGAAACGGTGGAGAACCTTGCTAAGAACAGGAAATTATCACTAATTCAGAGATCCTTTCTGGAAAAAGGTGCTGTTCAGTGTGGATTCTGCACTCCGGGGATGTTAATGAGTACCAAAGCTTTATTAGATCGAAATCCTCAACCAAGCGAAGCCGAGATAAAAGAAGCTCTGAGTGGTAATCTGTGTCGTTGCACCGGATATGTTCAAATCTTGGAAGCAGTTAAAGACGCAATAAAAAAAATTAACTCATAGCACCACAATTTTTTAAAAATTGATTTTCATATTCATGGTCTATTCTCTAAAAAAAGAACGTTTAATCTTTTATACCAATACGAGATAGGTCTCTGTAAGACACATTGTATTTTTGAATTTAAGAAGTAGTTAAGCTTCCATAATGGATGACATAAGCAATCGATATAAAGCTGAGTTAACCTCAATAATCCTCCGGAAAAATAACTTATCTGGAATAAAAGAACAAGAACTCTTTGTTCCAAACAGGGCTTTTCCTTTTACCGAAGTAAGAATTTTTGTATTGACGACAAAGCATTAAATTTAGAAAAGGTTAAAATTAGGTTAAATGTGGATGAGGAGTAAATATGCAAAAAATCCTGATTGTTGTTCTGTTTACACTCATTTCAACACTAGTATTTGCTGAAGCAGAACAGATTGTCTATTACGATTCCGAGAGAGTGTTGGCTGAAAATATTGATCTTCAGGAAGCTAACTCAACTTTAACTACCGAGATTAGTGGTTGGGAAGAAGAAATTGCCAAGCTGGATAACGACATTCAAAAACTGACTCAGGAATATGAAGAAAGGAGACTTACTTTGCTTCCTTCCGGACAAAGAGAAGTGGAGTCTCAGATTGAAGAACTTAAGAATCAAAGAACACAGAAAATCACCGAGATCTATGGCGAAAATGGTGAAATATTCAGAAGAAATAACGAACTGATTAGCCCAATCATGGAAAAATTAAAAAATGTGATTGAAAAGATAGCAATTGAAAACAATTATTCACTGGTACTTGATTCCTCTACCGGAGCTATAGGATATGCAAAACCCAAGCTTGATATTACCAATGATATTATAGAAGAAATGGAAGCTATTTACGAAAGTGGAGACACTGAAAACGATACCTTTAAAAAATAATAAAACTGGAGGAAATTAGAAATGCTTAAAAAAATTATCCTGACATTGATGATCTCAACAATAACACTATTAGCTTTTGCTGAAGGAATGAAATTCGCTGTTATCAATACCGACAAGATACTTGAACAGAGCAAAGATGGTAAAAGAATACAAGGAATCCTTGAAGCTTTGCAAGAAGAATGGAACAATCAGATTAGTGAAAAAGAAACCGAATATCAAACTGCCTATGATGCTTATCTAAATCCACCCCCTATGGCGAGTGATGATTTTAAAAAACAAAAACAAGATGAGTTAACAATTTTGGAAGGAGAATATGTAGAGCTCCAAAAAGAAATTTCTAAAAAAGCTAATAAAAAACAGTCAGAATTATTACAACCTCTGTTTGTAAAACTGGAAGCGATTACAGATAACCTTGCCAAGAAAAATGGTTATTCTGCAATATTCGACGTAACACTTACCGGATTTGTCTATGTTGATTCCACCCTCGATGTAACAGATATCGTTATCGAGGAAATGAATAAAAATTGTGAGTAATTCATAACCTAAAGTATGAAAAAATTTTCAGTTCCCCTCAAACTTGAGCAGATCTCGGCTCATATACCCGGTAAAATTATAACTAGAAAAAAAGTCATCTTAAATAATGTTTCCGAGCTTAAAGAAGCAAACCAGAACTCTATCTGTTTTTTCGAAAACAGCAAATATAGTGAAGATTTTAAATCTACTAGTGCCGGACTAGTTTTTGTGCTACCCGATCTTGACCAATCACTTAATACTCATTCCAATCTAATCCTAGTTGATAAACCTTATATTTATTTCATGCTGCTTGTTAAGAAATGGCAGGAACTAACGTGGGAAAAGCCTGATAAAATGATCGCTGATTCTGCTCGATTCGCTAAATCCACTGTACTGGGAAAAGGTGTGATAATTGGTGAGAACGTAGTGATCGGGGAAAAAACTAAGATAGGAAAGAATACCATCATCAATGCCAATGTAAATATAGGTAATGATGTTGTTATCGGTGACAATTGCTTTATTTATCCCAATGCTACAATTTATAACGATACCATAATAAGAAACAGGGTAATACTACATTCCGGCTGTGTGATTGGCTCGGATGGATTTGGTTATCTTCTCCATGAAGGAAAACAGAACAAGATCCCTCAGGTTGGAAATGTAATCATTCATGATGATGTTGAGATAGGAGCAAATACTACTATAGATAGAGCTACTATTGGTTCTACTGTAATCGGGGAAGATACAAAAATTGATAATTTGGTCCAGATCGGACATAATTGCATAATAGGAAAACACTCTATCATTTGTGCTCAGGTAGGACTAGCTGGAAGTACTGAAATCGGTGATTATGTTTACCTGGCTGGTCAAGTAGGGGTTGCCGGTCATCTTAAGATTGAAGATGAAGTAATGGTGGGAGCCCAATCCGGTGTCAGTAAAAGTATCCCTGCTAAAAGCAAGTATTTTGGTTCTCCTGCTATTGATGCGAGAACAAGAAAAAGGATCATTGCAGTCGAGAAGAAATTACCTGACCTTTTGAAAACGGTTAATAAATTAACAAAGAAATAGGAAAGTAAATGAAAGATTATAAGCGAACTATTAAGGATCAGATCAGTTATGAAGGAATTGGTCTGCATACCGGATGTATATCAACTATAACTTTCAAACCAGCAGCCAAAGATGACGGTATTGTCTTCATCAGAGCCGATTTACCAGGGAAACCTGAAATCCCGGCTGATATCGACCACGTTATTGACATCTCACGAGGCACCACCATTGGTATAAAAATGGCAACCGTAGCAACGATAGAACATGTTCTCGCAGCTATTAAAGGTTTGAACATCGATAATATCAGGATAGAAGTCAATGGTCCGGAAGTACCTGTTACCGATGGCAGTTCCATAATCTATTTGAATCTGTTGAAAAAAGCAGGCATTGTTACCCAAGATGCTGAAAGAGAATATCTGGAATTCGATGAACCCATATCTTTCTCAGCTCCTGCTGACAATGTAGATATCGTTATTGTTCCTTCAGATGCTCTTAAAGTAACATTTATGGTTGATTATAAACAAAAAGCTCTTGGTACTCAATATACTTTTTTACCTTCGATTGCATCCTTCGAAAAGGATTTCGCTTCTGCCAGAACATTCTGTTTTCTTCACGAAATCATCATGTTAAAAGAAGCAGGATTGATCAAAGGAGGATCTCTTGATAACGCTCTGGTAGTAGCAGATCCTAATACCCCCAATGAGGAAATCCAACGTTTAAAGAAGATCTTCGGGTATAAAAATGACATCACAATTGGAAGCAACGGGATCATCAATAACACCCCACTGCGTTATTATAATGAATTTGTCCGTCATAAGGTAGTGGATCTTATCGGAGATATAGCTTTACTGGGAGTTCCTATCAAAGGACATATTCTAGCTGCCAGATCCGGTCATAAAACTAATGTTGAACTTGTAAAAAAACTCCGGAATCTCCATAAAAAACAGGAATTGCAAAAAGTTTATCAGAAAAAGAAATTATCTGAAATTGTTTTTGATATCACAGCTATCCAGAAAATATTACCCCATCGATATCCTTTTCTTCTGGTAGATAAGATCGTTGAATTCGAAGCTGGAGAGTCCATCACAGGAATCAAAAACGTTACGGCCAATGAACACTTTTTCCAGGGTCATTTTCCTGGACATCCGGTCATGCCTGGAGTTCTTATTGTTGAAGCAATGGCTCAAACCGGTGGGATTATGCTGCTCAATGCCCTGGATAATCCGGATAATTACCTGGCTTATTTCGCTGCGATAGATAATGTCAAATTCAGAAAAACAGTTCTACCAGGAGATACTCTCAGGTTCGAAATGAAAGTACTCTCCATGAAAAGAGGTCTTGCCAAAATGCATGGAGACGCTTTTGTGGGAAATACAAAGGTCTGCGAAGGAGACTTTCTGGCCAAGGTTGTAAAGAAATAGGGGAACTTGTGGTATTATGATTAAGATTCATTCAACCGCCATAATAGAAAAAGGAGCTAGGATTGGTGAGGGTTCACAAATCGGACCTTACTGTTTAATAGGCTCAAAAGTTAAAATTGGAAAAAACAATTACCTGCAGAGTAATGTAAGGTTAGACGGTGACACCACTATCGGTGACAACAACAATTTCTTTCATTGTTCAAGTATCGGTACAGATTCTCAGGATCTTAAAGACGAAGGACTACCGACAAAACTAATTATCGGTAATAACAATACATTCAGGGAATTCTGTACGGTCAACAAATCTACTTCAATGGAAGAGCCCACCAGAATCGGTGATGATTGTCTGCTCATGGCTTATACTCATGTAGCTCATAACTGCATACTGAAGAATCACGTAGTACTGGCAAATGCAGTCAATATAGCAGGTCACTGTCACCTAGACGATTATGTTTACATAGGGGGAATGAGCGCTTTATCTCAATTCATCAAAATTGGCACTCATGCTTTTATCGGTGGTATGAGTGGACTACAGAAAGACGTCCCTCCATATTTACGAGGAATAGGGATTCCACTTCAGATAGCTGGTATTAATATTATTGGTCTGCAAAGAAGGGGATTTGATCCTGAACAGATAAAGGCCATCAAAGAGATTTTTAAAATATTCTATCGCGAAAAGTTAAATGTTTCCCAAGCCATTGCAAAAGCAGAACATCAATTAAAAATTACTAAGGAAATAAAAGTATTTCTGGAATTTATCAAGAACTCCGATAAAGGCATCGCCCGTTAACTAATAAATGCCCGATAGTACAGTCACTAAGTTTTTAGATTTTTTTCAAAAAATCTGGGATTACATCCGAATTAATATATTCAATTTCAATATAATTCTGCAGTTCATCACCAGTGTAATCATTATTCTTCTTATCCTTACAGTTAAAAGATTTCTCCTAAAACTTTTGGAAAGAGCATTTCATGAGCGGAAAACTGCTCTCAGTAATTTGAGTTTTCGATTTATTAATTCTACTCTGTTTCCTTTTTTAAGTCTAGTCTTTTTCTGGTTGGTCCAGAATGTCTTTTTGGCTTTAGGAAAACCCTTTCAGATCCTGCAGATTGCAGTAAGTCTTTCCTGCATGTGGATCATTATAAATATCGGTATTTTTTTCATAAAGAACTCAGCCCTAAAAAAAATCATTTTCGTCTTAGCCATGATAATAGCAGTTCTGGGCAGTATTGGTTTACTAGATGAACTTATCTCTATTCTTGATTCTTTCTCCCTTCAACTATCAGGTATAAGGATCTCACTATACACCATTTTCAAAGCTTTTATCGTAATGTTCGTTCTGGGTTGGATTGCAAAGCAGATCACAGATACTCTTGAGAAAAGGATAAAATCCAGCATCAGCATCAAACCTTCTCTTCGGGTATTGATTTCAAAAATCCTGAAGGTAACGTTTTTCGGTATTGTTTTCATAATAGTTATTTCCAGCCTGGGTATTAGTCTTACTGCATTTGCGGTCTTAACAGGAGCAATTGGTATTGGTATTGGTCTGGGTTTGCAGAAAGTTGTCTCTAATCTGATTTCTGGGATTATCCTGTTGCTGGATGAGTCTGTCAAACCCGGTGATGTGATCGAGATCGATGAAAATTTCGGCTGGATTAAAAAGATGGGAGCCCGTTACATCTCGGTAGTAGCGATAGATGGTAAAGAATATCTCATTCCCAATGAAGATCTTATCACAGGTAAAGTAATCAACTGGTCCCACAGTGATGAACTGGTCAGGATCGATGTGGAAGTGGGATGTGCTTATAAAGAAGACATCCATCTGGTTATGAAATTAATGGAAAATGCTGTTAAGGAAATAGATAGAGTACTCAAAGATCCTGCCCCAAAATGTTTTTTGACAGATTTTGGTGACAGTTCGGTTAATTTTAGATTCTCATTCTGGATAAATGATCCCAGTAATGGCATCTTAAATATAAAGAGCGATGTGTTGGTCAATATCTGGGATACTTTCAAGGAGAACCAGATCCAGATACCTTTCCCGCAAAGAGATATTCACATCAGAACGGTTTCAAGAAAAAAAGAAACTGATAATCAAAACTAAGATTTTTTAATTTGGATCATTTTAAATATCACGTTTAATACTTTTTTAAGTAAGTTAAAGCAAAAAAAATCAGTCTTTACAACTTATATTCTAACTTCACAGTTTTTTACTTTAATACTCAAAATAATATCTATCAATTAAATTGACTTTTAACCAAAAAAATCAAGGGAATTTGCCTTAAGACAAATTCCCTTTTAAAATAGTTTGTTAAGTTTAGGCTTATATTTTTCTTTTTTTACTACCGGATCTTTTCTGCCTGGAGATAAAATGCTCAACCAAGATTGGACTTGCTATAAAGATAGATGAATAAGTACCAACCAGCACACCTATCAAGAGGGCAAAAGCAAAGTCATGGATCACGGTACCTCCAAATAGGTACAAACTCAGAACAACCAGCAAAGTTGTAAGAGATGTAATGATCGTTCGACTCAGTGTTTCATTAATACTATGGTTAATAACGTTAGCATAAGATTCTTTACGGTAGATCTTAAGATCTTCTCTTATCCGGTCAAAAACAACAATAGTATCATTAAGAGAATATCCTACGATAGTCAACAACGCTGCTACCACAGGAAGGCTGATTTCTCTTCCTGTAATAGAGAAAATACCAACTGTAATCAGGACATCATGGAACAGGGCAGCCACAGCTGCAAGTCCGAAAGAGAACTCAAATCTCCACCAGATATAGATGATGATACCGACGAGAGCCCAGAAAATTGCTAATAATGCCTTTTCTCTCAGTTCACCTCCTATTCTAGGTCCCACCTCATCCTGCAGTCTTACAAATTTTCCTTCTTCCACATTATCAGGATATTTTTCCTTGATCAATCGGATAATTTTATCTCCAAGCTTCTCTCCTGTTTCGCTTGTAACCTTTGTTTTGATCAACACCAGGCTTATATCTTCTTTAGATTTTATATCCTGGATCTCAACGTTAGACAAACCTTCCACAGCCAGTAAATCCCTGATCTCCTGGATGTCGATATTTTTCCCATTTTCATTAACGGGAGTCAGATTCAACTCAAGGGCTAATCCCCCGGTAAAATCAATACTATATTTAGGGCCTTTATTGAGGAATAATGAAACCAAACCAACCAGAATCAGTAGCGCGGAAATAATAAATGCAAATCTTCTATTATTAATAAAATCAATATGTGTATCACTGAAAAATCTCATCAATCCCCCTAAATACTAAGTTTCTTACGATTAACGTTCGTTATGAATCCGTCAAAGATCGCCTTAACGAGGACGATACTGGCAAACATTGATCCAACGATACCAATCGAGAGAGTAACAGCAAAACCTTTTATCGGGCCTGTTCCGAATTGGTAGAGAACTATTGCTGTAATCAAGGTTGTGATATTGGCATCGAGAATCGTAACCAGGGCTCTGCTGAATCCTGTGTCAACAGCAGTTCTGATTGTCTTCCCAGCCTTTATGTTCTCTCTCACCCTCTCAAATATGATCACATTGGCATCCACAGCCATTCCGATCGTCAGTATCATACCAGCAATCCCTGGCATGGTTAGAGTACCTTCCAACATGGTCATCACTGCAATGATAAAACACAGATTGATCGCAACTGCAATATTAGCGATAAGTCCCGAAATCCCATAATAAAGGATCATGAATAAAACTACGACAGCCATACCAATGAGAGCAGCCATTATTCCAGCTTTGATGCTGTCAGAACCCAGAGTTGGTCCCACAGTTCTTTCTTCAATTATATTTACTGGAGCAGGAAGATTACCGGCATTGAGAACAATTACCAGATCATTGGTTTCTTCAATAGTAAAAGATCCTGTGATCGAAGCTTCACCATTTGGGATTTTATCCTTGATCACCGGAGCAACATAAACCACATCATCCAATACAATAGCCAGTCTTTTATTAATGTTCTGACCAGTAATGTTAGAGAATTTCTTAGCACCGGTTTTGTTGAACTTCAAGGCAATATAGGGTTTACCAGAAGTTTGAGGATTATAACCCTGATCGATTTTCACCGAAGCTTTTTCGAGATATTTTCCTGTAATCTCAGCCTCTTCTAACAGAAAATATATCGTTCGAGCTGCATAGATATCATATTTATCTTCCTTACCAACAGCAATTTGGATACCATTGGGTATTTGAACTTTGAATTCGGGATCCTTGAGCAGTTTTTTAAAGAGGGCAATATTTTCAAAATCAATTGTGAGAGGAAGCTCATCTTCAGATGTAGTTAATTTTGTGAAGATCCTATTTGATTCCTCTTCAGTTTCTGTTTCTTCCTCTGTTTCAAGGACATCAACAACTTCTTCCACTTCCAGATCGACAAAATTTTCTAAATAATCATATTTCTCAATATTTTCATCCAGATATTTATTCAGGGTATCTATTGTCTCCTGAATCTTTTCACCTTCGGCAAGTAATTTAAATTCCAATAAAGCTGTTTTACCGATCAACTCTTTGGCTCTACTTGGATCCTTCAAACCTGGTAATTGAACAATTATCCGATTAGATGTTCCAATTCGTTGAATAGACGGTTCCGAAACCCCAAATTGATCAATTCGGTTACGAATTATCTGAACAGCAGTTTTAACTGCATCTTCTCTCTCTTTCTGGGTCAATTCCAAATCGGTGAAATCTACTTGAAGTTGAATCTGTGATCCACCCTGAAGATCAAGACCAAGTTTGAGTCTTTTTTCTGTCCAGAAAGAAGGAAGATTGTCAACTACCAAGGGCAGAAAGAAGTATGCTGTAACAAGTATAACAGCGATTATGATCAAACCTCGAAGCTTTGTTTTCTTCATTATTTCAGACTCCTTAAATTTTATCTTCCGAAAACAGCTAAGAATTTCGAAAATTCAAAAACTATTTTTCATTTACATACGTCAAGCATTTTGTCCATCACCTTTGAAACCAATTGTTTTTTCCTCCACTTTACCAGGTATCTTGATTTCACCGTGTTTTTTCTCAAAATTATCAATGTTTTTTTGCAGTAAAATGGACAATTGTTTAGCATGTTGAGGTGTGCTTAAGATCCTGCTATAGATTTTTGCTGATGGTAATCCTGGTAAGATCCTCCCAAAATCGATAACAAATTCCGAGGGAGAATTAGTAATCAGGAAAAAATTAGCATAGATTCCTTCACCTACTTCCGGATCAATTTTTACATTTATTTTCCTTTTTTGTTCACTGTTCACAATATGCTCCTTTATTTTAAAGTTTTTTGTGATCTCTCTAATTTGTATCTTCTTCCGTTTATTTTTTTTCCAGATCATGTATTTGGTTGAATTTATTTAAAAGTGCTTTCTCCACACATTCAGGGATCAGATCTTTAAGATTTCCTCCCAGTGATACAACTTGTTTCACCAATGAAGAACTCATATAAAGATATTTATTGTCGGGTACAAAAAAAATCGTATCTATTCTATCATAGAGTTTTTCGTTCATCAAGGCAAGTGAGAGTTCATACTCGAAATCCGAGATTGCCCTTAAACCCCTTATCATTGCAATTGCACCGATATCCTTGGCAAAATCGACAACAAGTCCATCGAAACCCAACACCTTGATATTATTAAAGTCCATGGTAGCTTGTTTACATAGTTCAATTCTCTCATCCAGGTTAAACAACGTTTCCTTGCCCGTAATAACGGCAACTCCCAATACTACTTCCTGAAATAATCCTGCTGCTTTTTTCAGGATATCCAGATGTCCGTTCGTGATGGGATCAAATGTCCCCGGATAAATTGCTTTCTTCATTTAAACCTCACCGATCAGCACATATTGCTTCGATCTCTTCTATCTCCTTGGGAATCTGCTTAGATAAAACTTCATGTCCCATACCTGTGACTAAAATATCATCTTCGATCCTGACACCTATTTTTTCCTCAGGGATATAGATCCCAGGTTCAACAGTAATGACATTACCAATTTCCAAGACCGAGTCTCTTGCACCCACATCATGGGTATCCATTCCCAAATGATGCGAAACACTGTGCATGTAGTATTTCTTATAATCTTTTTCATCATCGATCAGTTTGAGCCTTAAAAGAGCATCTGTAATAAGCTCCACTGTTTTTTCATTCAGCTCAGGTAGACTTATGCCTGGTTGGATCATTTTGATCAGGGTTTTTTGTGTTTCCAAAACCGCTTGGTAAATATCTCTTTGCCTTGGACTGAAATTTCCACTGACCGGAAAAGTCCTGGTTATATCGGCACTGTAATTATTACAGGCAGCGCCCACATCCATCAGAATAAGAGAATCAGGCTCTACCTCAGAATTGTTATCGACATAATGCAATATTGCTGCGTTGATACCAGAACCGATTATAGATTTGAATCCGAAATGCCTTAATCCCCTGCGAATGATCTCATAATTGAATATTGCTTCCAGTTCGTATTCCATCATACCAGGTTTGGCTTTTTTCATCACAGATTCGATACCTTTCCCGGTAATTTCGATTGCTTTTCGCATCTGTTTTATTTCCCAACTGTCCTTCACATTACGGAAAGGACGGATCAGATTGATAATATCATCAAATCTAATTCTGGGATGATTAACGAGTACTTTCTGCATAAACTTCTGGGCGCGATTTAAAGAACCATTCAGATCTTTACGCCCCAGATTCAACCAACATTTCTGGACTCGATCCAATTTTGCCGAAATCTCACGATAAAAATCATCCAGATAGAAAACCTTGTTAATCCCGGTTATCTGTCTTACTTCTTCCTTGGTTGGCTTTTTCCCATCCCAGACTTCCCGTTCGGGTATTCCTCTTTCTATGAATAATATAGTTTCATATTTTCCTTTCTGTTTTTCCAGAATAAATATTCCGTAAGGTTGATTATACCCAGTGAAATAATAAAAATTATTTTCCTGGAGAAAATAAGTTGGATAGTCCAACGGTTCGGCAGCAAATAAGATGATCATACTCTGATCTTCAATTTTAGTGCTGGTCATATTACGACGCGATTCCATTAATTCAATGTCCATCAGCTTCTCCTATAAATAGTTTTCCATATTTTCCATCGAATCCAGGTGGATCAAATCTGAATTTATTATTTTTTACAGCCACAATTCTGCTAACAATATTTGGGTCAACTCTTTTCTCAAGTTCCTCACCGATATTATCTGACGTCCAGAGCTCTATCTCCGATCCGAAAATATCGATGATTTTATAATATTCCTGAAGAACTTTCTTCGACCTGACAGATTTCTGGTTAAGGGCTCGAGCTATTACTTCAACCAGAGGTATGAGGTGAAGGAAATCTCTTTTTCTCTTCTTAACCCTTGATTCGCTTAATTCAAAACACCTGCTTCTTACGCCTTTTGTCATTTTCTTCCCACAGATAGGGCAACGAAGGTCTGGTGGATCATGTTCAAAGAAAAAAACTGGAGCTTTGTGTCCCGGTCTCTCAGCGTGATGTCCGGTCAAAAAATATCTTCCTTCTCGGGGATTGAATTCAGCAGTCATCACTACAAGATTACATCTTAAAGCTTTTATAATCTGATCGTAGGATATTTCATCAACATCAAGGATAGTAAACTCTCTTCCGATCCTGTTCAAAGCAGCACTATGACAGTCACTGTTGGAAATAAAGGTCAAATCCTTCAGGTCGGGAATACCTGACAGCATATCAGGATCTGCGCTCAAGCCTGTTTCTATAACTTTGATATATGGTAAGAATTCACCATAAAATTCTTTCAGACTACTTAAATTATTCTTTCCTCCGTAAACCCCATCAGGTGTCATTATATGAGCAGGGAATATTTCCAGGTTTCTGTGTAGATTCTTGAGTGTGAACAATTGATCGATTAATTCCGTTCTATTCCTGCTGACCAGATATGGTCTCCCTATTGTATTCTTCATTCCCCATTTATTAAAGAGAGTCTGCATTTTTACAATAGTTTTTGGATCAGGAAAAAGTACAACATGATGTGCCATGATCTTATTTTTATGACCTTGAATTCTAGTAGAAATGATTATTTCTGTCTGGAGAAGGAATAAACTTTTATCATTTTGCAGTGAATACAAACCCTGGTTCTGTTCCGTTAATAAACCAGTTAATTCCTTCAATCTTGGAGGATAAAGACAATCGCCAGTACCAAATACGGAAATCCCTTTCAGCTTCATCGTCCGGGAAATATCGGTAAGTTCAATTTTACCAACACCTCCGGCGTAACCGGAATGAGAATGGAGATCAACCGCAAGATTCATTTATTTTTCAAACAGGTTCAGACGAACTTGGGCTTCCTGTCCCCATTGACTCGAAAGTCCGTAATTATCTATTACTCTTTGATATATTCTTTTTGCTTTTTTTATTTCATTAAGATCGCTATAGATTTCACCAGCCCGTAACTCACCCGATGCTGCCCAATGAATATATTCAGGATAATCATAACCTATCTTGAGAAATTCCGTTACTGAACGTTGGAAATCCTCCAAACCAAAATAAGATTCTCCCAGCCAGTATTGTGCTTCTGCTTTCATTTCGTGGTTCTGAAGCAATACTAAAGCTTTCTCGAACATTTCGACAGCATTATAATATTTTCTGTCCCGGTAATGGCAAAAAGCGATATCAAAGATCGTCTCCCCCTCCAGTTCATCGTCACCCCATTTTTCCAGGATAATTTCATAGGCTGCTACTGCTTTTTGCCATTCTTCCATTGTTTTACAGACATATGCGAAGTTCCGGGCTGCATCAACAGCTAATACTCCACTGCTGTCATGGGCAATAACATAGTAATAGTGATCTAGAGCTTCTTGGAATTTTTCCTGACTGAATTTAAGGGTGCCAAGTTTAAGGTTTGCTTGATTTTCTTTTTGCCTCAAACCAGATTTTGCAAGCATCCTCAAATCGGATTCCGCTTTTTCTATTTCCTTGTCTTCCAAGTACAATAATGCTCTTTGATACATAGCTTCTGCTTTGATTTCTGCATCTTGACTTGATTCAATTACGTTATTGAAAAGTTTAAAAGCTTTTTTCTTATCTATTCCGCTGAAATAGATTCCTTCATGAAGTTTCAACTCAAGAAGATCCTGATCCAACATTACTGATTTGTATTTTTTCAGGATCGTATCCGCTTTGGGACGATTATTGATCTGATAAAGTGAAATTATATATTCCTTTGCTATTCCGATAATGCCATCTCTGGTAGTGTAGTCCTCACCCAATATTTGATCTACTTTCTCATAATAATCAGCAGATTCCTGATAATCCTTCAGCTTGAATGCGATCTTTCCAAGCATTTCATTGTAATCAAGATTTGAACTATCCTTTTTCAGCAGTTGCTGATATGTGTGATTAGCCATGATAAGATCATCAGTATCATAATGTAATAGAGCAAGAGATTCCAGCAGTTGATCATCCTTGTCTGTTATCTTCATTAAAGCTGTCTTAGCATTTTCCTTGTCATCCAGAGCCAGATAGTCTTGATAATTGGCCAAGTAAAAAGCATCGTCTCTTTCCGATTCAACCAGTTTATTTCTGATCTCTATAGCCTTATGGTGATCAGTTTTTTCACTTAAGATCGCCGAATAATAATTCACAGCAGATTTATATGCAGGAAAACTTTTAACATTGTTCAGCAGTAGATCAAGCATATCAAGTGCTCTTCTTTTATAACCGGTTTGATACAGGACCACCGAATAATGAAACCAGATCTGGGGGCGATTGAGATCAATAGCAACTTCGGCTTTACTATAATTTTTCCTGGCATTTTCATCATCATTCCGGCTGTAGAAGTATTCTGCTAAAAAGATCATAGCTTCATGATAATCTTCGGGAGAAATGTGTGGATCCTGTTCCAGTCTAGAAGCATAAGATGCAGCAAGATCAAGATCTCCCATATCACGATAATATTTAAAGACTATCAGCAGGAGCTGAGCATTAGCTTCTGATGTTTTATAATCCTCTAGAAAATCAGTAAGGGCTGAGATCTGTTCTGCTTTGATCTCATTGGAAAGGACAATATTTTTTTTCAATGTGATTTCATTGAACCATTCGGTGTTAGCAGATTCCAACAAGATCAATTCCTGATCCAGTTCCTTCAGATAAGTAGCTTCCAATTCAGCATTTTCTTCATATCGGTTTTTCTCTATCAAGTTAAGGAGTAATTTCGCTCGTTGATAAGCTGCTCTATCACTATCAACCTTACTGAGGAGAGCTAGGCTGGTTGCATAATTCTTCAGATCATTTCCCAGAATATCGATCATTTCCTTACGTAATTTGAGAATATCCATGTCTTCAGTATAATCTATTACTCCGGATATTAATCTTTCCAGTGCAAGTTCAGTATCCCTGATTAGGAATTTTTTTAGATAAGCTTTAGTATCAATTATTGTCTTTCTAAATCTCGCATCGGTTATCAGGTTCAAATCAATATTTTTTAATTCGTTTAAAGCTAATTTATACTCTCCAAGTTCTTGATGTGACTGCCCCAATCTCCAGGAAGTTTCAATCCTGAATTCGCTAGCGGGATAATTCAACAATAGCTGCTCAAAAAAACGTGCTGATTTTCCGAAATCAGCAAGCTTTTCAAAATATACATTTCCCAATTTAAAAAGGACTTCATCTTTTTTCCCAGAATACTGATTCATCAGTTGCTGGTAAATTTCGATACCGGCATAAAAATTCCCCTGTTCGATCATGATATCAGACTTAAGAATTGCTGCTTCAAAACCATCAGAAGAATCGATCTCCTGCTCTCGGTAGAATTCTTTTATTAAGTTCAAAGCTTCTTCATTGTTATTATCAAGATAGAAAGCCTTTGCCAGCAGGAGATGATACTTTTTTTCCAGATCACTTTCCCGAAAAATCTTTTTGTTTCCTTCAGCATTACTGATAATTTTCTGGAAATTTCCAGTTTCCAGATAGCAAATGGACTGGGAAATGATATAATGATCCAATTCCTCGGAGTTATTGAACTTAGTAATAAGATCCTCTGCTATGGGCATAGCAAGTTCGTAATCAGTTAATTCCAGATACAAATCAAGTAGTCTTGCCAGTAGTTTTTCCTCATATTGTCTGGGAATATCAGCTCTTTTAATTCTCTGATACAAAGTGTCTATTACTGCACTTTTCCCTAATTTGGATTCTATCAAAATCAATTCAAGCTCGGTAGCTTCCCAATATACATTGTATCCCTCATAATCCTTCAGAATATTCCTGAGATTGATCTCCGCTTCTTCTCTCAGGTTGAGTTTCAAATAAGCTCTTGCCTGGATCAGCATCAACTCAGGTATTTGGGGATTCCCCCGATACTTTGTAATCAATTCATCTGCCTTTAGAATTACTTTTTTATATTCCTTGTTTCCGAAAAATGCTTGAGTCAAATATTTCAATGAATTTTTTGCATTTTCCGTGAGTGGATACTGATTTATCAGCACCGTAAAAAATTCAGCAGCTTCAGGATATTTTCCCGAACGAAATTCAGTTAATCCAAGACTGAAAAGAACTTCATCCTTGAAACTTATCTCAGGATATGCTTTCAGGAGTCGGGTATAATTTATCCTGGCATTATCGAATCTTTCCATTTTCTGATAACTTGCTCCGATAAAGAAAATTGATCTGGCTGCTTGATCTGAGGTAGGAGATAGTTTTACAATTTTCTCAAATTCTTGAATTGCTTCCTCATACAGTCCGTCTTCATAAAGACTGCTGGCAAATTCATAATCCGCTTGCAGTAAAAAAGCGACTGAAATCATTATTATTAAACAGGTAACCTTCATCATTCCTCCAGCACAAAAAACTAACATTTCGATTATATTTGTTAATGTCAACTGTGTTTTAAGGCTTAATCCAATCCCCAGATTATTTTCCTTGACCTAAAAATGCAAAAAAGGTTCATAAATGTTTATTTTGAGAATATTAATTGAGGATTGACCTAGAAGATTTTAAAATTATGCTTTATCTCTTGATGTTTCTTGGTGGAATCTGTGCAGGTTTCATGAATACTCTCGCTGGTGGTGGATCGTTACTGGTATTGCCGATAATGATCCTTGGTGGTATTCCTGCCTCAATTGCCAATGCAACCAATCGAGTTGCAATTCTGGTTCAAAATGCTACAGCAGTCTATAAATTCCGGGAAAAAGGTGTTCTGGATGTTAAACCTGTAATTCATATAACCATAGCAGCAATAATTGGTTCTATTGCTGGTTCATTAACAGCCGTAAAGATCGAGAGCCATTTCGATAAAATCCTGGGATTTATTTTCATATTGGTTCTAATAGCCATGTTCACTCGAAGCAGGCTTAAATCTAAACAGAAGTTGATCTTACCCCGCTGGCTTGAGTTCATTATTTTCCTACTGGTTGGATTTTACGGAGGCTTTATTCAGGCAGGAGTAGGTTTCATATTTCTGGCGACCTTAAACCTGATTGAGCAGTATGATCTAATTCGTGCTAATGCCTTGAAAGTATTTATTATAATGTGTTACACGGTTTTCGCACTGAGTGTTTTTGCTTTCTCCGGTAAAATCATCTGGCTTTATGGGCTAATTCTGGCATTAGGAAATTCCATTGGGGCTTTTCTTGCAGTTAAACTGGCATTGAAGAAGGGAGAAAAACTTGTGAGGATCGTACTGGTTGTGGCAGTAACAATTGCCTGTGCAAAATTGTTTGGTCTGTTCGATCTTCTGGGTATTTCCTAAATGTTATATCTGTTCTTGAGTATAATATCCTCTGCTCTGATCGGTAATCTTCTGATCCTGTTTTCAAAAGACAAACGGAGCAGTATTTTAAATATTTTTCTGGGGAATTATTTTCTAGCTAGTGCATTCAGTTTCATTTCTAATGATACCACTATTAGTCAGGTGCGTCCTTTTGATATAATTATTGGAATCACGACTGGATTTCTATTCCTGTTCAATTTTATCATTTACCAGAGGAATATAAAAGAAAACGGATTGTCTCTCAGCGTAAGTGCCATGCGTTTTTCATTACTTGTACCCATCCTTGTTTCAATCCTATTCTTCAAGCAGTATGTTAATCCGTTGAACTATTTGGGATCGGGATTTATCCTATTTTCCTTCGCGATCATGAAAGGTTCAGGTTCAGTAAAAAATCTCATCTGGTTGTTTATCTTATTTCTAATCACGGGTTTATCGGAAACTTGTATCAAACTATATGATGAATATGGATTAGCACGACAGGGATTTTTTATCCTTATGTTATTTGGATCAGCCTTTATCTTTAATTTAGGTCTCTTATTTTATAAAAAAGTAAAATTCCATTATATTTCCTTTGCTTACGGTATGATCTTGGGGTTTCCCAACCAGTTGACAACAAAGTTTTTTCTTCTCAGTCTTAAATCTGTTCCCGCACCTATTGCTTATCCTCTTATGGCAGCCTGCGTAGTTTTGATTTGTTTCTTGGCGGATATAACGATCTGGAAAAGAAAGTTCAACCTTATCAGTTATCTTGCTTATCTGGGAATAATTATCGGGGTTATTTTCCTGAATTTGAGATAAAAAAACCGCTTAATCCTCAGATCAAACGGTAAATAAATCTATTAAAAAAATTCTACTTAATAAACACTTGTTCTGGTGTAACGGGTACTTCTATTCTTCCAGCTATCGACAAAATGATTATAGACCCTTTCATGATCAACAGGTTTCTCGGTTTTTTTCTGACTTAATTTATCCAGTGTTTTAATCTCTTTATTATTAATTTGCAGAGTTTGATGAATCTTTGATTTTACAATGAATTTTTTAACTTCCTGAGGTAGAATGTAATAAAGCAGTGCATAATCACTACTATCAAGCTGGAATTCTCTGACCAGATACTCGATAAATTCTTTTTCTTTAGGATGGAATTCTTTGTCGGCTATAATTAATAACAGAGAAATTTCCAGGATGAGCATTTTCTCTTCCCGGGTTTTCACTTTTTTTACCAATTCTTGCACCGAACTTGGATCAAGGAATTCTTTTTCAATTTCCTGCTTATGGCTTTCGGAAAATTGAACGGATTTAAAAGCATCATAAAAAGCCTGCTTTTCCGAAGGGTCTATTTTTCCATCCTGCCAGGCAGCTCCGATTATAATCTTGGCTACATTTAGCAGATTTTCGATATTATCTGGCATAACCCTCTGATATAAATCCTCAGCAAGTACTTCTCCAGTTTTGATGTTCACGAGTTTACCTAATTTTCTTCCTTTATCATCTTTAGTAATAGTGAAAGAATAATTTTCATTTACAAAATATCCTAAATGATCGCTCATCTTACCTCCAGTTTATTGTCTTGATTTTCTATAGAACTAATTTAGGATATATTTTTAAAAATGAACATAATTGTCAAAAAATTTTATTTTTCATTTATAAACCTGAATTTTTAATGTCACCAGAAAAAATGGATTGACAACTTTATTGTTTTTCCATACTCAAATATTGATTAAGGAGAAATGATGAATAATTTTTTTCTCATCCTCATTATATCTGCTTCGATACTTTTACAATTAGGAACAGCCATATATGCATTTTATCTTTTTCGCCTTACAGGTAAAAAACCGGGTTGGATCTTAATTTCAATTGCTTTTGTTCTGATGATATTTCGTCGAATTTTAGCACTTTCGGTATATTTTCATGATAAATCTTTATGTTTATCGATAAATAATGAGCTGGTTGGATTGATCATTTCCTTGTTAATGTTCATTGGTACCCTTGCGATCAAATCTTTCTTCGAAATCTTCCTCGAAAATCAGAAAAAACTAAAAATTTCACGGGAAAAATTAAATGAATTGAATAAGACAAAAGATAAAATGATTTCTATAATTTCTCATGATCTTAAAAGTCCCTTCAATACTCTTATCAGTTTTTCACTTCTCTTATTGGATAATATAGAACAATATTCCAAAGAAAAGATTAGGGATTTTTTGATCAGGATTAATCAATCAGCCAAGAAAGGTCTGTTTTTAATGGAGAATTTACTGAATTGGTCTCGAACTCAACTTGGTAAAATAGAGATTTATCCGGAAAACATTGACCTGTTAGAAGTAATAAGTGAGAATATAATGTTTCTGGAATTAAGCATTCAGCAGAAAAATATCAATATTGAAAATAAGATTAAAAATCCTTTTAATGTAATTACTGATCGAAATATCATATCTTTGGTAATAAGAAACTTATTATCTAATGCCATCAAGTTCAGTTATATCGGAGGTAAGATCGTGATTTCCGTTACCTCAAAAAACGATGTTATTGAGTTGTCGATTGCAGATAACGGTACTGGGATTGAAAAAAGCAGGATCGCAGATTTATTTACTACCGGAAAGAATATCAGTACACCTGGTACTGATAATGAATCTGGCACTGGTATAGGTTTACCGATATGTCATGATTTTCTTAACAGGATTGGGGCCGATATCAAGGTAGTTTCAGAACCTGGAAGGGGAACTATTTTTACAATTCTTCTAAAATCTGCGAAAATCAACGGTAATCCTCAGACTAATTGATATGTATAAACTCATTTACCATATCATATATACGATAAAAACATTTGACATCATAAAAAAATAAATCCTTTTTTGGCATTGATAAAGACTAAAATCTGTCTACAATAAAATTAATAATACGATAAAGGAGTGAGCATGAACCTCAAATTAAAAGTATTATTGGACCGTAAAGGAAATATCATCCATTCCGTGAGTCCGGATGCTACTATTAAAAAAGCGGTTGGTATTCTTAACAGATTTCATATCGGTGCCTTGATCATTTTGAATTTTGATGGTATGATAGAAGGAATAATAACCGAGCGGGATGTCATGCAGAAATTAGCTAAAACTGACGGTTTGGTTGGTCATCTCCCAGTTAAATCTATAATGACTCCAAAAGAAAAATTAGTGATCGGGAAAGAAGACCAGACAATTGAAGAATTGATGAATCTAATGACTATGAAAAAAATTCGTCATATTCCTCTCGTAAGTAAGGATGATATTCTTTTGGGCATTATCTCCATAAGAGATATTATCAAAATTTTACTGGAAGATTCCACCCAAAAAGTTAAACAACTCAGCAATTATATTATGGGAAATTATCCTATGTAAATTGATTTTGATAAACACTGGAGGAAAAATGAAGTTAAAGAAAATCCTGGCTGTTGATGACGACCGTAACATGCTCATTTTGATTGATAATATTCTCAATAAGGATAAATATGAACTTATTACCGCAGAAAATGGTACTTCAGCATTGGAAAAAGCAAAAGGTGAGCTACCCGATCTGATAATTCTTGATGTACAATTGCCTGAAATCGATGGGTTCAGGGTATTCAAAGAACTCAAAAGCAATCCCCAGACCAAAGATATTCCAGTTATTATGCTCACCGGAATAAGTGAAAAAAGGGGAATTCACTTTTCCAAAGAAGAAATGGGAGCTTTTTATAAAGTCGAACCTCAACATTATTTAGATAAACCAATACATCCAGATAAATTAAGAAAGATTATAGAAAAAATTATCTAACTCTAATCCGACATTTTTTAAAAGGTTGTTTAGGCATTTAAAGAACAAATAATATCTCTATTTGAGAGACTAATTTCCATTACCGCAGTATAGTTATGGCAATAGATAAGCAGACCGGTTTGTTTTTAGTTATTTTCTGAATAGATATTTTTTTTTAGTGAGGGAAATTTAACAATTTCCGAGATCTTTGTTTGTTAAAATCGAACTCTTTCAAATAGATTAGTATTTCTTTTTCAATTCAATCAGCTTCATAAAATGTTTTCTTTCTTCACCAA
>Ga0272442_10003141_pt1 | contig 23351 bp, 23 predicted proteins | sample SSMForm2O_FD_200262 | JGI IMG/M metagenome (GOLD analysis project Ga0272442, IMG submission 200262) | Marine sediment archaeal communities from Little Sippewissett salt marsh, Falmouth, MA, United States - SSM-Form-2O | ecosystem: Environmental > Aquatic > Marine > Wetlands > Sediment ...
TATGCTGATAAAACTTGTCATCAAATTGAAAAAATAAACCAAACATACATAGAATCTTTAAAAAAAATTGGTGAATTTTCCGAAGATTTTTCAGGTTGTGATGCTCTTTTTCTTAAATTAAGATTAAGAAAAATATGTCAAATTTTTAAATTTTTATAATTAATTATTATATAGAATGCATTGGTGAGTAAATAACCTCTGGCTTGTATTTTTTATGAACATTTTTGTTAATCTCCTCAATCAAATTCAGAACAACCTTGTTAGTTTGGATTAAAGCAAGTGGATCTAGGTTTTCAGGAATATCATTATAGGTGTGGTAAGTTTCTATAGGACCCACTTTCTGAGCAACAAGAGATAAAGATTTTATGCCTGCTCTTGAAAATGGAGAGGCATCTGTTCCCCCCACAGGCATTCTTGCCTTTCCAAATTTTATTTTAGCTTTTTTCATGGCTTTTTCAGCTAATTTGATATATTCTTTATCATATTTTGTTCCAATAAAAAAGTCTCCAGTCATAATATGAAAATTCTTAGAATCTGCAATACCATCCATATTAATTACCCAAACATTTTCTTTCAATAAATCTTTTCTATGTCTCCTTACAAATTCAAAAGAACCCTTTAGTCCAGCCTCTTCAGATCCAAAACCAGCAAAAATAATCCTACAATTCTTTGGAACTTTGTTTGGGTTTTCTTTAAAATATTTAGCCAACCATAAAACTGTAGAAATACCAGAAAGATTATCTCCTGCACCTGGAGAAGCAACTGATTTATCCCATGAAAGAAAGTTCATGAACAAAAAAAAGCCAGGAACAATTGGAATTAAAATCCACCAAATCCATATCCCTTGTAGGGTTATAATTCCATAAGAACTTAATACTTTAAGAAAAGATACCACTAATAATGCAAGTACAGATAAAACAGCATAAAGCATTTCTCCCCACATCCTATGTGGATGTTTTAATGTAAGATTCCATAACCAAGAACTGTCAATATGCCCACTTAAGATTAAAGTAAAATCTACTTTTTTTTCCGGAGGATCTAAAATATTATAAACATTATGAGAAATTCTTTTAGGAAATAAAAAATCAAAATCTCCAGAGAATAAAAGTGGCTGAAAAATTCCAAAAATAAGAATAAGCATTATAACAACCACAGCACCGATTGGAAGAAATAAGTATAGTGGAACAGCTATTGCAATTAAAGCAAATCCAATTAATGGAACAGATGCAACAGAAGCTAGGGGAGCACATCTAAATCTTTCAATAATGCTTCTCTTTCCAGTTGCTTTTGTCATCTCTTTTCCAATATACTGTGCAGCTCTTGTTTCTTCTATAGATCCAGGTAATCTTGGTCCAAACTTATCAATTATTTTCTTTATAAAATTAAGTTGATATTCAGCATTATTCTTCATTTTTACCTCTTTTTATGATAATACATAGATTTTGCCATTTAATAATTTTTTTAGTGATATAAAAACTTTTATTAATTCTATTTTCTTATAATATTTATGCTTACGTTGACACAAGGCAAAAAATTAGTAAAATTAGCAAGGAAATCAATTACTAGTTGGTTTAAGAAGCAACAGTTAAATTTTACAACTGAAAAAAGAGAGTTTAAGGATCTACAAGGAACTTTTGTTACATTACATACTTATCCTAAAAAAGAACTTAGGGGATGTATTGGTTTTCCAATGCCCACTACACCATTAGCAGAAGCTATTTTTCAAGCAGCAAGATCCGCTGCTTTTTCAGATCCAAGATTTGATCCAATAGAAGAAAAAGATCTGAAAAAGGTTGTAATAGAAGTTTCTGTTTTAACACGCCCTCAAAAAATACAAGCAACTGGAAATCTAATTCCCCATCAAGTAAAAATTGGGGAAGATGGCCTTATCATAATATACATGGGGCATTCTGGTTTATTATTGCCCCAGGTTGCAACTGAACTTAAACTTGATCCTTCAATGTTTCTAAGTGCAGCTTGTCAAAAAGCTGGCTTACCTGGAAATGCCTGGGTAAATCCACAATGTCAGGTTTTAAAGTTTCAAGCACAAATTTTTTCTGAAACAAAACCAGCTGGACCAATCAAAGAAAAAGGAAAGAAAACAGTAAAAACAAAACCAAAGAAAACAACAAAAAAAAGAGTAAAAACAGAGAAAAAAGTAACAAAAAAGAAGAAAAAATAGAAATCCAAAGCTTTATAATAACTATTTTTCTTGAAATTTGAGGTTAAGGGAAAATGGAAGATAAAAAAAATAACTCTAGATTAAAAGTAGGATTATGTTTAGCTGTGCTAAAAAGATTAGAAGAGAAATTAGACCATAATTTAAACGGAGATCGGAAAGTATTTGAAAAGGCAGTAACTTCAGGACAAGAACTAGCAAATGTTTTACAAAAAATTCCTGGTTATAAGGAAAGAGTAGAACATTTAGAATATCTTGCACATAAATATGGTGTTGAAGTAGATCCTTCTGATCCAGATTCTATTGCTGATTTAGCAGTTCAAGTAGAAAGCAAAGAATCATTGGCTTTTGATTTTAAAGCAATTAATATAGCTACTGGTAGGATATATTACACTCATGAAGAATACTCGCAAATACACGATTTAAGAAAAAAGGTTTTAGGAGGCAAATCTAAGGATTTTTATAGGTCTATTATTTATTTATTTTCTCCAACAGTAGGTGAATTAAACAGGTTATCTGGGTATACTCCTGAAAATCCAAAAAAGTTAACTATAGAAGAAGCTATTGAAGAGTGAGAATGAGTAAAACTTATAATTAACATATTCTTTAATATGCAATGGAAAAGCATGAAATTGAAAAAGAGATTATGCAAGATCTTAAAATTAAGGAGAAAAAATCAAAACATATTTTTTTAGATCGGTTTTTTATAATCATAGTTGCACTTTTTATAATTATTCTCTTGATATTGTGGCTGGTTCCTTTTTCAAATATAAAGGTAGATCCCAATCCAAAAAAAATAGTAAAGATAGAAGAATTGGAATTAAACTTTCCAAACTCTACTGGACTTAACTATAGCAACAGAAATTATCTTTTGCTTTTAGATCCAACAAATCCATTTATAAAAAATACTGCTAACAGAATTTCTATACTTTCTTGTCCAAATGTAAATAAACAAGAAAAAGTTTGTTATGCCAAAGCAATATATTACTTTGTAAGAGATAATATTCAATATGTTAACGACCCTGTTTCAAGAGAGTATTTAGCAAGTGTTTCAGAAACCTTGCAAAGTGGTGCTGGAGATTGTGATGATCATGCAATTGCTCTTGCAAATCTTTTACAAGCAATTGGCTTAGAAACAAGATATGTTTTTATTCCAGGACATGTTTTTATTCAGGTTAAATTAGAAGAAGCACTTAAACATTACAAATATGATGGCGATTGGATAAATTTAGATCCAACATGTAAATCTTGTAAATTTTCTAAAATAAGTCTAGAATCTGAACAAGCTAGAAAAGATTATCTTTAAGTGTAATAAACCTTAAATTCTAAGTTATATTCTATTTTTTATGAGAATATCATCAGGTAGTAAAGATCTAGATGGATGGTTAGAGGGGGGTTTTGAATCAGATATAATAACCACTTTTTATGGTCCTGCAGGATCAGGAAAAACAAATCTCTGTTTATTGGCTGCTGCAAATGCTGCAAGAAAAGGAAAAAAAGTAATTTTTGTAGATACAGAGGGGGGTTTCTCTGTAGATAGATTAAATCAGATTGCAGATGAAAATCTGATGAAAAAGATAATTCTTCTTAAACCAACTAATTTTATTGAGCAGAGAAATGCTTTAGATAAAATTGCAAAACTTGTGAGTAAGGATATAGGTCTTATTATTGTAGATTCTCTTGTAATGTTATATAGATTAGAGCTTGGAGAGGCTCTAACATCAGATGATCGTAAAAGAGCACAAATAATTAATAGAATTCTTGCAAAACAATTAAGAATCTTATCTGGGATTTCCAGAAAAAAGAATATTCCTGTACTTGTCACAAATCAAGTATATGGAGAATTTCTAACAAAAGAAGAATTTGCACAAGGTAAGGAAAAGGGAGTTGTAATGGTTGGTGGTTCTATTGTAAAGTATTGGAGTAAGTGTATTATAGAATTAAAAAATCTGGAAGAAGGAAAGAAAAAAGCTATTCTAAAAAAACACAGAAGTTTACCTGAAAAAGAATTTTATTTTCAAGTAGATAATAAAGGAATTAAAAAAACAAAGTTTTAATCTTTTTTTTCTGTTTTATGTTCATTAACAAAACAGAAAGAACAGAATTTCCAAGGTGGCCTTCCTTTATTTATTAAAAGTAATTTTGGAACACCGCATTTACATTTTTCATCTGTCACCTTGATTAATCCCTGTGCAGGTAATGGTATTGAAAAGTCACAATCATCATTTGAACATGCTCCAAATCTTTTCCCACGCTTGCTTCTACGCATAATTACCTTTCCCTTATGACATTTTGGGCACTCAAATAAAGCATTTGCTTCAAAACTAGCTTCATCAGCTCTCTTTTTTCCCTCTAATAATCCTTTTCCTATATCTTCTTCTTTTTTCTTAAAATCTTTAGCAATTTTTGTTAAAGTTTTTTTAGCTTCTCTCAAAATTTTATCTTTTTCTTTAATAATTTTATTTTCAGATTTCTCTTCTCTTATCTTTTCAAGTTCTTCTTCAAAATCTCTTGTTAGTTTTTCATCTAGGATTAATGGACACTTTTCATTTAAAGAATCCACAATAGCAATTCCAAGTTCTGTTGCATGAATTTGTGTTCCTGCAACATATCCACGTTTGTATAATCTATCTAAAATATCTGCTCGTGTAGCCTTTGTCCCAAGTTTCTTTTTCTCAAGTTCAGATAAAATAGAAGCAGGAGAATATCTTCTTGGTGGTTGTGTTTCTTTTTCTTCTAAAACAACATCATCTACCTTGTGCTTTCCCATTAGATCAGGAAGGTCTTTTGTTTCAATTCTTGTAGGATAAACATCTAACCAATTTTTTTTCAAAATTTTCTTTCCAGATGTTGAAAAATCTTTATCTGCTGTAATTCTTTTATTTTCAATTAATGCATTATCTGCAAAACAGGCAATAAATCTTTTTACTATAAGTTCATAAATCTTTTTTTCATCAGATGTTAATTTTTTTGGAATTTCACCTGTTGGATAGATAGCCGGATGAGCCGGATCAGATTTTCCGCCCTGTCTCGGCCATTTTTTTACAGCAAATTTTAAAAGTTTTTTAAATTTTTTTTCTAATTTCTCAAGTATTTTTTTTAAACCCAATGTAGGGGGTAATTTTTGCGAGCTAGTTCTAGGATAAGATATCAATCCACGAAGATAGAGTTTTTGTGCAATTGAAAGTGTTTTGGCAGGGCTAAATCTAAAAAATTTATAAGATTCCATTTGCAAACTTGTAAGATCAAATGGTGGCCATGGGGGCAATTCTTGTTCTTCTTTTTTAGTTTCTAAATCAACTTTTTTACCCTTATACTTTAAAAATTTTTCAGCTTCTTTTTGCTTTGTAACTTCTTTTTTATATTTTAATTTAACTCCTTGCACATCTAAAAAGATATTCCAATAAGGGGTTGGTTTAAAATTTCTAATTTCTTTTTCTCTTTTAACAATAAATGCAAGAGCGGGGCCCTGTACACGCCCAATGCTCAATATCTTGAATTGTCCTGCTTTTTTTATAGCTTCCATTAGACCCCTACTCAAGTTTATTCCATAAAACCAATCAAGATAATGTCTTGTTTCTCCAGCATAGGCTTGTCCAAAATTAACATGTTTTTCCATTTCATTAAAACTTTTTACTAAATCTGGTTTGGTAAGGGTGGAGAATTTCATTCTAAATGCATCATCTCTATCACAAACAAATCTAAGAACATTAAATCCAATTATTTCGCCCTCCACATCATAATCACATGCAAGAATATAATCATCTGCATTTTGACTTAATTTTTGTAAAACAGAAAGGTATTTTTTTGCATAACTTTCATTTGGTGTCCATTCTATATTAAAAACAGGCCAAGTTGTTGTCTTTTTTTTCTCTTGTAATCCAAAAATATGTCCAACAGCACTAGCAACTACAAATTGTTTACCCTCGTGTTCTATTTCATAGTAAGGAACACGAGCAATTGCCTTTTTTTTAATGGGTTTATCTGCCAAAGCATATGCAATTTTTGCTGCAGCTTTTGGTTTTTCACATATAATCAAAGTATACATTCTTTTGGAGAATAATAAAGATTATTTAAAACTTTTTAAAAAACTTTAAAAATCTAGATTTCTTTAGTAATCCATGAAAAAGAGAATATTTAAGACATTTATTATTTTTTCTCTAGTTTTTATTCTGTTATTACTATCTACAAATATTATTAATGCTCAACAAGATTTTAGTTCTAATCAAATACAGAATCAAAATACAAATTTAAATCAAGAAACTAATCAAAATCAAGAACAAGAAAAAGAACAGGAAAAAATTAATTTATTTTCAAATTTTAAACAAGAAACAATTGAACAAGCTTCTTTGGAAAGTACGCCCATGATTTACGATGGAACAGAAGATTCTGAATATATTAGTAATAATGAATTAATAAAATTAGCAGAAGGAGAATCTGCAATTAAAGAAGCTTATCGAGTTAAATTAACTGTTAGATCAATTAGTTCTAATTTTGTAGATATTGACTTAAATTTTCATGAAAAAGAGACTTATTTTGATAGAAACCTTGATTTAGATTATACTGGTTGTGAAAATACATGGGAGCCACAAATCAAGACTTTCTCAGAACCATTTGAAGGACAGAATTTAAGACAAGCTGCTCAAGTATTATATAGATCTCATTTTTATTGTAACGGAGAGACAGATACTAGTCGAGTATGGCATGGTTGTTCTGGAGAATTAACTGATGGAAGGCAGATAATTGATCTTAGAGCTGGTTATAACAATTTTGGTTGTGGGAATAGATATTATGAACATTGTATTCTAGATGGAACATATGATGCTTATTATTTTGAATCATGTGATTATGGTTGGTTAAGGTTCAAAATAGGTGAAGAAAAACAATCATCTGAATTTAAAATAAAATTAATTTCAATTGAAGAGCAAACAAATGAAGAGAATGGTGTTCCTTTAAGATATGCTGTATTTCAGTTTATGGGGGAAGAAGATATTTTTAGCTATGGAAGAACAGATAATAGTTTTGCAAAAGTAAAATTTTATAACCAAGAACAAGAAGAAAAATTAATGGAGGTAAAACCATTAGAAAATTCTATTGAATTAGAATCAAATAATATTATTGCAGATGTGGCTGATACAGGTGTTAGATTTTCTTTAAAAGAAAATAATTTATTTTTAGAAAAAAATAATGAAAGAAAAAAAATAGAAGTTACACCTTCAGATGCTGTAAATATTGCCATTGGTTCAGATTCAAACTATGTTGGTAAACCTGAAGTTAGTTTAGATATTGAAAATAATAAAGCAATTTATAAAGTAAAAACAGAAGAAGAAGCCAGATTTATTCTTTTCATATTTGGAAGAGAAGTTGAAGCATCAGTTGATGCAGAATCCGGAGAAATTTCAAATTTAAAAAAACAAGGAATTTTAAGTGCTTTATTTTCTTAATATTTGTAACTAAAAAGTAGTAAGATTTATAAACTAATTTTTTCTTTTTAAATTATGTTTGGAAAATTAACAAAAGACAACTTTCAACGTCAATTAGAAGAAGCCTTGCAAGGATTAACTGATTATATTCGTATTAATAGAGATCTTGTTCCTAAAAAACTTCCATCAACAAAATTAGAAGTTATGAAAATTGTTGTTGGTGAAAATTGGGAAGATTCCGGAAGAGGATCAGCTAGAGATAGAAGTCTTGAAGCATATAGAAAGGCTATGGCGGATGTAAAATTAACTCTTTTAAGAAATGTGTTTAAAATAGCTTTAAAAAGGAGTGGATGGGTTAAGGAAAATCCAGATTATTTAAGAAGAATTGCTCAAGCAATGCAAAATTATATTTCTTCTTTTGCAACAAGAGATTCAAGAACATTTATTAGATCCATTAGAGACAATGTTCTAACTTTTGATCATCTTGGAGAAATAGAAAGTATTGAACAACTTTTAGATAAAAATAGAGATATTAATCATCCAAAATACAATATCTTTTATCAACATCCCCAGGTGGGTTTAAGAACACTTTTAGATTATTATGCAATTATAAATCCATTTGATGAGGATGAACCAGATTTTACAAGAGGACCAGCATTAGATTCATTAGGTGCTTTAGAAGAAGGAAGTCAACTTGTGGATTGGGTAATGGAAAAGGGAAAAGGTCGTGAAATAAGAGATAAAGATGCATTTTATTTAGCAAGTGAGGTTCAAAGATTAGAAAAACAATATCCAGAATTAGAAGTTAGCGATTATGTGCCTTTAGTAAGAAGACATTTAGAACACTATTTTGGTTTTCAACTTGGAAAACAAGAAAAACCTTCAAAACAAGAAGAAAACACCACTAGACAAAGAATTATTTATACAATTGTTCCAAATTCAGATTAATGATGGGTAAACCAAAATTGGTAAGTTTTTTCTTTTTTATTTATTGAATCAAGTTTTACAAAACCAAATCTTTCAAACTGAATTATTGAATCTTTTTTTAATTCTTTTAATTTTGGTTCTCCTAATCCTTTTTCAATAGATCCATCAGGCATTGTAATTTCTACTTTTACAAGATCTTTAGAAACAGGAAGCCAATGTAACATTAATGCGTTTAATTTGGGATCATAGTCCTTACTTAAGTATTCATAATTCTTAAAATTAATATGGTGCATAAATCTAATTGCTTGTTTTTTTATTTTTATTTTATCTTTTTTAGAAATATAAAATTCGTCTGTTGTTTTTAATTCGCGATAACCGCGTTCCACATGGTCTGGATGTAATGGCACTTTTACTAAAGCATGTGGGGCATTTTTAATTTTAATTTTTACAGGATCTTGGATAAAAAAGAATCTATTTGATTTTTCAATAATTTTTTTATTTTCTTTGTAAAGATTTTCTAAGGGGGCATGAACTTCAGTAGGATTTATACCAAAACTAATAATAAATTTTCTTATGGCTTCTGGTTGAATCCCTCTTCTTTTTAAAGATTGTAAAGAAAATGTTCTTGGATCATCCCACCCCGAATATTTTCCTGATAAAACTTCTTTTCTACTTTTGCTTTTACTTATCTTAGCCCCTTCTAGTTGTAAATGCCCATTATAAATTAATTCAATTGGTTTCCATTTGAAAATCTTCCATATAAATTTTTCAACTCTCCCCTCTATTTGTAATTCTTTTCCTCTTAAGATATGGGTCATTCCCAGTTCATGATCATCAATTGACCAAGACATTTCAAGTGTGGGCCAAACCCTATATTTCTTATTTGTTCTGGGATGTTTTCTATCTGAAATTTTAAATAAAACTCTATCTCTAAAAGCAGGATCTGGGTCTTTCATATCTGTTTTTAATCTTACAATTGCTTCTCCTTCTTTATATTTTCCATTTAACATATCTTTCCAATGTTCTAAATCAATTTTTAATTCTTTTTTTCTACAAGAACACTCTTTCCCTTCTTTTCTGTTGTTTCTTAAATCAGCTTGTTTACAAAAACAAACATAAGCAGCCCCTTTTTTTATTAATTCCTTACCATATCTATAAAAAAGATTTAATCTATCAGATTTATAAAAAATTTTTTTATATTTAATCCCTAGCCATTCTAATGCTTCTGGAATTAATTTATATGCTTCCTTACTAATCTCTTTTTCTTTACTTCCAATAGTATCATCTATAATTAAAAGTTGTTCTCCCCCATATTTTTTTACATATTCATCATTAAGAATAGCTGTTCTAGCATTTCCAATGTGTAAGGCCCCAGAAGGATATGGTGCAAATCTCATAACTACTTTTCCTTTTACATTGGGTAAATCATGTAATCCCGAATGTTCTTCTCTTTTTTTAACTTTATCTTCAAAATTTTTAAATTTAATTTCTTGTTCATTTAAGTTTAATTTATTAACTTTTCCAATAATTTCTTTAACTTTTCCAATTATTTTTTTTAGATCTTTTTTTTGTAATCCTTCTTGAAACAAGCCAGAAATGACAGATCCAACCTGGGATTTTCCATCATGTTCAATAGCATTTTTTAAAGCATAGGCTTCAATTATTTCTTCTTTTATCATTTTTTTTCTTAAACAAAAATATTAGAACCAAAATAACTCCTGTGAGATTTATTAAATCTGCTATATTAAATGCAGGAAAGGTTTTCCAAAATGTTAAGGTAAAACAATCTACAACATAACCTAAAAATAATCTATCTAATGTATTACTTATTGTTCCTGCAAAAATAAATGCAAAAGCAACTTTTAATAATTTATTTTTATGATTTTTTAAATAAAGGATAGCTATTAAGATTAATACAAGAATTCCAACAATAATCAATAAAATTCTTGCCCAAGAAACATTAGATAATAAAGAAAATGCTGCACCTGTATTTAAACCCCTTTTTATATAAATAAACAAGAAATTTGTTCCAGTTTTGCAAATATTCTTAAAAAAGTGATCTATGGCAAAAACAAAGATTGCAATAAGTAAAAGAAACCAAACAACCCTTCTCATCTTTTGTTCTTTAGGGTCTTTCAGTTTTTTTTTCATTTTCATTTTCTGAAATTACTAGTACTTCAAATCTAGCCTATTCTCTACTCTCTCTATTTTTCTTTCAAGTAATTCAATTCTTTCAAGGAATCTGTCTACTCTTCTATCGATTCTTTCAATTTTTTCTAGATGGTCTGTATTTGTTTTTGTTTCATTTGTTGCTGCTCCGGCTAAACTTCCTATAAAACCCATTCCTGATTCAGATTCTGTACTAGGAGTGCTTGCATTCTGTGAATTTGGCATATCTGCAGCAGGTCCAGGCATTACTGGTTTTTTTGCTCCAACACTTCCCCAAATTACTTCTTTTTCTTGTTTCCCCTTTTTTTTGAAAATTTTATTTATCTTAAACATGATTATTTATGGTTTTGAAGTTTTTTAAATATTCTTCTTTTTTAATATATAACCGAAATCAATAAAAAGCTTAAAACCTTAAAATTTTTATGGATGTAGATGCAATTATAAAAGAGATAAAAGGGGTAACTGATCCAGCAAGAAAAGAGGCTCTATGGAAAACAGATTTAAGATATGATAGTAGCTCAGAACAATTAGAGCCAATTTATTATTGGATTCTAGATTTTATGAAAGAAACCTCTGGATTAAAAGTTGAAAAATTAATAGATAATTTTGCAGCTTCAGTTGGCGGTGGATTTTTTTCTGAATTAGGAGCAAAAGCAACAAAAATGCAAGAAGAAGCAATGAAAATCCTTGCACAAGTAAACGCTGTTCTTAAAAGCATAATTAATCTTCTTTACGATTTAAAAGAATTTGAAACAAGACTTCAAATTTATGATGATTATAAAGATGAAAAAAAGAAAGATGCGGCGCTTCTTGCTTTAAAACAAGTATGGATGGATAAGGTAGATATGCAGCGTGGCCGTGGAAGTATTAATGCTATGGCTTATGAATTAAATTTCACCACATTAAGAGATGCTTTTATGACTGTTAAATCTACAGAAGATATTAAAAAAATGGATATAAACGAACGTGTTAAAAGAGTTTTAAAACCAAGACTTGCCGAATTTTTTCAATGGCTTGGAAGAAGTGAAAAAGAACTTAGAACAAGATTTAGTCTTGAAAAAAATTATTTGAGAAGTCAAGTTAATAGCCTTAAACTTTATACAAAATGGGTAAAACCATATCTAAAATCAGCAGAGCAATTAAGAATGAAAGAACATTCTTTAACAGACCCAGATATGGTAAATGCATTTAATACCATTGTTTTAGAATTACTTATACTTGGAAAAAAAGAAATAACTGCTCCTGAATTAATAGGAATGGAATTTCTTCCAAAATCTATGTATTCTTATAAACCAAGAAGAAAATATTATGCCTGTGTTATTATAAATTTTAAATTTAGAGGTATTCCTTCAAGAACACCCCAAGGACATTTTGTTTTTGGAGGGAAAGCAGAAATAACTTCAAAAGCATTTACAATGAATGATGATGAATTAAAGATATTTAATAAAAGAATTCAAGAAGATGAATGGAAAGATGTTTTGAAACTTGTTCAAGGAATTACAGATGAAAGTCTTGAGCAATTGAGTAAAGATGTAGAACATTTTTTAGGTAAAGAAGACGATGAATCAAAAGAAGAAGTTGGTTTTTTAGGTCTTGCGCCCATATCTTCTGGTTCAAATAAAAATAAAGATAAGAAAAGTAAAAAAGAGAAAAAGAAAAAAGAACTTGAATTAAAAAAGATAAAAAAAGATAATCACGAAGAATCTCTTATTAGAAACGGTGCAGAAGTTATTGCTGTGGACACCTGTTTTGATATTTATGATAAATATAAAGATACCCATGGAATGGCAGGTTTCGAAGGGCCAGACTTTTTTACAGATCCAGAATGGCAAAGATCATTTAGCTCAAATTGGAAATGAGTTTAAATATAAAAAAATTAAAAAAGATTTTGAATGAATCTAATAATTCTAAAAAGAAATCAAAAAAGAAATCGAAAAAAGATAAAATAAAAAAAGAAGCAACTGAAATAAAACCAAAACCAATCAAAAATAAACATGATTCTGATATTAATTTTTTTAAAGAATCTTCAGGATTTAGCCCTAGTTCTGGAATAGAATCTGTTGTAGATGCTGCACCTGCCCAAAATTCCCAACAAGTAGAACAATTACAAGAATCTAGAGAAGTAAAAACTGAAGAAAAGAAGTACGATAATATTCCGGGTTATGATTTTAGAGCAGCAGATAGTATTGAAGTAGATAGGAGTTCAGATACTAGAAGCAGTGTTTCTAATGTTGCTAGTTTAGATTTTGTTAGACCAGAACCAACTTTTAAAGCTACTCCAAGACATGCAGAAGATATCCCTGAAAGAAATGTTCCAGTTATTAGAGATAGACAATTAGATTCAGGCCATACTGGAAATATCGCAAAATATGAAAGAGAAAAAATAGATGAAGCAAAAGAACTTCGTGGAAGAAAAGCAAGCCATATCAAAGAAAAATATAAAAGAAATGCTTACTAGAATAATTTATAAAACTTAGATTCTTTATAAAACTATAAAAGAGGTATTAAAAATGACATATGAGAAAACATCTAATTATGAAACCTTTTATGAGGGAACTTATTCTCAATTAGATCCTAATTATGGTCCTTTATTTTTAGGATATAGATTGCCTTTTTATTCTTTACAATTACATACAAATCCCCAAACTGCTAATATAGCTTCAGAAGCATCAGATAGATTAAGCCAAGGTGTAAAAGGAGTTATGATAAATGTGTTAGATCCAAAAACTTTTGAAAATATTCCTAGGCAAATGTTTGATGAAGTTAGGCAACAGCACAAATTAATGGGTGGTGATGCACAACCTTCTTTACATGCTCCAATAATTGATCCTGCTGGTTTTGGTGGTAAGGGAGAATGGAGTGAATCTTCTAGGGCGCAGTCAGAAGCACAACTTAAATCAGCAATAGATAGGGGACATCAGGCAGATCCTATTGGGAATATGCCTGTAACTATTCATGCTTCTCAAATGCCTTCTGTTGAATGGTGGAAACAAGCTCCTAAAAAAGAAAAAGGAAAAGAAGGAAAGTCTATGATCTATGCTGTAAATTCAGAAACAAAACAAGTAGCACCCCTCCCATATGAAACCAAATATTATCCAGGTGAAGAAGGGGTAAGAGAAGAAACATTTACACCAGAAGAAGCGCTTAGAACAACTAATAATTCTTCTTGGCATAATCGTGTTGTTGAAATTGAAAATGAAAAAATTCATGCAGACAGACTTTTAAAAGAAAATTTTCCAACTCTTGCACCTGTTTGGAAGGATATGCATAGTAAAGAAAAAGCAGGAACAGTTAGATTAACTCCAGAACAACAAGAAGCTTTTAGTAGAGTAAATAGTGTAATGCAAATCTATGATGATGTAAGTTTAAAATTAAATGGTGCTTTTCATGATGCATATAGCCATTTTAAGAGAAAGTATGATTCTGCTGAGGATAATCAAATAAAGACAGCATATGGCAAATCTTTAGAAGTTTTAAAACAAATCGGAAAACAAATTCATAAAGCAGCAGTTTCTAGACAACCGGTTATTATGCACAATACTTATTCTCAAGCCCTACATCAATTAGATCAATTTACTAGAGGGAATAGAGAAATTCCAGAAAGATATCAATCTATTGAAGATTTTGCATTGCCACATGCTTCAAAAACAATTGCAAATGTTGCATTACATGCATATAAAAAATATGGAAGCAAAGCACCAGTGCTTGCAATTGAAAATATTTATCCAAATATGGCTTTCAGTAGAGCAGAATCTCTAAAAAAATTGATTTTAGAATCTAGAAAGAAATTTGTTGAAACAGCTATGAAAGAAGGCTATTCTGAATCAAGAGCAGAAGCAGCTGCAGAAAAATTTATTGGAGCCACATGGGATGTTGGTCATGCAAATATATTAAAAAAACATGGTTATTCTGAAAAAGACACTATAGAAGAAGCAAAAAAAATAGCACCATTTACTAAATTTGTTCATTTAACAGATAATTTTGGTTTTGATGATTCCCACTTACCCCCCGGAATGGGAGACATTAATTTTAAAGGTGTTTTAAGAGAACTTGAAAAAGCAGGAAAATTAAAACACGCAATAGAGGCAGGTGGTTTATTAAATCTGGGAAAAGAAGCAGGTCGTGCTATTTTACCAACTACTCTAGAAACACTTGGAGCACCTATGTCATCATATGCGCCGGGTGCAATGCCTTCAGGACCCTTTTGGAATCAATCACCGTATGTTCAAGGAAGCTATCCAATGGGGTATGGGATGATGTTGCCAGATCAACATTTTAGTCTTTATGGTTCAGGTTTTTCAACACTCCCCCAAGAACTTGGTGGACAAGTTTCAGGAAGAGGCCAAAGATTTTCAGGACGTCCAATGGAATAAACTTTAAAAAACCTAAATACTTATTATAAATGAAAAAAGAGGTAAAATGCTAAAAAATAAAAGATTTTTGGCATGCCAAAACCAAGGAGGTTTTTAAGCATGGCCAAGAAAGCTGCTAAAAAAGCTAAAAAGTCTAGTTTAAGAATTAAAGGAGAATATGAAATAGCTTATGATTTTGCAACAAAAGTTTATGAAAAATTTGGAAGGATTATAAAATCTATTGTTCTTTTTGGTTCTTTACCTAAAAAGAAAAATGTAAAAGGTTCGGATATTGATATTGTTATTATTTTAGATGATTGTTCTGTTCAATGGGATCAAGAATTAGTAGCATGGTATAGGGAAGAAATATCTAAATTAATTAGGAAAAATCCTTATTCAAAACCACTTCATATAAATACAGTTAGATTAAGTACATGGTGGACTGAGATGTTAAGGGGAGAACCAGTTATTATTAATATTATAAGGTATGGCCAGGCCTTAATTGATTTTGGGGGGTTTTTTAACCCTCTAAAAGTTTTACTTTCAAAAGGAAAATTAAAAAGTACTCCTGAAGCAATTTATGTTATGTTGCAAAGAGCCCCAACACATTTGTTAAGAACCAAGGCTGCTTTACTTAATAGTATAGAAGGTATGTATTGGGCAATGGTTGATTCAAGTCATGCTGCATTAATTGCAGCTAAAAAATTGCCACCAAGTCCAGAACATATTGGAGAATTATTAATAGAAACATTTGTTGAAAAAAGAATGTTAAATAAAAAATTTGTAAATTGGTATAATGAAATATATAAAATAGCACATGATATTCTTCATGGAAAAATTAAAGGAATTAAAGCTGTAGATATTGATATGTGGCAAAAAAGAACAGACACATATTTACAAGAAATGGCTAAAATAGTCAATAAAATTGTTTCTTAAAAATATTAATTAAAAAATAAAAAAATTATTTTTTCTATTCATCCCCTTGTGGTTGAAGGTAGTTTGCTGCTAAGTTAAGGTAGAATGGTTTTCTATCTTCTTGTTTTGTAGCAATTAATGCACTTCTAGCATATCCTCTAACTTTTCCAGCATCTAATTCTTTTGTTGGATTTCCTTTTTCGTCTTTTTCAGAAAATTCTTGATATAACTGACTTAAATATCCACCACTCATATTTGAACATTCTGTAGCTAATTTACTTGGATCTCTTCTTAACCAACTAGTTAATGTATTTCTTACTTCTTCTTCAAAATCTTCTTCATCAACTTCAACACCATCACTATATGCTGCTAACATAGCATTAGTATCTCTAGAATCAATAGCTTCTTTTAATTTTTTAATTCTACCATATAATTGTGAAAATTTTTTATAATTATTATCTTTAGAAACATCTAAACTCATACCTAGTTGAACTAATGCTTCTGGTTGTGTATCCCTTATCATTTCTTCTAAATTTCCTTCAACTCTATTAACTACTCCGGTTTCAGAAATAGTTTTTGCTCTAGCAATATGGTCTCTTAAATCTCCAGTTGGCAATGCATCATAAACATTTGTTCTTGCTCCAACCCTTCTAGCCATATCTTGACGAGTACTTGGCCTGTCTAATTCACTATCTTGGGCTTGCTGAAGCTGACCAAAATATCCATATAATTCTACATATTTTTCTAATTGTTGTCTTTGTGAAGCATCCATTTTAACCTAATTCTACATGTCTTTTTACTTTATAAATCTTTCGGTCTGTTATTCTAATAAAGTAGTAACAGATTCCTTTGTTATGGCATTAAATTATATACTTGTTTGATATAAAGCTTTTTAAAGATTCTTCTCTTATTTTATTTATGTTCAAGAAAAAACCTAAAAAAAATATATGTCCAAGATGTGGTAAAAAAGCATCTGGAAAATACTTATTTTGCCCACATTGTGGTCAAAGATTACAAAGATATGAAAAACAACCAGATTCCTTACTAGATCAAATAGATTCTCCTCCAAAAATGAGCACTGGAATGCCTTTTCCCTTTAATACATTAATTAAAAAAATGATAAAAGATATGACCAAACAAATGCAAGAATCTCAAAAATCTAATCTTAATAAAGATGTTAAGGGTCCCAAAAGATTCGTTGTTGACATGCCTGGAATGAAAGGTAGAATTGTTATTAATATGGGGGGTAAACCAATAAACCCTATGATGAAACAGCCAAAACCGAAGGATAAGCCTCAACCAAAAACAAAAATGAAAATTAAAGATTTCAATAAAGAAGACTCTAAAATTTTCTCTGGATTAAAAAAAATAGAACCAAAAACATCTGTAAGAAGACTTTCAGATTCTATATTATATGTTTTAAATATCCCAAATGTTTCAAAAGATAAAATTATAATAAACCATCTTGGAAATAGCATAGAAATAAAGGCTATTTCTAAAAAGAAAGGAAAAACTAAAGATCAAAAAGCTTATTTTAAAGTAATCCCAGTTTCAAATCCAATAAAAAATTGGAATTTAGAGAAAGATATTTTAACTCTAGAACTTGAAATATAATATTAAAATGAGGTTAAAATACATAATTTTAATTGTATTAACTTTAGTTTTAACTATACCAAGAGCATCTGCTTTATTAACTATAAAAGATATTTCCGAAAGTTTTTCTTTTAATTGGGTTATTTTATTTTTAGTTATCTTCTTTGCATGTTGGATTGTATTAAAAGACGTCTTTAAATCAAGTCAAGGAGCAGCAATAATCATTTCAGTTGTTTTAGCAATCGGAGGGAGCATAGGTTTTCTTTATAAATATGGTTTAATTGTTCCAAGATTAGATCTTTTTGTATTGTTAATAATAATAGGGCTAATTATTTTTATTATAAGAAGTATAGCAAAAAAAGGCCAAGATAATGTGGTGAATATACTTCTTTTTGCAATTCCAGTTATTTGGTTTATTTTTATTAGAGATAAAGTTACCTTTTTAATTAATCCAATGGTATTAAATGTCTTAAATGGTGTTTTCGCAATTATTTTAGTAATTGGTATAATTTTGCTCGTTCTTTCTTTAATTAAGCCTAAAGAAAAAAATAGTTTTTTTAGATAAGATTTTTAAATCTAATTATCTTTGATAATAGATGAAAAGAGGCATGCAGATAATATTATCTTTGATCACATTTTTATTATGTATAGGAACAGCTAAAGCACAAGAATTCTCTGTTGAATCTTTACTAGCAAACCAATGGTTTAATGCTGCAATGCTTTTTTTATTAATTTTTATTATCTGTTATGTTGCTTTAAAACGTGTTTTTCAAAACCCTCGTAACCAAGCAAATAGATCTGGTATGGGGTTGACAATAATAATCTCTCTTGTTTTAGGAATTGCTGGAAGTTTTAGTGTGATTGCTAAATTTGGAAATATTTTTCAAAAGTTTGATTGGTGGATTATTTTAGTTATTTTTATACTTATTCTGATAATTACATTTGCCCTTTCAAAAAATAAAAGAGCCTCCAAAATAATGTTGTTGTTTATTATCCCGCTTGCTTGGTTTATTATTGGTAAAGATCTTTTATGTCCTCCCAAAGGTGTTTTTTCACCAACAAATTGTACGATAATTAATGTTCTTATGTATATTTTAATCATCATTGCAATAATCTTATTTTTAAGGGCTTTATTTAAGAAAAGTAAAGAAATGGGTGGTTGGAAACAAGGAATAATGGAAAGAGAACCTAAAGAGAAAAAACCCAGACAACCAATAAAAAGAAGAAAATGGAAGTGGCCAAAATGGAGAAGAAAACCTAAACAACCTAGACCAAGACCACAACCACAGCCGTTACCTAAACCCCAACCAGCACTTCCTCCAGGAAGAAAAATGAAAGCATTACCATATTATAGAAAACCACCAGTACCAGTAGTAGTAAGAGGACCTAAACCATCTTCACAAAAAGCATTACCATATAATAAACAAATGAAAGCAATAAATGCACCATACCAAATCTTGCCTGCACCAAGAAAAGCACTACCACCAGGAAGAAAAGCATTACCACCTGGAAGAAAAGCACTACCTAATTTACAAAAAGCACTACCCCCAGGAAAAAAGATGTTAGCACTCCCCCCTGGAAAAAAATTAAAAGCATTACCTGGCCCTAAAAAAAGAAAAGCACTTAAATACAAGAAAAAATAAGTTTAACAAAATTTATAAATCTCAAATTCTTTTAAAATTCAATAAAAAATGGTGGTTAAACAACAAATTTCCAGTTTTTTAGCAACTTTATTTGGAATAGCAGTTATTCTGGTCTCTTTAGTAGGATTAGCAATAACACAAGGATGGTTTACAGAAAGATTAGAGCAATTTCCCCCAAATCCGATGGTTTACTTTATAATCTCAATAGTTATTGGTTTAATCTTGATTTTTGTAGCTTTAAAAGCTAAAAAATATCAATACTAATTAAAATCTGGAAAATGAGAATAAGAGATTGGTTATTTTTGTTTGGTGTAATCTCTCTAATTATTAGTGGGGTTGGTATAGTTAGATCTTCAAGAGATTTTTCTATTTTGGGATTTGCAATATCTGAAAAAGTTGCTTTTATGCCTTCTTCTTCTTTATTTTATGTAATTTTGTTATTTGTTTTATCTATTATTATGATTGTTGTTTCTATAACTGAAAGAAGAAAAGTTATTAACTAAAATATTTATCTAAATTTTGTTGTTTTCTAGCTTCTTTTGCTTCATGAAGTTTTTTTAAAGCATTATCTACTCTTTCCTCAGAGAAATCATGTTCTTGACATAAAATTTTTTTTAATTTCTCTTCATCAGGGGCTTTAAAATTAATTATATACTCTTTAATCACATTTGGTTTTTTAAAAATTTCAAATATTTCTTGCCAATTAAAAGGCATTTCTAAACTAGCTTGGCTTAATTGTTTTTGAACAGCTCGAAATATCAAAACAGGTTGTTTATATTTTTTTACTAATTCTAGTGCTTTTTTAGGTCCAATTCCTTTTATTCCTCCAGGATTAAAATCAGTTCCCGACAAAATTCCAAGACAAATTAATTGATCATGGTTGATTTGTAAACTATTCAAAACTTTATCAAGTTCAATTAGTTCAGGTTCTATAGGAATATATGCTCCTGATGCAAGTTTTCTTCTTCTTGATAATGTTAAATTTTGGATTAATCTTGGAGCTCCAAATAATAAGGCATCATAGTCTTGGCTTATTACTGTAAAAGCATCTTTTTTAGCAAGCAGTGCTGCCTGGGCTTCTCCTTCACTTGGTGCTTGTATTACTGGTAAACCCAGTGCTTCAACAATCTCCTTACTTTCAGAAATCATTTCTTCATTTAATTGTATAGTTTGTCTAGCATATTTGAACATATCAGCTTCAATACCTTTTTTCTTAGCTTCCTCATATTTTTCTTTAGCTTTTTCTTTTCTTTCAGCTCTTTGCTTTGCAGTTACAGATTTAAGTCCAGGTGGTTTTCCATCAAATACAAAAACCGGTTTAATTCCTTTTTGAATTAAATTAACCGTTCTATAAAAAATTCCAGATAAATGAGAGGTAACTCTTTTTTTATTATCCATTAAAGGAGTTCCATCTAGTTGTCTTATATTAGCCAAAAACTGATATAATATATTAAATGCATCTATAGCTATAACTTTTCCTCTTAAGTTTTCAATTCTTATATTTTTCTTAGGAACTAGCTCTCCTATCTGTAATCCCATTGTTTTTTAAGGTATTAGAAATATAAAAAATTTACCCTAGGTCATATTCTTGAGGAAATGTTGAAATTATTTTAGCAATTTCTTTTGCATAAGCTGGAACAATTTTTCCCTTTCTTGGATAAGCTAGTTGAAAATCCATATTAACTAACCGATGGTTATCCCCCCTACGCTTTTTTTTAGCTTCTTCATATTGGCATTCAAATACATATTCAGAAACAGGTTCTTGTAACTGGTGTCTTAGTTGTTCTATTGCAACAGAATCTACTTGTTGAAGTCTAACTTGGAGATTTTCGTTATTAAATGGGTTTAATTTTTCATATTGTTGTTTCTTTTTTTCCGAAATTCTTCTATATTTATATAACCAAGGAAAACCAATTCTAAAAACACTTGAAAAAATATCATAAACAGCATGATTTCCAAAAACAGATAAAACATTTTGATCATTTTTAGATCTAGCTTTCCAAGAAGAAGCTGCAAAAGCAACAAGCTCATCTAAATTTAACCAAGGATAAAATTCAGCTAATGCATTTAATTCAGCTAATCCATGATGTAATGATTCTGTTAATATATGATTTTTACCACAAACATCACTAATCAGACTAATAGTTGGTTTTGGCCTCTTTTCCTTCCCCATTTTAGAATAAGTAAGGTTTATAATATTTAAGTATTTGTTTAGTATATGTCAACCAAAGAGGTTAAATTTATTCCATTAGACTATGATTATGTAGATGATCCAGATGGCTTGCCATGGGTTAGAATCTTTGGAAAAACAGATAAAAATGAAAAAATCTGTATTTTAGACACTTGTAAACCTTTCTTTTACATAATTCCTAAGAAAAAAAGTAATATTGATAAATTCATTAAACTAATTGAAAATCTTGCTTTTGAAAATGCAGGAAGAACAGCTTGTATAAAAAAAATAGAAAAAATAAAAAAATTTGATTTGGGGAAAGAAGTAAATGCTTTAAAAGTATTTATTTCAAATCCAAAAGATGTTCAAGCAATAAAGCACCAAATCAAAGAAACAGTTGAATATGATTATTCAAGAGAAGCAGATGTTAATTTTGTAACAAGATATATCACTGAAAAAAAAGTTAAACCTCTTGTTTGGTACGATGTTACAGGAGAGGTAACTACTGAAGATCCTATTTTAACTATCAAAGCAAAAAAAATTAAAGAATCTAAAAAACAACTAGAATTTTTACCAAAAGCACTTGCTTTTGATATAGAATCAGAAGAATATGAAATCGGTATGGGTAAAATTCTTATGATTTCTCTGGTTACTAATGGTTTTAAAAAAGTTATAACATTTAAACAACTGAAAAATCCTCCTAAAGAGATCGAAGTTGTAAAAAATGAAAAAGAATTATTATTAAAATTTAGAGAATATGTTAAAAAAATAGATCCAGATATTATTACTGGATATTTTTCAGATGGTTTTGATTTTCCTTATTTAAGAGCCAGATTTAAAGAACACAGAATTCCTTTTGATCTAAGTTGGGATAATTCTTCAATGACTCTTATGCGTGGGGCCCTAAGTTCATCAAAATTTTCAGGACTGGTTCATATAGATATATTCAAATTTATTAGTGCAATTATTGCAGCGAATCTCAATACAGAAACTCTTTCTTTAAACGATGTTTCTAAAGAACTTCTTGGAGAAAAAAAAGTTCAGATCAAGTTTAATCCGCTTAATTTTGCTCAAGAAGTAGCTAAAATGAGTCAAGAAAAATTAAAAGAATTATGTTTTTACAATTTACAAGATTCTGTTCTTGCTTATAAATTATTTGAAAAATTATGGACCACAATGTATGAATTATCTAAATTAGTTCAAGAACCACTATTTCCAGTTACAAGATATACTTTAACACCGTTATTAGAACACTATATAATGCATAATCTTAACAAATTTAATGAACTTGTTCAACCAAGGCCAACTAGGGACCAAATTGCAGAAAGAAGAGCAAGACAAAAATCTCCTGGAGCTTTTGTACTTGAACCTAAGTTTGGATTATATGAAAATATGGTTGTTTTTGATTTTACAAGTATGTATCCCACATTATTAATTTCTTTTAATATTGATCCCTCAACAATAAAAGAAGTTACAAAAAAAGATAAATATGATATTGAAATTGAACTTGATGGAAAGAAAAAATATCTTTATTTTGAGAAAAAGAGAAAAGCAATTTTTCCGGTTTTAAATGAAGAAGTTTTTTATAAAAGAAAAGAAGTTAAAAAATTATTAAAGAAAAAATATGATCCTGCTTTATCAGCAAGATCTTATATATTAAAAGTATTAAGTTCAGCCTCCCATGGCTACTTTAGATTTTTTGGTTCAAGATGGCAATCGCAAGAATGTGCAGCTGCTTTACTTGCTCTTGCTAGTAAATTTATTCAAGAAACAATTGTCAAAGTAGAAAAGGAAGGATACAAAGTAATTTATTCTGATAGTGTTTCTGGAGATACAAATGTAATTATTAAGGAAAAAGGTAAGATACAAGAAAAACAAATTCAAGAATTATTTAAGAAAACAGATCAAAAATCAAAATTAGGTAAGGAATATAATTTTAGAAAAGATATAGAGGTTTTAACTTTAAATGAGAAAGGAAAA
>Ga0272442_10003143_pt1 | contig 23344 bp, 16 predicted proteins | sample SSMForm2O_FD_200262 | JGI IMG/M metagenome (GOLD analysis project Ga0272442, IMG submission 200262) | Marine sediment archaeal communities from Little Sippewissett salt marsh, Falmouth, MA, United States - SSM-Form-2O | ecosystem: Environmental > Aquatic > Marine > Wetlands > Sediment ...
AGCCCTTCATATAATAGGCTTTATCATAATCGGGATTAATGGCAATGGCCTTGTCAAATTCTGCTACTGCCTCCTCATATTGACGCTTCTGCAATAAAGCACCGCCTTTATTAAAGGCGATTTTCGCCTGGGATTCCTGATCCTGAGCCGAAGTAATTTTTTCCTTCAGCTTTTGCAGTTCCGCTTTGACCTTATTAAATTCATCCCGTGCAACATTGTAGGCATTGGTATCATTGGCCTGGCTCGCTTCTTCCATCTGTGCGACCAGTTCTTTCTGCTTGTTCTGTAAAGTTTCGATCTGGGCTTGATAATCCTCCGCATAGACAGCCATGATACTGATAGAGAGGATAGTGATAACCAGCCAAACAGTTGCGTTACTGAAAATCCGCATAAAAACCTCCTGTTTGTGACTACATCCTTAGTATTTTACAAGTGCCGAAGGGGGGATTCGAACCCCCACAGGATTTCTCCCACTGCCCCCTCAAGACAGCGTGTCTACCACTTCCACCACTTCGGCAAAAACGCCACCCATTGTCCGGACGACATTGATTATACCCGGTCGTTGTCTATTCGGTTTCCTGTGGAATGGTTCCTTCACCGGTTTCAGCAGCACCGGGAATGGCCGGTAAAATATCTGTCGGCGCCGCTTCCTGATCCAAAACCTCCTCGACCGCACTTCTTTCCTGTGTTCTACTGCCTGATGATAAAAAGGCAATCGTCACGGATGTAACTGCAAAACCGATAGCCAGGTACATGGTCACCTTGGACAAAAATGAAGCGGCACCTCTGCCGCCGAATACGCCGCCCATACCGCCCCCTCCGCCGAACATGCCTGCCAGACCGCCTCCCCGGCTGGATTGCAGCAGAATACTGACAACCATTAGAATTGAAACCAAAATATGAATCACAGATAAAAAAGCAATCATAAGTGACACCTCAAATTATAGAGCCGCCCTGACAATGGCTGCAAAACTGTCGGCTTTCAAACTTGCTCCGCCGACCAAAGCACCGTCAATATCCGGTTGCTCCAGCAATGTCTTGGCATTTTCCGGTTTTACACTGCCGCCATATTGAATCCGGCACTGTCCGGATACATTTTCATTATACTGATTCCTCAGCCAGCCGCGAATAAACGCATGTACTTCCTGAGCCTGATCAGGCGTAGCTGTTTTACCGGTGCCGATCGCCCAAACCGGCTCATAGGCAATGGTTATCCCGGCCAGATCTTCATGCGATAAATCTTTAAGACCCCCGGAGAGCTGAGTTTCCACAACTGTTTCCGTCTTATCGGCTTCCCACTCTTCCAGCAGTTCACCGACGCAGAGAATCACTTTCAATCCGGCGCTCAGCGCCTTTTTCACTTTTAAATGAATCCCGTCATCCGTTTCGCCGAAAATATGCCGGCGCTCGGAATGTCCGATAATCACATAGGCGCACCCGATATCTTTCAGCATTTCCGGCGCAATTTCGCCGGTAAATGCGCCTTTGGATTCAAAATAACAATTTTGTGCACCGACCTGAATATTGCTGCTCTGCGTTAAATAAACCGCTTTATGTAAATAAACAAACGGCGGACAGACTGCAATATCAATATTCTGAACATCGGAAACCAGCGGTATAAAGGCTTTTAAAAGGGATTCCGTCTCCGCCGTACTTGTATTCATCTTCCAATTGCCTGCAATAAATAATTTACGCATACATCGACTCCTAAATATCATTTAATGCCGCTATGCCGGGCAGTGTTTTTCCTTCAACCAGTTCCAGGGAAGCGCCGCCGCCTGTTGAAATATGAGACATTTTATCGGCCACACCGGCTTTTTTAACCGCTGAGACAGAGTCGCCGCCGCCGATCACTTTAATGGCATCATCCAGCTCAGCCAGCGTGGCGGCAATGGCATTGGTCCCCTTTGCAAAAGCATCAAACTCAAAAACACCCATCGGACCATTCCAAAAAATGGTTTTGGCTTTTTTCAGAACCACCTTGAACTTTTCAATCGTCATCGGGCCGATATCCATACCCATCCAGCCTTCATCAATGACATTACGCGGGACATGCTTGCCTTCAGCATCGGGTGAAAATTCCTGAGTGACAATATGATCGATGGGCAGATAAAGATGCACATGAGAATTAAAAGCCTTATTTAAAATGACCCGGGCCGTATCGATCATATCTTCTTCAACTAAAGAGTTACCCACAGAGATGCCTCTGGCCTTTAAAAACGTGTAGGCCATGCCTCCACCGATAATAATATAATCCACTCTGGACAGAAGACTTTCCAAAACGGCTATCTTTGAGGATACTTTGGCTCCTCCGATAATTGCAGCAAAGGGTTTTTCCGGATTTTTAACAACTTTATCTTCCAGAAATTCCAGCTCCTTCTCCATGAGAAGTCCTGCAACCGCAGGAAGAAATCTCGCAACCGTTTCTGTGGATGTATGCGGCCGGTGAGCAGTACCGAAAGCGTCGTTGATATAAATATCTCCGTATGTAGCTAAAATCCTGGCCATCGATTCCCTTTCGGCCTCATCCTTGGATTTTTCCTCTTTGTGAAACCGCGTGTTCTCAAGCATTAGAATATCGCCATCCTGAAGGGAAGCCACCATATCCTGGGTCTCTTGACTGATGCAATCGGGCGCCAGTTTCACAGGCCGGTTCAACATTTTTTCAAGATGATCAGCCACAGGCGCCATTTTATGCTTACTTTCGATATATTTGGCTTCATCAAAAGGCTGACCGGATTTCTCGGCTTTTTCTCTGGCTTTTTTTGTGTCTTTCGAAGGATCTCCTAGATGGGACATCAAAACCAGTGTTTTAGCGCCATGATCGAGCACATAGTGAATGGTCGGTAAAGCGGCCTGAATACGGGTATCATCCTGAACTTCCCCGTTATCCATAGGCACATTGAAATCCACACGCATCAGCACCCGTTTGTCATTCAAATCCACATCTTTGACTGTTTTCTTATTCATGATCACAAATCCTTTTACATCGTTGCCATTTTCACCAGAAGATCGACCACGCGATTTGAATAACCCCATTCATTGTCGTACCAGGAAATAATTTTTACCAGATTGGATCCGATCGTCATGGTTGCGAGCGAATCAAAAATACTGGAATGAGAATTACCGACAACATCCACCGAAACGATGGGATCCTGCATATACTCCATAATGCCTTTTAATTCATTCTCAGCCGCTTTTTTCATGGCTGCGTTTACCGATTCCACTGTCACCGGTTTAGTCGTTGTCGCGACCAGATCTACCACAGAACCGTCAGGCGTCGGCACACGAATCGCCATGCCATTGAGTTTTCCGTTCACTTCGGGAATCACTTTACCCACGGCCTTTGCGGCTCCCGTCGTCGTTGGAATCATGGACATGGCCGCAGAACGGGCGCGGCGCAAATCACTGTGCGGCAAATCAAGAATACGCTGATCATTGGTATAGGCATGAATCGTGGTCATCAAACCTTCATTAAGACCGAATGTATCATGAAGCACCTTGACCACAGGAGCCAGACAGTTTGTGGTGCATGACGCATTGGAAACAATCTTATGTTCAGGTTTTAAGTCATCATCATTCACACCCAGAACGATCGTGGCATCAATTTCATCTTTTGCAGGCACCGTCAGAATCACTTTTTTGGCACCGGCTTCCAGATGTTTGGCAATCTGTTCCTTCTTGCGGAACACACCTGTGGATTCCACAGCAATATCCACACCCAATGCGGCCCAGGGCAGATTTGCAGGATCTCTTTCAGCAGAGATCTGAATTTCTTTTCCATTAACCACAATCGCATTGTCTTTGGCTTCCACTGTTCCATCATATTTACCATGAACAGAATCATATTTTAACAGATGAGCCAGTGTCTTTGCATCTGTAATATCGTTTATCGCGACAACTTCAACATCGCTTCGTTTTTCTACTACCCGGAAAACCAGACGGCCGATCCGTCCAAAACCATTAATCGCAATTTTAACCGCCATATAAAAACCTCCTTGATTTAAAAATGATCCAATAAATCCACAAAACAGGGAACGAAACGCACGATTCCCCTACGCTGCTATTCGAGCGTTAGTCGTTAATTATAAATAAATTTTTCTCAAATGTCAAGCAGAATCAAGGAGATATTGCAGGTTCGTACAGCTGAGGTCTCGACAATCCCATGCCAATGACTGAACATGCTCCGGCTTCTCTCAAAGCCCTGGCACAGCTGTTGACTGTTGCCCCGCTCGTAATCACATCATCGACCAGCCATATCCGCTTATCTTCAAGCCGGACGGGGTTTTTTACAAAAAAGGCATCCCGGACATTGAACTGTCGCTCTTCCGCGGATAAACAGGTCTGGGTTTGAGTATAACGGAAACGCCGGAGCCACCGTAGATTCAATGCAGCACCCGTCATCCGGCTGATGACTTTTGCATAAATAACACTTTGATTGAATCCGCGTTCACGGAAGCGGCGAGGATGCAGGGGAACCGGTATGATGTAATCCGGCAACGGAAAACACAAATTTTGGATAGACTCATTTAAGAATTGGGCAATAAAACCGCCGAGTTTTTTTCTGGATTGATACTTCACCAGATGAACACATGTCTCCATTTCCCGGGTATACTCCCAGAATGTGATAACACGGTCCAGTAAAAATGCGCCGTCCAGATGATGAAAATCCTGCGGATGATGAGTTTTGATTTTAATCTGATTTTGAATCAGCGACCGGCAGTGGTCACACATCGGGGCATACGATTCTATCGCCTCATTGCATATCGGGCAAACCGGCGGATAGATAAAATCCAGAACCGGATCGATCAGTCGATGTAGATACTGCGTAATCATGGCCAGATTTATTGCTCAAGGAAAATATTTGAAAAAGCAGGCTGCGTGCTTAATAATTCGGGTTTTATTTAAAAACCGCCTGTGACAATCACAGACGGTTTATTGTCATGAACAGTGATCTACTTTTTCGTCACCTTCTTGGTGATATCCAAACGCCCGAATGCATTCAATTCGCCAATCAACGGCTTTCCCCAGCGAATGAACGCTTCTGTGACATTGTTGCCTTCGGCATTGATATGACCATCCGGCAGATGACGGGTCTTGCCCGCCACCGCCTTTAATGGAACCAGCTTATATTCAGATTGATAGGGAGCATCGGAAACACGCTGAATGGCCACAGATCCGTCAATATTCCCTTCCAGTGCTTTTTGAGCCGCAAACTTACCCAATCCCAGAGTTTCTTCATAATCCACAGGGCTTTGATCCGGAAATGACCGCTGGATATAGCCCAATGTATCGCCCCGTGCACGCAGTTTTTTCACCACACCCTTATCCTGCATATATGATTTCACTTTATCCACAAGCGCATCAGCCAGGGCACCGGTTCCTGAAAGCTGTACATTTCCATGACTGTCTGCTTCCAGGGCACCCTTTGATAAAAGTTGCAAAATAGGCAAACCATGCTTATCTTCAACACCTTCAGAGACTGCCACCACACACCGGCCATACTTGGTATATACAGATTCCACATCCCTGCAGAACTGATCGATATCAAACGCCTTCTCTGGCACATATACCAGATGCGGGCCCGAGTCTGGTGTGGTTCTGCCCAGAGCGGATGCGGCCGTCAGAAAACCCGCATGTCTTCCCATGCAAATCCCCAGATACAATCCGCCGAAACACTGATTGTCCATATCCACCCCCCGGAAAGCATTTGCGACATACCTGGCTGCGGACGCATATCCGGGAGTATGATCATTTTCCATTAAATCATTGTCTACAGTCTTTGCTACATGAAACATTCTTAATTCATACCCCTGATTTCTGGCCGCGTCATTGATGATATCCAATGATTCAGAAGTGTCATTGCCCCCGACGCCAAATACATATCGAATGTTGTATTTTTTAAAAATCTCTAACATTTTACTGTTTTCTTCATCTTTGGGTTTATGCCGGGTTGAAAGCAGGGCTGTAGCCGGTGTTTTTGAAATGGCAATCAGCCGGTCTTTCCCCTGCTGGCGCAGATCCACAAAATTCTCATTTAAAACACCATCAATCCCGTTCAGGCTGCCATAAATTCCTGTTATTTCACTAATGTTCATTAACTCTAAAACCACACCGACCCAGGATGCGTTGATCACAGCAGTCGGTCCGCCCTGGGTAAAAACCACTGCATTGCCTTGAATAATACTCATCTGTCACTCCTGTTTGCAATGAATACGCCTTTAATAATCCATATTTTGAACAAAAAATTACAAAAACAGAAACGGAATGTCAATAAAATTTACGGACAAAACAGAAAAAAGACAGGACGATGATTCATAACATGACAGCAGGACAGTGTCATTAAAATCGAATAATAAATCCTGCCCCTGGTTTTTTCGTCACCGTCCATTCTCCATTCAACTGTTTGATCAATACCTGAACCATATGAAGCCCAAGCGACCTGGTTGTTTCATAATCGAATGTATCCGGAAGACCAATGCCGTCATCCTGAACATGGATGATCGTTTTATCCTTCTGTTTTTTAAGCTCAATATGGATGTTCCCCTGTTTCCTGTCCGGGAATGCATGTTTCATGGCATTTGTGATCAGTTCGTTTAAAATAAGCCCGCAGGGAATCGCTTCGTCAATGCCCATCGTGATTTTGTCAATATTCTGGCTGATCTGAATACGGGAAGAAATGTGATACGCCTTTTCCAGCTCTCGAATTAATTGATCCACATACGGTTCGATCTGGATGTTAGAAAAATTATTGGACCGATAGAGCTGTTCATGAACCAGCGCCATCGAATAAATGCGGCTTTTACTGTATTGAAATGCGGTTTTGGCTTCTGCATCCTCAACTTTATAGGACTGCAGATTGAGCAGACTGCAGATGATCTGCAGATTGTTCTTCACACGATGGTGGATTTCCTTCAACAGCAATACTTTTTCTTTTAAATCATTCTCAATTCGCTGTTCGGCTTTTTTCCGTTCTGTAATATCTTCAAATGTGCCATCATAATAAAGCACCTGCCCTTTCTCATCCCGAATAGCGCAGGCGCTTTCACGAACATAAATCGTGGAACCGTCTTTTCTCAGCCAGGCGCTTTCAAGGCCGACAATCTTACCCTCTTCATCCAGACGCTTTTTAAAATCCTCTCTGGAATAACTGGGTTCAAATCCTGTTTCTTCAAGATTGCGTTTCGACAGTTCCGCAAACGATGGATAACCGAGCATATGAACAGCAGCCCGATTTGCCAATAAAATTTTTCCATCGGGTGTGGTGCGGTAAATCCCCACACTCGAATCTTCAATCATCCTCCTGAATCGCTGCTCGCTTTTCCGCAAGGCATTTTCAGTTCGTTTACATTCCTTATAGGATTGATCAATATGCTCCAGAAACTGATTGATGCTGTCAGTGAGTGCTTTCAAATCTGCGATGTTATCGGGGCTTTCTGCGCGCACGGAATAATCCCCACGGCTCGCCTTTCTTAACACCTGTATCAAACTGTCGATTACCGGTTGTCGATCATTGTTCACCATAATATGAACGATCTCCCGCCCTGATCCGGCCGTATTTTCATCCTTCTCAGTTGTGTTTTCATAAATGCGACAGGAATTCGGAGGCTTCTGTTCAAATGCCGGTCGCTTTCACTGGCTGATCTGATAAATGTTAGAAAACAATAATGATAATGTCAACTAAAATCATGGGTGCCAGGTGTAAAATCAACGGTGTCACCCGCATGAATTTTTTTTGGTTTAAATACCGGATAAATGCATGATTGATGCTGAAACAAAACGGGGAATTCTGTACAGCCCGGAATCAATCCCTGAATATTCTGTTTTTCCATTTTTTTTATGATTTCGACTGTCTTTTCTTCACTTTTCTTATATTAACATTCTTTTGGCCATTTCATCCATAATAATCGCATGAATCACTTTTAAGGGACTGAAACCGAGGTTTTATAGTTCGATTCATTGTACAATGGATTTCTCAGGGGATCGCTCAGCTTATTCGGCATCGGATTATTATCCTGTGTGTACACCCAGATTTCCAGGGGATTCCAGACGATCACTTCATCCCGGCAGTCGCCGATGATATCCACAACAGCATTGCACATATCCGGATGACCGTCATCCGGAAATACGACCCCTTTTCTTCCCCATCCGTCATACATACCGCCTTCATCCACATTGGCATTATGAATGAAGAACGATTCTCTGCCTCCTGTCCAGTTCACAGGCAGACAAATACTGCCGTATTGATTGGGTTCAAAACTGTGATAAAGATCTCCGTCGGCATCAAAAAAATGAATGATTCCCTGATTTTTCCAGAAATTGATGGTCACTATTTCAAGACCGGGCAGATCGTCCCTGAAGTTGGCGACCGCCTGATTTTGCACATGCCCGATATAGTGATGTTTTAGAATCCGGCCTGCCATATCAGTGAATAAAAATCCCTCATCTCCAGCTGCGCAAAAATACCGCAGGTCCGCTCCTGGCCGCAGAGATAAAATGGCCACGCTTTCCGCCTGATCCTGGAGCCTGTCATCCAGAGTCCACAGCACTGTGCCGTTGTCATCAAACAGTGTATATCCCATCATCAGCTCATCCCGGCCGTCTCCATCCATATCCAACGCGTAAGGATAATGACCGGTATTGCACTCTGCATGCCAGAGCAGCTCCAGCTGATCATTATAGGCCCAGAGATGCCGACAGCGGTCCTTTAAAATAATGTCGCTGTCATAACCGACACCGCGCAGGTCGCAAAAATAAAGACCATCTCCCAGAATATGGGGAAAAATAGGATCCTCGGCCCGGTCAAAATGATCGTCCGGGTGTTCAGGAGTAAAAATTTTATTTTCGGTTTGCCCGGTTGCACCGTCCGCAACGGTCAGAATAAAATTTTTACAGTAAATGACCTCATTCTGACCATCCCGGTCCAGATCATGAATTTGAAAGGCCACATCATTTGTTAAATAATCTTTCCAGGGATCCGGCCGTCCGATCTGCCAAAGCCGGCGACCGTCAAAGGTCATGGCCGTCAGGCAGCTGAGCTCGCTGTTCTGATCCTCGGGTCCATGATGCAGCACCTGACCAACCAGCACATCGATCACGCCGTCCCCGTCCAGATCCCCAAAACGAAGATTCCGCCCTGTACCAAAGCCTTCCGTGCTGATTTTCTTCCAGACGACCGGTTTTGGATTTGCACGCTGAAGGCCTGTTTCTTCGGATTGAACCAGCATCCGCTTCCGTTTATATTTCTTATACTCAGATGCCGAAACAGTGACAGCAGCATACGTAAAACGCGCCGGACCATCCGTAAGCAATCCGATCCTTCCAGATTTAAATGATGAATCAACCGCTCCAAGGTTGATCCTGTCATTCATTTTTGCCTGAATGCGGGCTCCGTCCGTCATAATATCGGCGCGCAGTGTTTCTCCGATTCTCCAATTGAATATGTCCTGGTCCAATATTTTTTCATCGGGCTGATGAAAACCCGTGGCATGCCTGACACGTTTCAGCAGGACCCGGTTGTCTTTCACGCCGAAAAAGTAATAACAGCGGTCATTTTGATATCGAAACGCAACACCGCAAGGCTGCGCGTAAGATTCAGGAGCAAACAGGATGGTAATGTGTACATTCTCCCATAATGCATCTCCCGTGACGAGCATCGGATGCGCATAATTCAGTTCATTGAGAGCACTTTGATAGATAAAACGATCATCCGCTTGTTCCCGTACAGACCACCATCCCAGGTTATTGGATACGATCCATCCTCCCCGGGGAGCGGCTTCCGGCAAATAATGATAAATCGTACGGCCGCCGCATGAATGGCTCAGGGGACCACGCCGGATCTGACTGAAATCATCCTGCAACAGGACCATTTCATTGGGATTCGGCTCAACGGAAAATGCGTATGCAATTACAATAAAAAAGTAAAATCCGGTAATCAATCTGCTAATCATTATCACCACTCCGGTTCAGGTAAATGGAAACAGATTATATTAGAAAATATTTAATACGAAGTCAATAAGAAATCCCGAAAAAAGACAGGACAGCAATTTATTCAGCGCTTGGATTGTTGCGGAAGTTCACTTGCGAAAAGGGAACGCAATCCAGATTCATCTGTTTTATAAAGCCATCCGTTCCGGTTATCCGTATAAATGTCTCAGAATGGGCAGATAATGGACAGGAATTACATGCTTTGCAGCCGTATATGCCGCAATATGGCACCGGATTTCACAAAGGTTCCATTCTCGCAGCCGGTCACATTACAAAAGGTGATCGCATTGTTGAAATCCAGTTTCGGAGTCAAACCGATCACCACCATATCCGCGTCCGGTTGACAGTTGCAGCATGTGAGCCGCTCAAAAAGCACACCGCAATGCGGGCAGTGTAAATCATCTTTCACACCTTTCTGCAATTCTCCGGAAAGCACGATTTTTTCAAAATCGCCCTCGATTGCAGAAATCACAAACAGACCTTCATGTCCCGGACGCTTAAACCGGATTTTCAATCCGGGATATCCGTTCACCAAATGATCTTCATCCATGATATTACAGCCGTTCGGGCAGTAGGCTTCACTTATCACATATCGGATTTTTGATTCATTCTCCCTGGATTTGGACTGCTTTCGCTTGTTTAAAGGGATAACAAGCCGGCCGTCTCCACCAAATCGTTCTTCCATCATTGACTCCCAAATGTGCTAATTATTATCACATAGCACTTTAATCAGCTATATGTGTATAAATATTTATTGATTATTTATAATAATTATTTTATTTGAGAGAGTCAACCCAAATATGACAAAAATGAAGGATTTTCAAAACAGAAGGGATATTGAAGAAGTCATTGAATCGGGAACCTATTGAAGTATTCTCTGCTGTAATCCGCAATCCACCAATACAAGCGCGGCCATCGCTTCGACCACCGGTACGGCTCGTGGTACTACGCACGGATCATGCCGCCCTTTGGCAGCCAGCGTGGTTTCTTTGCCCTCATAATCTGCGGTCTTCTGAAGCTGACCGATGGTGGCGGCCGGTTTAAATGCCACACGGAATACAATGGGCTCTCCATTGGAAATCCCGCCCTGAATGCCGCCGCTGTGATTGGTGACTGTGCCTAATCTGTCCGCTTTTTGTATAAACAGATCATTATGCTCTGATCCCCGCATACCCGCTGCCTGAAATCCGGATCCAACCTCGAATCCCTTAACAGCCGGTATGGACAGCATGGCCTGCGCCAGACACGCATCCAGTTTGCCGAACACAGGTGTTCCCCATCCTGCCGGCACATGTCGGCAGATACAGGTCACCACCCCGCCCACCGAGTCTTTTTCGCTTTTAACTGTATCAATGAAACGTATCATCTTTTCAGCGGATGCAGCATCCGGACAGCGAACAGCAGATCGATCCACATCCGTGCGTGACCAATCAGAACCGGACGGCTCCGGCGCATTGACATCGCCCACCTGGCTGACCCAGGCGACAATATCAATCCCCCATTGATCTCTCAGGATTTTTTCAGCCACTGCACCGGCTGCCACCCGTCCGATGGTTTCACGCGCACTTGCCCGGCCGCCTCCGCTGGCAGACCGGATCCCGTATTTCATCTGCATCGTATAATCGGCATGCGAGGGCCTCGGCACCTGTTTCATGTCCTGATAATCTCCGGGGCGCTGATCCAGATTTTCTACCATCATTCCGATGGGCGTACCCAAAGTTAAGCCATTTTCTATGCCGGAAAGAATCACAATCCGGTCCTTTTCCTTTCGGGAGGTGGTCATATTGCTCTGCCCGGGACGGCGCCGGTTCAACTGGGGCTGAATATCCGCTTCGCTTAATTCAACACGCGGCGGACATCCATCCACCACAGCGCCAATCGCTTTGCAGTGGGATTCACCAAATGTTGTGACACGAAACAAGCTTCCGAATGTATTGGACATGGGCGGTTCCTGTTATTTAATCTCGATATTCCTGATTTTTTCCGGTACATACTGTTTACCGGTCACATCCTTGATCAAAAACCGGCCTTTTTGTCTGCCCCGTGTGTATTTTCGGAGAATCCGGCCGGTGCGCAGGGCACCGTTCTTGTCAAAGAAGTGGCACAGAGGCGCCTCATCTGACAGAAAAGACAACTGTGCATTCCGTGATTTTGGCTTTTTCATCTCATCCGTCCTCAATATCATATAAAAGGACCCGCGCGGGCGCTCCGTCTGCATCCTTGATCTTCAGGGGCATCACCGCAAGTTGATATACACCCGGCTGAACACCGGCGAAATTCAATCCTTCGACGATGATAATTCCAGCACTGAGCAACGCTTGATGGGTGGGCACGGGATCATCGAACGGGGCTACAGAAAGCGCATCAATTCCCACCAGCCGAATGCTCATTTTCTTCAGCCACCGGGCGCCGGACACATCGATGGCCGTAAATTCAGAGACAAACCGGGACGCATGCAGAATCCGCTTTTCCGTATTGTCTGTCAGGAATAAAATGCGCTCCATATTTTCTGGAATACCGGATCCGGAAAGCACCGTGTCCGTAATCATCGCATGCCCCCGCAAATCGACCACCCGGACCGGCCCCATTAATGTATTTAAATCCAGTGCATCCACACCGTTTCCATCCGGCAGAAAGTGCCTGGGCGCATCCACGTGTGTTCCTGAATGCAGGCTCATTTTTATCTCAGAAAGCGTGCAGGTATCTCCCCTGTCCAGACTGGAAACCGTCTCGATCACGATCGGCGTGTCGTCTTTCCAGACAGTGAGATCCTGCGATAAAGTCAATGTCAAATCATATATTTCCATAGGATGACGGATTTTTATCTTTCAGGAAACCGAACAAAACAGTCCCCTGTGAATGTGTCTCTATATGGAATAAAAATACCGGAAATAATGGTCAATGTCAATGGTTTATTGATCGGCGGTGTGATATGCCCGGGATTATGAAAGACGCTCCGGCCTGTGAGTAATTCGCGAGAGACCTTGCGAAGGTCTTCAGCCTTCGCAAGGTCTCTCGCGGCGAATAGTTTTTCGATCCGGCTTTTGAATGGGATTTTTTACGCACCTCCCAACAGGATAAAACCCCCTTCCATTTCATGCGTCCTTCCCGGCTTAATCATTGCCGGGAGAGGCCTCGTCAGGGGATCAAATCCCCTGCCTCGACTTCGTCGAGGATCCCCCTTGTCAGGGGGACTGGATTGTGCCCTTCTTCTTGCGACACTCTAAATAGATGGCATTCTTTCAAATGGATTCTATATTCAAAACGAAAAAGTTATTTCCATTATAATAACTAATCAGAATGATCGAACAGCAAAACGTTTCTCTGATCAGAGGAGGGCAGAACCCCTGCGCGATCAAGCGGGCCTGTCCCGTACAGAACTGAACTCTCTTTCTTATTTAATCAGCGTCATTTTACCCGAGTATGAGAATGCATCGGTTGTTATTTTATAATAATATATTCCGGATGAAAAATCTGTGCCATTAAAGATTGTACAATAATTGCCTCTCTCCTGGTATTCATTCACAAGCACAGAAACCTGATGTCCCCTGATATCATAGACCGTGATGTTCACATGCTGTGCTTTGGGAAGCGCATAGATGATATGGGTCACAGGATTAAAGGGATTGGGATAATTGGAGTAAGCGACAAAATCATCGGGGAGGCTTTCACGATCAGAACCATCCACATTCACAGGGATTGCCAGAGGCGGCCCGAATTTCAGATACCCCTGATAATCACTCTGCTTCCACACCGGTCCCTGATAGTTCCATCCGATCTGATGATCCGTTTTATAATAGCCGTCCAATGTTTCATCATCCGTGTCATTGATCCATACATCCCAGCCGATCGAATCACCGATTGTTAATGTTATCAGATCCGTATCATAGGTGTTATACAGGGTAAATTCCGCTTCACAGGTCCAGTTGCCGCCGGATCCCATGGAAACAGCGGTGATAAAATCGGAACCGCTGTATGGATGATCCCCCGGTGTGGGCCAGTTGTACAGGTTGCGATGATTCTCTTCCGTCACACGCCAGAACTGAGCCGGTGCATAGAGCTCCCAGTAGTTCAGACAGTCACAATCGCCATTGGTAAAGAATTCAAGACTCTCGTCATTGGACGGACTGTAATTGGCGGACGCCGGATTGTTGTCAAAGGTCCCCCGAATATCATCCGTCACAGTAACGGCCACATAGAGTTTATCGTTCGCCGGACACCAGATCGCTTTCCAGGTGGTCAGATTATCCGTATCATCGGTCCATGCTGTATTGTACGCAGGTGGCGTCCCCCCAAAACGCAGGGTATCTTCATCAACAAGGCCCCATATACCCTCACTGGGGATACCGTCCATGGCCGGAATCTGGAGAGGAGTAATACTGTTCGCCGTATATGTTTTGGGCGCAGGAATTGTCAGATTGGGAATGATACTGAATGGTGCAGCAACATAATATTTATCCGGCTGACTGAGTGAAGTGATTTTAATACGGTAATCGCTGGCCGGGGGAATGCACCGGTTGACAAACCATTTGAAGGCATTATCGTTTTCAGTATTTGAAACAATGGTTCTGATGACTGTGTTGCCCTGCATTAATTCCAGCTTGACAAAGTCACCGACCGTGCCGACAACCGTCCAGTTGATATAATATTCATTCAGATGCTCCCATTCAATACCGGTTCCATTGGGGGTTGTGATGACCATATATGCCAAAGGGGATGTTAATGTGCCCAGGTGAACGGAATTGGTTGCGGTCCTGGCAACAATCCGGTCGGGTGTGATCATGTTGATTTCCTGAACATCCATTCCCGCAAGACCAATCTGGTTCCACGAGGTACCGTTATCATCCGATTTATAGATACCATCATCGGTGGCCGCATAAATATCATCACTGACAGTCATGAACAGATTATTGATATATCTTCCTGAAGGACCGATATTGACCCAGGCATCGTCGCTTGTTGCAGATATCCCGTCATTAAAATATATCGCGTTATCCGAGCCAAAATAGAGACCCAGCGAATTAATGCCCATGCATGTCAGGCCTAAAGGTAAAATGGAATGATCAAACGAACGCCAGTACGCACTGCCGCTGTAAAGATAGAAATCCGTGGATATAATCTGCCCGGCACTGTTTACCTCGATCGGGCCGATACCTGTGCCGATATATCCAGACATAGGCGGGCATGTGAGTGCACAGCACTTCCATAAATTCCCCCCGTCTGTGGAATAATAAACCTCTTCATAGGGAGCCACATAAATCACATCATTTGAATTCAGGGCAATATTAAAATGTGAGCCGAAGGGATCATAGAAAAGTCTGTCCCACGTGGTCCCATTATCAAGGGAAGTAAACACGCCGCCTTCTACCATCCAATCAAAATCTATATTCCCTTGAGCAGCCGCATAAATCTGGCCTGTCTGACTGATGCATATTTCATGAACATCCGGGATAACGGATGACGGAGGAAAAAACCAGTCTGAGTAATCCCAGCTCACATCGGTCCAATTGCTTCCCTTGTCTTCGGTTTTATACATCAATGCCGGATCTGCGGATTCCATGCCAATAAAGATATGCCCGTTCGGATTCACTGCGACTGACTTGATTTCCGTTGTCAAAGCATGCGGAATACTATCCCAGGTGTAGGATTGAGCGGATAAGGATGCAATCAATAAAAGTAACAATCCAATGCATATACAGCACGATCTGTGTTTCATTTTTCCCTCCTCATGTATTCATTGATGATGATAAAATAACCATGAACGACATTGAATATTTTATATAAACGACACTCCTGTAAAAGCGGATGTCCTTGCAAAGGAGAAAAATTCAATCGCTTTAGATGTAAAATGAAAATGCGGTAGTCTGAATAGTCCTGCAGCAGTCTCAGAACATCATTAAAAAAATCCGGAGCCTGAACAATATGCGGTTCAATCCGAGTGGCAGCAGAGAATCTGCGAATCCTCTGCCTGAATATATTAATAAACAATTATTTTCGCAACATCATTTTATCAGAATATAAAAACTCATCGGTGATGATATTGTTATCATAAACCATCAATTCTGCCTGCGCGTCATTCGTAAAAGACCTTGCGAAGGTCTTCAGCCTTCGCAAGGTCTCTCCAGGCGAATAAATTTTCAATTCGGTTTTTAGATCGGGTTTGTCATGGTGTTTTGTAATGTGCAAACACCCGTGCGATAACCTGGCACAATGGTCCGGATTTCTTTCGTCGGGGCGGTTCGCGAGCCGCCCCTGCCAACCGGCTCTGATCCTGGATGCTGCGTATGGAATCTTGATCTTTGTTTTCTATGGAAATATTTCAAATGCTCACACGGCCTCAAGGGCCGTGCCATACGAATTCTATATGGTTATATCATTCAATCAGGGAACTTGGCTTTCACTCTATCCCTCCTGGCTGAAAGCTTGCCCCGGCAATGTTCAAGCCGGGGCCCAGGGCACACGAGAATTTTAAATTTTATATACAGGTCAACATAACCAGGGAACCTGTCGTATTTTTGGCGCATCACCGGGTGCCAAAGTCAAGGATGGCATCCCTGGTCTATGGCTATTGGAACGAACCAGTCTTACTATGAGGGATGCCATCCGTAAAGATTAACATCCCTTATTCCAAAAGCATCATCTTTCGTACCTTTACAAAATCCTTCATCTTGATTTGATAGAAATAGATTCCTGACGCCAGATTGTTTTTCTGAAAAATCGTTTGATAAAAACCCGCCGCTCGTGGTTCATCCATCAATGTCATCACTTCCCTGCCCTGAATATTAAAGACTTTCAGGGTCACATGGCTTTGTTCTTTCACATCAAATCCGATTGTGGTTTGCGGATTAAAGGGATTGGGATAGTTTTGTTCAAGAGAAAAACAAGTGGGAAGATTTGTTCCTGTTGCTTGAATGCCGCTTGGAATGTCGTTTGAAATGTCGAGGGTAAAATCCGCATCAGCCACTTCATCCCCAGTTGTCAGGTTATAATAGCGCATGGCGGGATTTACGGTTGCCCCTTCCTGGTACACGCCGATCTGCCATTCGCCCCAGCCCAGTGCGGGAAACAGATATTCGCCATTCTCATCCGTATGGGTGATGTAAAATCGATCTTTCCTGACGGGCCAGCTATGCACAGCTGCTACATAGACATCAGCTGCCGCGCTTCCATCTGCATAAACCAGCGTACCGCCAATTGGAGCCGTTACCGCGCCCCGGATAAGAGTGAAATCATAACCTGTCAGGACATCCCCATCCTGAATTTGAATACCCGTGTATTCGCCGCCTGCCGGCGAGGTCACATCATAATCAGTATTATAAAAAGGAGGCGCCAGGCTGTTTACTTCACCGGGATCCACACCCATACGATAATGACCGTTTTCATCGGTTGTGGCCTCTGCCCATTGCTGCGTTCCCTCGGGAGATGTGAATTCAGCACCGACTTCCAGATTTTCAAGCGGTTTTCCCTCAATGATGCAGTTCCCCTCGATATAAGCTGAAAATTCATACGCTGTAAAATCGAGCTGAATCGTCTCTCCACCCGCAACATTGACAGTCTGACTGGGCGGAACCGTATACCGATCCTGGGGCCAGCTATCACCGTATAATCCATTCGCATTGATCCAGACCGAAATCTGACCCTCGGCAATCCCCATGGAAAATTGTCCCTGTGCGTTCGTTAAAGCCCTGGATGTTTTCCACGTTTCAAAGTCCATTGCGTTGATTTCAACATTGGCAAGCGGGCTTCCATCTTCAAAAAGCAGCGTGCCTTCAACGGTGGCAGGGCAAATCTGTAAATCAAAATTTTGAGTGACGGTTTGGTCCTCACCCACTGTGACTCTTATCGAATCAGAGGCCAGATGGGTATTGAAATCAGGTCCCGGACTGGCGATGATGTTGTATACACCGGGATTGACCATAACCGAGTAATTGCCGTTTTTATCACTGGTTGCCATAAATGCGGCATCCATGATGGCCTCTCCAACAGGTACGGCAGTAACCAGAGAATTGGAAACCAGCTGCCCGGACCCTGTAACTGTGCCGGTAATCATGGGCGGTGTAAGGGCCAGGTCCATATTGGCAGCCACCTGGGCTGTGGAGCCATCCTCATCTTTCACATGGACGAAAATTTTACCTTTGGGAAAAGCAATCGCCATATATCGAGGCAAATCGATGGTGATTGTCACCTGACCGTCGGTTCCTGTTTCATCGCCGAAGACACTCACATCGGGATTGTCAGGATCAATAATCCAGCCGATACCGTCGGTGATGCAGTACCATTTCCCTGTTCCTGTCTCCCTGTCATAGTCATCCGCTGTGCCTGACTGGTTCACGTCTACAAAGACCGTGAATTCCGTTCGATTACCGACAGCCGCCAGATCGTATGTTATCTGAATGGCTGCCGGTAAGTCCTGAACAGTTATTTCTGTCTGTCCGTTAATTCGAAGGTTCTCCACCCCGAAACAGAAAAGGGGGAGAAGCAAAAATAGTAATGAATGCCGCTTTTTCATAGATACCTCCTTTATTTATTTGTTGCCATATGTTAACGAACGACATAAGATACCAGCGTCATGATGAAAATCCTTTCTCAAATGCGACATCAGTGTTCACAAAAACGACAAACAGCTGTTTTTTTTCTGAATGACAAGAAAAACATTGAATAATTCATCAATTATTGACAATTTTGTTTTATCCAGTCCAAGTCAGAATTTCAATAAAACTAAAAAGGTTGATACAATGATGAAAAAGACAGTATGCCTTTTGTTTTTCTTAGCAGGTATCACATTCAATAGTCAAGCGCAATCCATTGACAGCCTTCGGACCGCATTGGTATCCGCAAATCAAGAGAAGAAGATTGATCTTCTCAATGAAATAAGCGAAACCTTTTTAAAAGTCAATCTGGACAGCACAGAATTCTATTTACATCAGGCCCTTGAAATAGGCAGTCAACTGAATAATGCTGGTGGAAAGGCAAAGGCGCTTTGGCTTCTCGGAAAAACATCCATCTATAAAGGCAACTTTGATGCAGCATTGGCTCATTTTTATGAAGCGAACAATTTGTTTTTATCCATTTCGGATGATATCGGCGCAGCAAAAGCCATGGATGACGCCGGCTATTGTCTGACAATCAAAGAAGATTTTGAAAGAGCGCTGTGTTTATTCGACTCCGCCCTCACCTTTGCACAAACCAATGCGGACACAAGTTTAATGATTCGCATCCAGTTAAACCTGGCGTCTGTTCATCTTTATCAAGGCAATTATAATGATGCCTTGAACATTTATCTTCAAGCCTATGAGCTGGCGATTAAGACCAACAACATTCAGTATCAAATCAATGCTTTATTGGATTTGGGAAATTTCTACTCTGTTCGGGAGGATCTGGATAAATCTCTGGAATATTTCCTTCAGGCATCCGAACTCATTGAAACCCAAAATGGCAAACCGACCCAGCTGCATTATTGTTACAACAGCATCGGCAGTATTTACATTAAAAAGGAGGACCCGGCCAAGGCATTGGATTTTGGTCTGAAAGCGTTAAACATCAGCAAACAGATTCATCTCAAAGCCGGACTCATGGAGAACTACAATGTTCTGGCTCAGGCGTATTTGGGATTAGGGGAATATGCCAATGCAATCACCTATGCAAAAAAAGGGCTCGCCATTGCAGAAGAAATCAACATTCCAACCATGATTGCTCTTTGTACATTTAATCTGGGTCAATCCTATTCACGAGGCGGTCATTATAAGCAAGGTTTGAAATATCTGAAAAAGTCGTTGGATCATTTCAAAGAAATCGGTCAGAAATTTCAACTTGCTCAAAATTTGAATGAAATGGCAATAATATATGAATCCCTTGGCGATTATGAATCGGCCCTCGATTATCAAAAACAGCACGATGTGTTGCAGGATTCTCTTTACAGCGAACGGAAAGAGAAATTAATCAGTCAACTGGAAACAAAATATCAAGTCAAAGAGAAAGAAGCACAATTGCAGCTTCAAAAATCACAACTCGATTTGCAGGCATCGAAATTATCAAGACAACGCATACTCAGCATGGCTGTTGCAGTGATTGCCTGTTTATTGTTGATCATCACTGTCCTGGCTTTTTTAAATATCAAAAGAAGAAAGCACGTCAATCAGAAACTCAAGAATTTGGATGAAGCCAAAAACCGTTTTTTCAGCAATATCACTCATGAGATGAGAAATCCATTAACCCTGATTATGGCGCCCCTTCAAAATCTTGCAGAAAAAACAGAACACAGCCCTTTTCATGCCGAACTTAAATTGGCATACACCAATAGCAGAAGGTTACTTGAACGCGTTAATGAAATTCTCGACCTTTCCAAACTCGAGTCAGGCAAAATGGAGTTGGTCACAGAACCGGTTAATTTGCATGATTTAACCAGGCGGCTCTTTTCATCCTATCAATCCATTGCCTATTACAGAAAAATTAAAACTGACTTAAAATTTGATCTGGACAAGGATACGACTGTCCTTGTGGATATTGAGAAATTTGAAAAAATTCTTAACAATCTCATTCTTAATGCATTTAAATATACATTGGCCAATGGAACCGTTTCACTGAAAGTCGAACAGAAACCTGGTCGATTCCTCTTTTCTGTCACAGACACCGGGCAAGGCATTCATCCTCAAGATTTGTCACATATATTCGATCGTTACTATCAAACCGAACAAGAGAATGCTCCGGCCAGAGGCGGAAGTGGGATCGGCCTGACCCTGGCAAATGAATATGCAAAACTATTTCAAGGGAATCTCAAAGTTGAAAGTGAATTAGAAAGGGGCAGCACCTTCACTTTATCAATTCCGCTGGTTCAATCGGATAAAACGATTCAATCTGGAAAGACAAAAGAAGACGACATGGAGACCCTAGAGGAAATTGAGCCACCTTCATATGCTCCGGTATTAATCGATGGGGAAAAACCGAAACTTCTCATCGTTGAAGACGATCTGGAGATGAGCCGTTATCTGGAAGAATTCCTCTCCACATCTTACAATTGCACAACAGTGCCCGATGGTTCAGAAGCTTTGAAACATCTTAAAGTATCCAGGGTTGATATGATTCTTTCGGATATCATGATGCCGGGAATGGATGGATTCGAATTACGCAAACAGGTACGGGAAAATCAAAAATGGATTCGGATTCCCTATGTCATGCTCACAGCACGCGCGATGGATCAGGACAAAATAACCGGCCTGCAACTGGGTGTGGATGATTATATCACCAAGCCTTTTAATTCTCAGGAACTGATTGCCAGATTAAATAATCTGACACAAAACAAATGGGTACGTGACAATTTCTTTAAAGAGAATCCCGAAGAAATCGAAACCCTGTCTGCAGAAGAAGCACTGCTGCGCAAAGCCGAGCAATTTGTTATAGAAAATATAGATGATTCGGAGTTCACAACAGAAAAACTGGCGGGTCACATGGCCTATAGCGTTCGTCAACTGGAGCGCCTGCTCAAAAAACACAGTGGCTTGACACCCAATGCTTTCATCCGGGAAATCCGGCTTCAAAAAGCCTGGCAAATATTAAGACACCATAAACTCACAACCATTAAAGAAGTATGTTATGAAGTGGGACTGAATAATCCGGCTTATTTTTCATCAAAATTCAAAGAGCGGTTTGGGTGCACACCGGGGGAATTATTAACGAGTCAGAGGTTTGAATTCTGATAGAAGATAACATGATGTTGGATGCATGAAAATTGCAGCAAAGATAACAGGATTTTTAGTGCGTGTCACTTGGTGTTTGTTAATCGGTTATCGGTGTTCGTGATTCGGTTTTCGTGGGTCGGCAGCCGGGTGTCTCTGTTTGACGGAAGCGATCGCGAAGGCTATTGAATTTAATTTTCAGAAGAGCTGCCCAACGGATTTAGGTGGACGTTGTACAGGGCGACCGGCCGGTCGCCCATACGTATTTCAACTAATATTCAAATTCATTAAAAACTGAACACAAAATCCACGTAAGGAAAACCGGGAACCAGCATATCATCCCCGATTGTATTAAAGAGAGCAAGGTCCACACTCAGTTTTTCTCCGAGCAGACGAAACCCATATGAAATCAGAGGCTGATCCACACCGGGAAAGATCCAATTTTCAGTCACAAACGAGATCCGCCTTGATAATCGTTTTTCTGCGCCCAGGGTGATCATGGGTTTTTCAGCTAAGTCGCTGCCGACAAATCCAAATCCCGCGCCAAATGTAAAGTTTGCATCCGGTTTACCCACTGTGCCCACACCATAAAGAATGCCGACCAGCGGCGAGTCATCATCGTTGTCGTCATCATCATCAAAACCGGGCAGTTTAATCATGAGCACACCGGCTGCCGCACTGATTTTTTTGGATGAGACCAGTTCGAGTTTAGGCATCACATAAAATATTTGGTCGGCAATATCGGTCGTGGGTAATAAAGAAAATCCCGCACCGATTGTCAACCGCTCCGTGATGCCGTAGGCAACCATCGGAAAAAAGAGATAATAGTCCGCAAAATACCCCTCTCCCTTTTCCAGTGTATAGGCAGTGGGCGCAAAATACAGCCGGGTCGTGTTCGGATTGGGAAACCAGTGCTTGCCGTCTTTGATTTCAGTGGTAGAGACTGCATCCATTTTTCTGATATTTTTTATTGGAACCGTTAAAATACCCATATCCGTCTTGAACTGAATGTCCTCTTTCCCGATTTCAATAATCCGGCCGATATTCTTTGAACCACCACTTGTCGTCAAAATCTGCACATGGGTGGAATCAGGAATTTTCAGACTCTCCCTGATTTCTGATTCTTCCTGAGCATGAACCGGGTGATTATAAATAAAAAAGAGGTCGCAGCATAAACCCAGGAAAACGATCATGGCCAATTTCTTTTTCTCCATGATTTTCCCTCCCCGTTTATAAACACAATGTTTATCTGAACCTGAGCCAATAATGTCCGTATATTTCATACTCTCCCTGATAAGGGGATTTATCTTTCCTTCAGGCATACCCCGGCCCGCGCATCCCGCTGCACAGCGTTATTTCAACAGAACCATCCGCACCGTCTTTTCAAATGCATCCGATCTCAGTCGGCACAGATAGATCCCGGCGGACACAGGGCGTTTCCGCAGATCCGTACCATACCAAACCGCCAAATGACTGCCCGCTTCCTTCTCGCCCTGGTCGAGACACGCCACAAGCTGTCCCTGAATGTTATACACATTCAGCTCTACTCGGGACCTGACCGGAACCGTGTACCGCACGGACGTGCATGGATTGAATGGATTGGGGAAATTGGAGGCCAGCTGAAAACCATTGACCTGCCCTGCGGCCGGTTCAAATCCGCTTTGCGGATTCAGCTGCGCGATATA
>Ga0272442_10003144_pt1 | contig 23328 bp, 15 predicted proteins | sample SSMForm2O_FD_200262 | JGI IMG/M metagenome (GOLD analysis project Ga0272442, IMG submission 200262) | Marine sediment archaeal communities from Little Sippewissett salt marsh, Falmouth, MA, United States - SSM-Form-2O | ecosystem: Environmental > Aquatic > Marine > Wetlands > Sediment ...
TCCGCATCCCAGTCGAGAAAGGGCGAGCACAGGGCTTCGATCCGGTCCAGGTGTTTTTCACCCCCGCCTTGCAGAAGTAGCCCGATGCGCACGCGCCTGAACAGGAGATCCGAAAGGTGCCGGATGCGGCCCGTGCGCGCATTGAATGGAAGCTCGGCCCACAGTGTGTCCGTGCCTTCGATCAGCTCAAGATCATTACCGGACGCCGCATTTATTATTTCGTCCGCCCTCTGGCCGTAACGGCCGTAAAGACGCTCAAGGCTTTTTGCGGGCAGCCTGGATTTGTATTCTCCAGGAATGTCGACTGCAGGAAAAACCGGCTCGTCCCTCAGGGACCTGCTTTTGAACTTTTTTGTGCCCATGGCCGACGACAGCGCATCCCATGCCATTGATCTGAAAGTCGTCAGCTTGCCGCCCGTAACCGTTACGAGCCCGCGGTCCTTCCATATCACGTGCTCCCTCGACTCCTTTGAGGGAGCCTTGTTTCCATGGCTCAGGACAGACCTTACGCCCGCAATGGTGGAAATGATGTCCGAGACGGCGATTTTCATTCCAGTGAAGTAGTATTCAAGCATTTTCATCAGGTACACGAGCTCTTCATGCGTGATAGCAGGTTCAAGGGATAGATCTTCCCGGTGATCCACGTCGGTTGTGCCCACGAGAACGGCGCCTTCCCACGGCAGTACCATTACGGGCCTTTCGTCGTCAGGGTGCGGGAGAATCATGCATTTTTCCACGGGAATGACGTCTGCCGGGAAGATCAGGTGGCTTCCCCTCAGCGGCCTGAGATGAGATCCCCTCACCGGCGACGGATGAAGCTCTTCGGCCCATGCACCGGTTGCGTTTATCACGACGCTCGTCTGAAGCATGCGCGTCTGACCTGTTTCCGTATCCCTGATTTCAACGCCTTTGACCATGCCGTCCTTATCCCTGATGATTTTTTCGGCCCTGGCATAGCTCAGCGCACTTCCCCCGGATTCACAGCCGCGGAAAATCAGCCTCAGAACGAGTCTGGCATCATCCACCATGGCGTCCATGAGCCTGAAGCCGCCCCTGAGCGTGTCCTGTCGTAAATACGGAGCGATTTTAAGTAGCTCGTCAGGCTTCAGGTACTCATGGTATTTCCTGCCTGCAATGAAATCATACAGAAACAGGCCCGCGCCGAGCGTGTACCTGCTGGCGCCCGCGTCACTGTAAACGGGCATCAGAAAATCCACCGGCTCCACCAGCCCCGTGGCTTCGGCAATCAGGCGCTCCCTGTGGATAATCGAATCGCGCGTAAGAAATATCCGGCCCTGCTTGAGATATCTAAGCCCGCCGTGGATCATCTTGGAACTCCGGCTCGACGTGCCCCATGCAAAGTCCTTCTGTTCCACCAGAAGCACCCGGGCTCCGGCCCTTGCAGCTTCGCACAGTATGCCCGCGCCGGTAACGCCGCCTCCGATAACGATCAGGTCCTGGTTTTCATCAAGCTGGTTGAGATCCATGCTCTCAGTCCCCGGGGGGCAGGAGTTTGCCGGGATTCATCGTTTCCGAGGGATCAAGCCCGCGGCACACCGAAGAAATCATATCCATGCCGAGCCGTCCCTTTTCCTTTTCAACATAATCCCTGTGATCAATCCCGATTCCATGCTGATGCGTAATCGTTCCCCCGTTTTCAACTATTGCCCGGCTGGCCGCCTGCTTCATGGGCCTCCATCTTTCAAGTGTATCTTCCGGGGTGGGGCCGAGCCTGAAGATGTAGCTGGTATAAATGCTCGAACCGCTGGAATAGACATGAGACAGGTGCGAGAAGACATGCACGCGCCCGCCGGCTTTTTCGAGTGCGCCCTTGATGGCGCTTTCGATATCACGCATGGTGTCGGTGACCCTGTCCCACGTGACAGCGGTTTCCAGCGTGTCCACTGCATAGCCCATGTCCCAGAGTGTGTTTCTCAGATACGGGGCGCGGAAGCGGTTTTTCTTCCAGGCGTCGCCCATCACCGTGCCGAGCCATACCCCGCCGTATTTTGCGCTCAGCATCGTGAGCTGGTTTTTTCCCGTACCCGCGGTCTGTCTTGATCCGGTAAGGCCGAAAAGACACATGCATCCGGATTCTTCGCTTATTCCTCTCAACTTGAGATAGCCGTCGAGAAGTATCTTTTTTGCACCTCCTGAAGCCAGTGCCAGGTTTGTCCTGGTTTCGTCCGGGTTGCTCAGGCGCACCATTGAAACAGGAAGATTCATTCCTGAAACTTCTCTTACAGCCCGTACGCCTTCTTCCCACGAAGGGAAAAAGACTCCGAAAAAGTCATCCCTTTCCGGAACAGGGGAGATTCGTACCGCAACCCTTGAAAGGATTCCCATGCGGCCCTCGCTTCCGAGTATCATCTCTCTTATGTCGGGGCCCGCCCCTGACGCCGGGAAAACGGGTATCTCGATCATGCCCCGTGGCGTGATCACGCTTCCGCCTGCAAACAGTTTTTCCATTCTTCCGTAGTGAGCCGACTGCTGGCCGCTCGAACGCGTAACCACCCATCCACCGAGCGAGGAATACTCGAAAGACTGGGGAAAATGCCCGAGCGTAAAACCATGCGGCCTGAGACTGTCTTCGATCCCGGGCCCCCTTATGCCTGCCTCGAACACGGCGATGCGGCTTACGGGGTCGATTGACAGCATGCGGTTCATTTTTTTCATTGAGACGGAAACAACGGGCCGGTCGTTTTCAGGGACACTCAGGTGCCCGACAACGCTGGTCCCGCCGCCGAAGGGAATGATCGCGCATTTGTTTTTAATGCAGAACTCAAGAACTTCCCTTATGTCGTCTTCGGAATTCACGAAAGCCACGCCGTCCACGAACCGCCCGATCGTTCCGCTTCGCATGGCCACCCAGTCGGGAAGGCTCTGGCCGTGGGAGTGAATCATGCGCTTGTGCGGATCCTTTGATATCAGCGGATGATCGTCGAGGCGTGATTCGGGAATCTTTTTAAGAAATTCATCAAGGGGACAGTCCCTCTGAGGAACGCCGTCGCCCACGAGCTGTCTTAAAAGCTGTCCGGCCGTGTCAGGAAGCTCCATGGCGACGTTTTTATCACCCCATCCGTTGTATCTTTCCAAGTCGCACCACCTGTGTTTAAAAAGCCGTTTTCAGTAAACGTGTTATTCCCGCACTGCGTAATCCATGTTCGGTCAGTGAGACTGAATGTCAATTGTTATTTAGCGTGATTCCATCCCGCCCGCGGGTTTTCCCGGGTGCTTCATGAGGATTCTGCTTGATCAGGTACGTAATCAAGTCTATTATTTTCATGTTTTTCATCCGTTAACAATTGACACGGGGGTAACACGGATGCACGCTTCTCAGCTCAGCTCAGCTCAGCTCAGCTCAGCTCAGACATTGCTTTAGTAACGACCATCAAAATCATTTTACCGGTCATTACACCACGAAAACGACCCGATTTCGTGGCAGGGCGGATCCCTGTGTCCTCCCGCTGAAGGGGACGATGAACCGTTCAGGCAAAAGGAGGACGCCATGAATAAAAAGCAAAATACAATAAGTTGCTGTGGTATCATTCCCTTGATGCTGATGATATTTACCTGCTCTAACTGCATGAACGCGAATGCAGGGGAAACAAGATCCAGGAAACAGGCCCTGTCCGTAAGAGTCGACCTCGGGTCGCTGGCTTCGGATGCGGGCCCTGGCATGGATGCGGGTTTGCAGCAGGACTCAGGGATTCATTCAGATGCCGGAGCATCGTCCGCGCTGTTTTCAGAGGATGCAATTTCCCTTGAGTCGGGTAGCGAGCAGAAGCGACTGTATGATCTTTATGCAAGGAAAATAGCCACAAAAAGAATCAGGGTGGTCAGGATCAACCGGGAGATCTTGAAGGGTGATACGTATCTGGTGAATCTAAACCTGTTTCAGGGTATTTCACTAAGCGCCAGGAAGAGGGTTCTCAAAGAAAGGGGGACAGATAACTACTCTTGGTTCGGCCGACTGGATGATGGTTTAGGCACCGTAATTTTCACGGTCACCAACGGGGACATCGGAGGACTGGTGGAATCTGGTGATCGACTCATGAACATCAAGACTCTGGGAGACGGGTTGAGCGCTATTATCGAGCTGGACAAGAGCAAGTTCGGCCCCAAGTGCATGATGGGAGACGAGGAAAGAGAAGTCATCCATGAGCATGTAGAGAAGGCGGGCAGGGCAAAAAGCGGCGAAAAGGAATGGCTACCGGTCAACATCAGCGTCCAGTTTGTCTTCACAGATGCCGCTAAGAACGAACTGCCCAACATGTACAACGAGGCGCAACTGGCAGTGGACAAGATGAACAACGACGCTTTCGACAACAGCAATATAAACGTAATGTACTATCTGTCTGCTGTATTTAACAATCCAACATATACTGAAGACACGGACGCGGGTTGCTTGGATTATCTAACGGCGGATCTGAATAATTTCAGAAACGGAAACGAGGGACTGAGCCTGGCTCATACCTACCGAGATCGTTATGATGCGGATGTGAACGTAATGATTATCGATCAGGGCGGTGATCTTTCTCCCCCGACATGCGGGGGTTTTTCATACCAGGCAATCGTGGAGGTTTCTGATCTGTGTGCTGAACCCACATACGCCGGTGCATCCTATGCATTCTCAGTTGTTGATACGGACTATATTCAGTATGAAGCCACGCCCGGACACGAGATTGCACATCTGCATGGATGTCTTCACCCGGATTCTCCTGTTGGATCAAATTGTCCCAGTGGTCGAGGATTTCTTCTGGAAGAAGGTGAATACAAGACGATTATGGTTGTTGGTGAGGAGGATTATTCTCATATAGATTATTTCTCGAATCCGGACGTAAATTATCAGGGCGAGGCCACAGGTGAGGAGGATGTAGCTGACTGCGCACAGATTATAGGAGCAACGGCTAATGCCTTCTCGGTCTTCAGGGAACCTTCGAACAACCTGACCCTTCCGGCAGAAACTGTATACAACAAGGAATACCGCTACGCCACGGCCAACAATTCACTTTCAACGACTTATGGCCAATCCTATACGATCAAAAGCGGGGCCACGGTGCACTTCCAGTCAGGAGCTAGCGGTACAATCACACTTAAAAAAGGCTTCAAGGCAGAGAGCGGGGCATATTTTAGGGCATTTCGATAAAACTTATATAACAGTGGAAAGGGTATGAAATATCCATGATAACAGGAGATAATGCCATGAATGAAAGAGGATTACTGTATCCTGTAATGATGCTTCTGGCCCTTTTAGTGAACTGGGGTTGTGAGGAGTCAAAGAAAGAGCAATTTCAGGATGCCGGTAATGATGGTCATTCTTCTGCTTATAATGATGCATATTCTGATGCTGAAGCTGGTAGTAACGTAGATGCCGATGCGGATTGCGATATTGAAGGTGAATGTGGCTACGGCACAGTGGAATGTACCGAAAACAATGACTGTGGCCTGGTCGCTTGCGGTTGTACATGTCCCAGACTCTGGGGAGAGGAAGAAATTCAAAGTTTCTGTTACGCGTCATGCGATAAGGAAAAAAGATGTGAACAAGGATATGACTGCGTGCTTATCTCAAAAGAGGCAAAACGCGGGGTCTGTCTTTCATCAGGATACTGGGAGACCAGGTGGCAGGGTAAATTTACTCCATCTAGTGTTATACAACCAACAGTAAATGATTTTCTCATGGGACAGGATGTTCCATTCAATGTGGGGTCGATATCTATCAATTTTACAATGTCCATTGTATGGGAGATAGAGGATACAGAAAATGGTCCTATGATTGCGGTAATATATTCGGCTGGTGGTGGTACTAAAACATGGATACTTCAAATACTTTTCCCAAAGAGCAAGTACGAAAGCGGAATAATTGATTTTAGTGACTGCGATTCTTGCTTGAGCAGCCTTACCGCTAGCTATCCGACATCGTGGACTCCTATAAAAGAGATATACGCTGTAAGCTTGCCGGAACAAAACCTGGAGAAAAAGGAGAACTGGATCCAAATTGAAGAAGCCCATACAACTCATGGAGAAAAACTCGAAGGCAGTCTCAAGCTCCTTTTTTCAGAGTACTTTGCAGAGTTGGATGTTCCGGAAAGCGGCTCGCACTTTTACGCACCTGCCGTTCCGGAGGAGTGAGAAGAAATGAAGATACTTAGTAAATCATTTTTTCTCGCGATCCTATTGATTGCAGGTTGCGACGGCGATGGAAAAGGGAAGGACTCTGGCTTAGATGAGGACATGGATGCGGATTCCGACATGGACGCAGATGCGGATGGCGACGCGGACGCTGATGCAGATGCAGACGCTGACGTTGACTGCGACCCAGATGGTGAATGCGGTTACGGGGAAAACGAGTGCGTAACCAATACAGACTGTGCATTGATATCCTGCGGATGTGAATGTCCCGGATTATGGCTCGATGAGACCACAAGCTACTGTTACGAGTCCTGTGATTTGCAGAATTCCTGTGATGCCGGACAGGAATGTGTGATCGAGGAAGAAGGATCGAATAATGGCGTTTGTCTTCGAACAGGATATTTAGAAATGTCATGGCAAGGACAATATATACCAGCGGATGTTGAAGTGAGCTTTGAATATCTCACGCCGGTGGAATATAATTTGGAAGTTGGGAACCTGTCTGAAAAATTCGAATGGATGGTGATTCAAGAGAAAAATCATTTTTCATTGGGAAAGTTTGTTGAGATTATAAGCATTGGAAGATCCAGTTCTTATATGATTCAATTGCATATTATTATCCCGGCCGACAGGTGGAAAGACAATACAACAATATATTTTTCCAAATGTGATGATTTGGATTATCATTGCTCAGCAATTTTGATTCATGCATACGTTACAGCGCCACAAACCAAGGCACATGTTCAAGCGATAAATGTAACAGGCAATATTGATGAGTCCAAGGAAAGCTGGATTCATATTGAGAATGCACCAAAAAACAAAGGACAATTCGGTAAAGGAACCTGCAAAATATTCCTTGCTGAATATTTTGCAGAAATTGCACCTGACAGCCCAATGCCAAAGCTGCCGCAGACTGTGTACGACAAGGAATTCAGACTTGCACAGGCCAGCACGTCGATAGCAACCACCAGCGGCCAGTCATACACGATCAAGTCAGGCGCCACGGTATACTTTGATGCTCCCATTATAACCCTGAAAAAGGGTTTCAAAGCGGAAAGCGGCTCGCACTTTTACGCACCTGCCGTTCCGGAGGAGTGAGAAGAAATGAAGATACTTAGTAAATCATTTTTTCTCGCGATCCTATTGATTGCAGGTTGCGACGGCGATGGAAAAGGGAAGGACTCTGGCTTAGATGAGGACATGGATGCGGATTCCGACATGGACGCAGATGCGGATGGCGACGCGGACGCTGATGCAGATGCAGACGCTGCCGTTGACTGCGACCATTCATCCGTAGTCTGTTTTGCATCAAGGAGTACAAAATGAGGAAATCCGTTGTTTTATTATCCTTGGTTTTTATTTCACAGGCAGCATCCGCAGAAGAAGAGCCAAGTCCCGCTACTCATGAGATTCGTGCGGGTATTGGAGCGAGGAGCATGGTCCCGGCTGGATTATTGGCCCTTCCGTTTACCATTGTGTTAATAAACTCAATTGACATAGGTAAATTCTTCAGAATGCAGGTGGATGTATCACCATATAATTTTGTCGAAGAAAAACGCTTTCTCAGAGCATCATTTTCCGCAGGGGCTGCGTTGAAAGTATATGGAAGCCATACAAAGCAGACAGGAGGGCTGGAAATCGTCGTTCCTGCACTGGTTGAGTCTGCATATATGAGCGGAGATGGCCTCGAAGCAGGTGACGGATATTCAGAAACCATCAAATGGTTTCTTGTAGGTCCTTCGTCCGGTGCCGATTTGACGTACTGGTTCAATAATGGAATCGGTTTCAATGCTTCATTGAAAGCAGGCTACCTGTTACTGACAGCGGACATGGGCTCGGAATACGAGGCGGATTATTCATGGTATGATGATACTGATGGTTTTCTCGATTTAGCCCTGACGATAGGCATTGCCTTGTGATTGATAGTCAGGAACATTAACGGTAACACTGCGCTTCTAAGTAATAACCCGATGGGTCTGGTCAGTCTATTCATGTATTGACACTTTTACCGTGTGTATGAATTTAATTAATGAATTCAACGTCTCTGTGTAGTAGAAAAGACATACAGTCAGAATATCCAGGAAGGAGTTTACAATGAAAAAACGGGTAGTTTCCCAGCTTGCAGTAATGGCGGCGGCAGCAGCGGCCCTTGGCCTGTTCCTTGCGTCACCGGAGGCAAGCTCGCTTACGGTCGAAGGCAAGAAGTATCCATCCACGGTCACCATCGAGGGCAAGAAGCTCAACCTGGCCGGGGCGGGCGTACGCAAGAAATGGTTCTTCAAGGTTTACACCATGGGTGCGTATACCGAGACTAAAAGCTGCAACACGTCTTCGCTCATAAACAAGGACGAGGTGAAGTACCTTCGCATCAACATGCTCAGGGATGTCTCGGCCGAAAAGATGGCTTCGACGCTGGGCGAGGCTTTTACGAACAACCTGCCCAAAGGCGCATCGCAGAAGCTCAAGGATCAGATCAAGATGTTCCAGTCGTATTTCAAGACTGAGTGCAAGGAAAACACCGTTATCGAAATCGTCTACGTCCCGGGCAAAGGCACTACACTCAGAATCAACAACAAGCAGCAGGGGGCCCCGATTGAAGGCCAGGATTTCTCAAAGGTTGTCTGGAACTGCTACTTCAGCTCAAAGACCTGCTGCGACGGGCTCAAGTCCGAAATCCTCGAATCCTGCAAGAAAAAATAAGCTCAAAGCCCGACTCCCACGTTCATGCCGGCCGCCGGGGGCGCGGTCGAAGGTGTGGGTTCCGACTGCCCGGCCAGGGATCAGCGCGGCGAGTCAAGGGATACAGGCAGCTGCGCTGCAGGTTCTGTCGAACCCTGAATGTATTCAGTGCCTGTGTATTTCTAGAACGGGTAGGTTTCGAATTCGATTACGCGGTCCGCGATTTCTCTTTTGATCGTTATAGCGTCGATGGGCTGGTAGCGGGCGAGCTTCTTGATTCCCGTAAGCTGTGTCTTGAGCATGTCGCCCTGCTCGATGTAGGCGATGGCTTTTTTGGCCCATGACTCGATCTGCGGCATCATGTCGTCCACATAGGCCTCGACCGCTTTGATGTGATATTTTGCCTTTTCCTCTCCGTCAGACGCGATCCGCTTCTGCGCGCGCAGAAGGCCCGACTCCATTGCGAATATCTCGATTACGATTTCCGCCATGACGCCGAGTATCTCTTGCTCTTTTGCTAGATCCTGCTGGAACTTCTGGGCGGCCACGCCCGAGACCATGAGCGCTATCTTTTTGCACATTCTTATCATGTGTTCCTGCATGGCAAGGGGCTTGTCCTCGAGCTTCACGGACAGGGGCGAGTAGGTCATGAGATCCTTGGTGACGGCCATTGCCGCGGGAAGCAGATTCAGCCTGCCCTGCATGGCTCTGCGCATCAGCGTGCCCGGAACCAGCATGCGGTTGATCTCGTTTGTGCCCTCCCATATCTTGTTGATCCTGGAGTCCCTGTATGCCCTTTCGGCCGGATATTCCGAAATGTATCCATATCCGCCGAGTATCTGAACATATTCGTCGGCGGTAAATTCAAGCGCTTCAGAGCCGAAGACTTTTGTAATCGAACACTCGGTTGCGTACTCCTCGATGGCCTTAGCATTCTCGGCACCGCTTTTCTTGGCTTGGCTGTCCAGGGTTGAAAGCTTGGCATCGAACATTCCGGCAAGACGGTACATCATGCTCTCGCTCATGTAGGTGCGAACAGCCATGTTGGCAAGCTTCTGCTTGATCATGCCGAATGAACTTATGGGCGTACCGAACTGGCTGCGCTGGTTCGCGTATTCGGCCGCACCTCTGATGCACATCTTGCATCCACCCATTGATGCGGCGCCGAGTTTCCACCTGCCGAGGTTCAGCACGTTGAACGCGATTTTATGGCCCTTGCCGACTTCAAAAAGCACGTTTTCCACCGGAACCTTCACGTCTTCCAGGATGACGGGACGCGTGGATGATCCGTGAACGCCCATTTTCTTTTCTTCCTTGCCCGTGGACACTCCCTCCATGTCTTTTTCCACGATAAAACCTGTAAAGTGCTCGCCGTCCACCTTGGCGTAAACTATGAACGTCTGGGCGAAAGCTGCGTTTGTGATGAAAATCTTCTCGCCGTTGAGGATGTAATGCTTCTTGTCTTCTGACAGAACCGCCTTTGTCTTGGCGTTCAGAGCATCAGATCCGGCTCCGGCCTCGGTAAGGCAGTAGGCGCCGACCCATTCGCCGCTGGCAAGTTTAGGAAGGTACTTCTTTTTCTGTTCCTCGTTGCCGAAGTAAACTATCGGAAGAGTTCCGATTCCGGAATGAGCGCCGAAAACGACAGCAAATGAGCTTGCTGGTCCCATGGATTCGCCCACCGCAGTGGTGCTTACCTTGTCCATTTCAAGTCCGCCGTACTCTTCCGGGATTTCTGTTCCCAGGAGACCCAGCTCACCGGCTTTCCTGTGAAGGCCCAGAATGGTCTCGTGATCCTTCTGCTCGATTTTGTCCATGTTAGGAATGACTTCGTTTTTTACGAATTCATTCCCTGTATCAAGAATCATCTTGTGTTCTTCGGTAAAATCCTCGGGAGTGAATACGTCAGAAGGAGCTGCATCCGTGATCAGGAATTCTCCTCCGGCATATATTTTCTTGTCGCCCATTTTTTTCTCCTCTCATAAACCCTTATTGTTTATTAAAACAGCAATGTCCAAGTTTTACGGGGTGTTTTTCAGTAATCCTCGACTTCGAGAATTCCTGCAGCTCCCATGCCGAACCCGATGCACATGGACACCAGACCCCAGCGGGCCTTGCGCTCCTGCATTTCATAAACAAGTTGTGTTGTAAGTTTGGCTCCTGTACATCCGAGAGGATGGCCCAGTGCAATGGCTCCGCCGTTGACGTTGCAGATTTCCTCATTTACTCCGAGCTCCCTGATGCAGTAAATCGCCTGGGCGGCAAAAGCCTCGTTCAGCTCGATTAAGTCCATCTGATCAAGCTTCATACCGGACAGCTTGAGCACTTTCGGAATCGCCACCGCCGGCCCCAGTCCCATTACTTCGGGCTCACAGCCCTCTGCCGTGTACCAGCGGAACGTAGCCATGGGCTTTAATCCTAGCTCTTTTGCCCTTTCCTTTGACATCAGGACAACGGCCGCGGCTGCGTCGCTCGTCTGTGAGGAGTTCCCGGCAGTGACCGATCCATCAGGCTTGAAGGCGGGTCTGATTCCGGAAATATTTTCCTTGGTCGTGCCGGGTCTTATGCCTTCGTCGTAATCAAAGGGCTCCTCGTAAACCTCGAATTTTCCGTTTTCGAGCTGCCGCTGCTTCTTTGCCATGACAGGGACGATCTGGCTCTTGAACCTGCCCGCCTTCTGTGCAGCCTCGGCCCTCTGCTGGCTCCTGGCTCCGAACTCGTCCTGCTCTTCGCGGCTGATTTTGTATCTTTCGGCCACGTTCTCGGCGGTAAGTCCCATGCCCGTAAATCCGCCGGGCCTTGTTTCCACCAGAGCGGGATTCGGGTACATCAGGTATCCCTGCATGGGAATCATGCTCATGCTTTCAACTCCACCGGCAATAACGATGTCGGAGTAACCGCACATTATTTTTTCGGCCCCTATTGCAATTGACTGAAGTCCCGACGAACAGAAACGGTTGACGGTCATGGCAGGCACCCTGTCGGGCCAGCCCATGGAAACGGTAATGACACGGGCAATGTTGAGACCCTGAACATGCTCGGGAAAAGCATTGCCCATGATGACGTCATCAATGAGTTCAGGATCAAGATTTCCAGCCCGTTTCAGCAGTTCCTCGAACACTGTACATGCCATGGTTTCCGGACGTGTATCCTTCAATATCCCTCTCGGGGCTTTTCCTGCCCCTGTTCTGCATGCGGCGACTATCACGGCTTCTTTCATTTTATTATCCTCCCTAATGAGATTTCCTTTCAGGGAAATTGTTCAGTTTAGTTCCTCAGCGGCTTGCCCTTTTCAAGCATGTACTGAATTCTGGCGTGGGTCAGCGGTTCTCCGCACAGACTCAAAAAGCCTTCCCTTTCCAGATCCAGCATGTACTGTTCGCTTACCTTTGTATCGGTGAGAACGTTTCCGCCGCACAGGACCCATGCTATTTTCTCTGATACGGTCACATCGTGATCAAGAATGAAGCCGGACTGGCGCATGGTCCACAGGGCCAGCTTGAACACGGCAAGGCCGTTTTCGCCGGCAACGCGGATATCCTCAATCGGTCTTTTCGGCGTGTAACCTTCCATTGCCATGGCCAGAACCGTCTTCTTGGCGTCGTCGATCAGGTAATCCCTGTTAACCGTCATTCTGTCCGTATCCTTCAGATAGCCGAGCTTGACGGCTTCGGGGCCGGACGTGGCCACCTTGGCCATTGCGATTGTCTCGAAAGCTCTTGCGATAAAGGGAATCATGTCTATCTGCCTGGGATAGACTCCGCCTTTTGTAACCTCGAAGAGTCGATCGTAGACATTGCGGATGAGCATTTCCTTGCAGCCGCCGCCAGCGGGAAGAAGACCGACACCGACTTCGACGAGGCCCATGTAGGTTTCGGCATTGTACCGGACACGGTCAGATGCAAGGAGTATCTCGCAACCGCCGCCGAGCGCCAGTCCTGCCGGAGCCGCGACAACGGGCTTTTCCATGTACTTGAGCTTCATGAACGAGTCCTGGAGACTCTTGACCATCCAGTCCAGGTCGTCCCATTCCTCCTCCTGTGCGGTGAACAGGATCAGGGGAAGGTTGGCGCCAGCCGAGAAGGCCGAGCCGTGATTCGCTATCACGAGTCCTTCGAAATCCTTTGGCACAATTTCGATGGCCTGGTTCACCATGGTGACTATGTCTTCGCCTATTGCGTTCATCTTCGTATGAAACTCGAGGCAGGCGACTCCGTCACCGATGTCGATAAGTGAGGCGCCGGGGTTGTCGGCAACGAGTTTTTCCCGATCCTTGAGGGCGGGAAGAAGGATGATGCCGGGCTTAACCTCTACTTCCTTGTAATCTCCGCTCGTGAAATCGTAGTAGTAGGCGGTGCCCTTTTCTTTTTTGTAGAAAGACTCCTTTCCGCTGTCCAGCATCTTCTGTACCCATGCAGGAATCTCCATGCCTGCGGCCTTCATTTTTTCTACTGACTTGCCTACGCCGATGGCATCCCATACTTCGAAGGGGCCCATTTTCCAGGCAAAGCCCCATTTCATGGCGTTGTCCACGTTGAAGATGTCGTCCGCGATTTCCGGAAGGCGGTTTGCAGAGTAAATGAGGACCTCGGACGTGGTCTTGAAGCTGTATTCGCCGGCCGGGTCCTTGCCGTAATAAAGAGTCTTGAGCTTTGCGGGCAGTCCGCTCTGAGTTTTTGCGGCCTCAAGACTCGCCAGCTTGACCTTCTCCTGCGGGGTATACTCCATGCTCTTGTAATCCAGCGAAAGGATGACCTTTTTGCCCTTATCGTCTTTGCTTTTCTTGTAAAAGCCCTGACTGCTTTTCTGGCCCAGCATGTTTTTCTCGATCATCTGCTTGAGAAAGTCGGGCGACTTGAACATATCCCGCTGCTCGTCTTCCGGAACACCTTCGTAGGTGTTGTCGGCAACGTGCGCAAGCGTATCCAGGCCCACGAGATCGGCTGTTCTGAACGAGGCGCTCTTTGGATGGCCCACGACCTTGCCAGTGAGCTTGTCCACCGCTTCGACGCTCAGACCCATCTCAACCATGTGACGCATGTTGCAGTACAGCCCGAAGACGCCTATGCGGTTTGCTATGAAGTTGGGCGTATCCTTTGCATAGACGATTCCCTTGCCCAGGACTTTTTCGCAGACGTTCGAAAGGGTATCTATGACCTCCTGTGAAGTGTCCGGACCCGGAACGAGTTCGAGAAGCTTCATGTACCTGGGCGGGTTGAAGAAATGCGTGATCGCGAAATTTTTCCTGAAGTTCTCGCTCCTGCCTTCACACATGGAACTGGCCGAAAGGCCGGACGTATTCGAGGTAACCAGGGTTCCCGGTTTCAGAACCGACTCGATCTGCTCGAAAACCAGTTTCTTGATCTTGAGGTTTTCGATAACGACCTCAATTATCCAGTCCACCTCGCCGAGACGCTGCAAATCGTCTTCCAGGTTTCCGATGGAAATGAGCTTGCTGTTTTCCGGGATGTAAAAAGACGCTGGTTTTGACTTCAGCGCTGTATCAATACCGGTTTTTGAAAGCTTGTTCCTGAAAGCTCTGGAATCCTCGGTAAGACCCTTCTTTTTGTCCTTGTCAGTAAACTGGGGAGGCACAATGTCCAGCAGAACGGTTTCTATTCCGACATTGGATAAATGAGCTGCGATAGTGGCGCCCATTACGCCTGCTCCAATCACTCCGGCCTTTTTGATTTGTTTTTCCATAGAGCGATCTCCTTCCCTATATTTCGATTATGTTTCTTACAATTTTTCTGTAATTTCTTCTGCAAAATAACTAGTTAGTTACTATTATTGACCATTGATTGCAATGTCAACAGGTTTAAGCATTTTCTTGTCTGTTCCGGATACCGGCAAACAGGATCTGCAGGATGTGGTTCAGCATTTCTTCCTGTTTTTCCAAGTGGTTAAGATCCTGATCCCACAGCACTTCCAGCAGTCTCAGCCGGTTGAAATAGCCTAGGCACATCTCGTTAATCATCGTCACTATCTTGTGGGCGGCAAGATCCTGTCTGAACAGGCCTCTTGCCTTGCCGTCTTTGATAATAGAATGAAGCGGCCCGAGACCTTCCTCCATCAAATCGACCAGGACTTTGCCCGCCCTGTGCCCGTCATTCAGGGTTTCCCAGGCAAGCAGACGGACAAAGCTGGGGTTTCTTGAGAGGAAGCCGAAGTACCAGCGCACCATGGCTTCAGTATTCGTAACCGGATCGTCTCCGGGCGCGAGTTCCGGCTTGCTGCTTTTAAATAGTCGCATGAAGGCCGTTTTGAGCACTTCGAGATAAAGTGCCTCCTTGTTACCGAACCAGACGTAAATCATGCGTTTATTTACATCGGCCTCGTTCGCGATCTCGTCCACCCGGGCTCCTGTGTAACCCTTTTTCACAAAAACACGTTCGGCTGTATCGAGAAGTTTCTTTTTGGTTTTCTGCGGGTCCCGCTTCTGTTTTCTCAATTTAACACCTGTGAATAAATGAAATAACCAGACAGTTACTCAGGTGGGATTATATCTTTATGCACCGAAGATCAACGTTTTTCTATCGATCTGATGGATTTTTCTTAACCTCACTAAACGGAAATATTTAACTGTGTTAATTCAGTGATTTGTAAAAAGTTGTTTAAAGTGCAGGTGTTTTGCAGTTATTATGTGTCAGTTGCTTTTCCTTGAACAGAATTTTACTTAATCAGCATGATTAAAGGAGTAGATTTTTATGCCGTGTAACAATGAAATAAGTGAAATAGTCCGGCAGGTAATAAAGCGCCTTGCACAGCAGGATGCAGGGACGCTGGAACTGATACGCAGCCCCATGTCGTGTCCTGATGTTCCGGATCCCGGCTGCATGAGCCGAAGGGACATCCTTTCCAGGCTCAGCCTGATACTGGCCGGTGCAGCTGCATTTGAACTGCACGGCTGTGGTGGTTACAGCGGTACGGAAGATATCGAAGACAGCGGCGCCGGGGACGGGGGACCGGATTCCGGCAGTCACGGAGGGACCACGGATACGGACACGGACACTGATTCCGATACGGACACTGATTCCGATACGGACACTGATTCTGATACTGATTCCGATACAGACACTGACACTGATACTGATACTGATACTGATACTGACACTGATACTGATACGGATGCAGATGCGGACGCGGACGCTGACGCGTCCGTGGATGCGGGTACGGATGCCGATGCGGATGCCGATGCCGATGCGGATGCGGATGCGGATGCGGATGCCGACGCCGACGCGGACGCCGACGCTGATGCGGATGGTGATGCCGGATCGGATGCAGGCGGTGATGCGGGCAGTGATGGAGGAAATGATGCAGGTTGCACCACGGACTGCGGAGTGGATTGCGCTACCGACTGTGTTACGGACTGCACCTTCGACTGTGCAACCGAATGTACTCTGGACTGCTCCGCCGACTGTGTATCGGAATGCATTTTCGACTGCGGCATGGACTGCGCAACCGACTGTCCTGCCGATTGCGGTATTGACTGTCCTGCCGAGTGCCCTACCGACTGCCGCGTTGACTGCACGGCCGACTGCACGACTGACTGTGCAACCGACTGTGTAACGGACTGCACTTTCGACTGCACCGCCGACTGCGTTACGGACTGCCCCAGCGATGCAAAGTCAGGGGGCTCGGGGTTCTTCTGATACTGACTGAGTCCACTATCAGCAGAAAAATCATTCAATTTGTTCCCCCAAAGCATTGCGACATGGTTCAGGGAACAAAAAACGTGTTGCAAATGTGGCGAGGCATGCACAGGGGAATAAAAAAACACGTTGCAGATGTGGCGAAGCATCGTTTCTGGAACAAAAAGTGTTCCGATAGACATTCTTCACCTGGAGAAATCCATATAGTTTATTCCTGAAGAGAAGTGCGGCAGCTTCTGGGTTACACAATGAATGAAAGAAGAGAAGTGCGACAGCTTTTCGATCATTCGCCGAACAATTTGAAAGCACTACAGCTTCTTCAAGCTTGAAGAGCGAATTACTGAAAAGAAGTGCGCCTTCTCCCGGATCATTCGATTTTCAGAAATTTCAGTGTCCGCCTGCTCCCGGGGAATAAACTGAATGATCAGGAAGAAGTCCCCGATTTCTTCCGGAACAGAATGAATGAATTTCAAGATGTCCGACTGCTTTCCGGTTGAGAATTGAACTGTTTTTCAGAAGGCCGGGTGCTTCTGCGTTGAGAATCGAACTGTTTTTCAGAAGCCGCAGTGCGTTTCATGTGTAAAACGAACGGTTTTTTACCTTAAGTGTTCGGATCCATGAGCATTCTGTCCTCAGAATCCTACCGGCCGCACAGGAAATGACAAGTGATTTTCTATCTAAACACTAAGGTCTGGATACTCGTAAATAATTGATACAAATGACAGGACAGCTTCAAGGGGCAATCCTGGCTATAAACATATCCCGTGAGTGCATACCATATTCATTTGACCATGTAGAAGTGAGAGTGGTCTCATTATCTTCGTTCTCTCCGAAAGTTACTTTGCCTATGTAATAACCTGTCACTATGCTTGATCCGTCTTTTGTGTCCTGTATTAGGTATGCTACGTCAAAACTGTCGCCGCCTGCTGTCTTGATCCATTCAATATCGCCATCCGTAGTGTATCTGGCCATGCACATGTCATATGATTCGTCATTTGATAAAAAACGAGCCTTGTCCGGTTCTCCAACAGAAAAAGTGGCATCATCAGTGAAGGATCCTGCAAGAAGTAAAGATCCATCTTCCATTATTGATACTCCGTTGAAAATATCCTCGCGGTTGTCCTTTTCCGACAGCCCTCCGGCCTGCCTTGCCCAGGCAAGAGTTCCGTCGGGATTATACTTGGCAACGAATGAATCTGTACTTCCTATTGACTGAAAAGAAGTTTCATTGGCACTGCCGCTTCCAAGCGAAGTATAATCATAGAAATAGCCAATTACGGCAGCTGTTCCGTCGTCAAGAAAATCAAAATCATGCGCAATCGCATGATCGCCGATGTTTGCAGCTCCTTCTACTGTTCCATCCGGATTGAAAGTCGCCATGTACACCATAAAACCATCATTAATATCCAGAGAAGTTTCGTTTGGTTCATTTCTGCCGAATGTTATTTTCTCGTAGCACTCGCCGCCGACTACGAATGTACCATCTGACAGCAATCCAAGACCTCTGGGGAAATCCTGACCTGCTGAACCATAATTATTCGCCCAGATCAGACCACCGTCCGGGTCGTACTTGGCAATGAAGCAATCGTAATCATCCATACCTCCTGTTGCATACAGAGTCTTTTCATTTGGCCCGCCTTCGTCGAAAGTGATCACATTATCAAAATAGCCTAAAATTATGACTGATCCATTCGGCAGAACAGCAAGACTGGTGCCCTCGTCGCCGCCGTACTCGGAATCATCACCGCCGGCTTTTTTTGCCCAGGCCAGCGAGAGGTCCGAATTGTACCTCGCAATATAAAGGTCGTTCTCATCCCATGCAGGGTATGCCGTAAGTTCAGTCTCATTGGATTCTCCCTTCCCGAAAATCGCCGTCTCCTCAAAGCTTCCGGTTATGTAAAATGAATCGTCAGGAAGAATTGCTATATCGGACACACTATCGTGCTGTTCTCCTCCTGCCTGTCTTACGGCCTGAAATGTTCCGTCGTCATCAAACCTGGCTAGGTAAATGTCACCCCATCCTTCGCTTTTTAACGCTTTACTAAGAGTTTCACCCTTTCCAAAAACAACACGATCATAAAAACTTCCCGCCATGATGAAACCACCTTCTTCAAGCAGACCAATCTCTCCACCACAATCGTCATCCTCGCCCCCGGCGCTTTTAACCCATAATAGATTTCCTCCTTCATATTCCGGATTTACATCTGCATCTGAGTCTGCGTCACCATCGTTGTCTGTATCCGAATCCGTGTCAGTGTCTGCGTCTGTATCTGTGTCAGAATCCATGTCTGTATCGGTGTCACCGTAAGCTCCGGCATCGGATCCGGCTTCGGTGCCTCCATCCTTTTCTTCCCCGGCCGAGCTGCATGATTCGGCAGGAACCGCGCAGATAATCAATAGTATGAAAGAAAGGACGTTTGCATTTTTACTGCTCATCGATTCTACCCCCTGAGCGTTACTACCCCAAATGTTTACTTATAATAACAGCATGATCTGTTTCGAAAAAGCCAATTATTATCAGATTTGTTAAAATAGTATTTTACCGTATAATTATTTCCCATCAAACAGGGGGTATCCCATGAAGTCAGGATTTGTCATTTTTGTATTTATATTATGGGTGCTGACTGTGGTTTCATGCAAATCGTCGTCGGATGAAGACGGAATGGATGGCGGTGATGACGGTGGAATGACGGCAGATGCAGAAGCCGATGTCAACGATGGAGGCCATGAAGCAGGGTCGGATGGTGATGCAGATTCAGACACGGATATTGACATCGACATAGACATGGATGCCGACACTGATACTGATACGGATTTCTGCGTGGGAAAATCAGACTTCAGCCCATGTACAAGGATAACGAATCCAGATCGGGATTACGATATATGTATTAACGAAGAATGTGTTTCGCCGGGATGCGGTGCCGGTGCCTGTAATGTCTCTGGCCCGCATTTTGCCATACCTGATACCGGCCAGAAGAATTGCTACGAAGATGAGGTGGACGGAGGGGCTGTGCAGTGCCCCGGAGATGCAGGAAGCCCGGATTGCGGCATGATTGCATTCTGCGGTCAGGATGCTCAGTACGGAAGTGATGCTTTACCAGGTTCCGGTTCAAGATTCACCAGAAATCTTGATATTTCAGACCAGCCGGTGGTGTCTGACAACGTGACAAAGCTGATGTGGCAGGGGTGCAATGCTGGAAACATGGGAAGTGACTGCTCACAATGGGATCCGGACTCGCCTGCCGGTGCAACTTATGACTATGCTGTTCAGCATTGTGATTCGCTGGAATGGGGCGGTTATGACGACTGGCACCTCCCGGACGAGTATGAGTTGCAATCAATAGTAAATTATTCAAGGAAAGAGCCGCCAATTGACCCTGTGGCTTTTCCAGGGACCGTCTCCCAGCTGACATGGACTTCTTCTACATATGATGAATCCCATGGTGATGGTTTAGTTATAAGTTTCCAGAACGGACAAATTGACTGCTGGGATAAAACATGGGCTCAGTATTTTCGTTGTGTCAGATCTGGGAATTCTGATGTAGGAGATAGATATTCAAGGACAGCTCCTGACCCGCAAAATCATCCACTTGAGTACGTTGTTGAGGATGAACTTACTGGCCTTACCTGGCAGGGATGTGCTTCTGGATTGTGGTCAATCGGATGTGCAGGTACTCCCGAGGAATACAACTGGCAGGAGGCTCTATCCTATTGCCAGAATCTTTCATGGGCGGGCTTCAATGACTGGTACCTGCCGAATGTAACAGAACTGTTCAGCATAACCACTGCCACAACCTACCTTCCGTCAGCAGATCGGGATATGTTTCCCAGCACGCCGGCGGGAGCCTTCTGGAGTTCTACTACCGACGTTGAAAATACGAGCTATGCACGTACTGTAGGATTCTCCACAAGAACTTCCAGAACCTACTATAAAACCGGTCATGCCTATGTACGCTGCGCAAGAACTGATTGAGTGCTGAAGTTGGAATCAAGATGAAAACTAACCACCCGCTGCTGGCTCTAATCGCATCGGCGCTGTTTTTCGGTGCATGTTCATCGGACGACAGTGGCGCTGCTTCGGATGAGTACGAAGGTGACGATCCGGGCGAGTGCAGTGACGATCTAGATAACGACGGCAATGGCCTGTACGACTGCGACGATCCTGGATGCGCTGGAAGTGATGTCTGCATCGGAGCAGACGCGGGCAGCGATGCAGATGCCGGCGCCGATACGGATTCGGACACCGATTCGGATACTGACTCTGATTCGGATTCGGACAGCGACACGGATACCGATTCCGATGGAGACTGTCCGGCAGCTAAGGTCGGCGAAAAGCTGGGGCGCGACCATCTGATGCTGGGCGGTACAATGGCGGCAGGATCCCTGACGCAGGCGCCATTCGACCTGCGCTATCAGTACCTGGTCGGCGGGGCCCCTGAATCCGGAGAATGCGAGAGCTGTGATCAGAACTGTCCGTTAAGCGGAACGTGGTGGGGCTGCTGGCAGTCGTTTTCCGTTCCTCCCGGGCAGTTTGTCAGGGACTATATCGAAGCCACCGACGACAACGGCACTGTCCCGATGTTTACGTACTACAACTGGTACACGGTTTCCGGCTACATTGAAGGTCAGGAAGAAGTAAACAGGTTGAACAACGGGGCGCTTCTGGCGCCATACCTTGAGGACTTCCGTTTCATGCTGGAGGTCATAGCACAATTCCCGGACATTCAGACGATTGTACATGTGGAGCCGGATCTGTGGGGCTATGTCAATCAGGTCGACAGTGATCCGGCCCGGGTTCCGGTTGCGCTCGGCGATGCCGCGGTTCCCGAATGTGCCGGGATGGAAAATAATGCCGCCGGCCTGGTCGGCTGCATGCTGGCAATGGCGCGCTCTGTTGCGCCGAATGTGCTTGTTGGATTTCATGTTTCAGACTGGGGCTCGGGAATCGATGTCAGCATGAACAGCGATACCGGCTTTGACGTCAGCGGCTACGCGGAGGAATCAGCCGCGTTCATGATTGCTCTCGGCGCTGCCGATGCAGACCTGCTGGTCGTTGAGATGAGCGACCGGGATGCGGCTTACAACGATTCCTGGTGGGATACGACCAACCAGACGCTGCCGAACTTCCACCAGATGTTCGAGTGGGTGCAGGTCGTGGGCGAGGAGATGGATCTGGCCACTCTATGGTGGCAGGTGCCTTACGGGAACATGTCGCTGAATGACGTCTCCGGCCGGTACCGCGACGTGAGGGTGGATTATTTCTTTGATCACCCGGAAGAATTCGCCGACATCGGCTCGCTCGGCATCGTGTTCGGGGCCGGGATGTCGGGCATGACGACGGCGGAAACCGACGGTGGCAATTTTTTCAGCCGATCCGCGGACTACTACGCCGGCGATCGTCCGCTGCTGTGCGGATCCAGATAAGAATGCTAGAGATGGATGGGGGGCATTTGTAATACCTGGTTGCTTAGTATTGAATTGAATTCAGACTAGACAATCGCGCGGCAGGCTTCGTACATGCGGTCGAGGTCTTCACGGCGGTGCAGCTCGGTCACGCTGAGCATAAAGCTGTCGCCCATGTCCGGATAGAATTTTCCGAGATCTATGCCGCCCAGGATGCCCTGGTCTTCGAGTTTGGCAAGAAAATCCGACGCCGGTTTTCCGTCCTTGAACCTGAGGGCGAACTCGTTGAAAACACTTCCCGTAAAGCGCGCTTCGAGCCCGGGAATGGATTCCAGTTTTTCTTTGAGATAATTCGCCTTGTTCATGCACAGCGAAGCTATCTTTGTAAAGCCCGTGCGGCCGAGGAGCGAAAGACGTATTGTCGCCGCGACCGCCATGAGACCGTGATTCGTGCAAATGTTGCTGGTGGCCTTTTCTCTTCGTATGTGCTGCTCGCGGGTTGCAAGCGTAAGCACGTAACCGGGCTCGTCCGACGAATCCACTGTCGCGCCCGCGAGCCTTCCCGGGATCTGCCTTAAGAATTTCCTGTCACTGATGCTGCACAGAAGGCCTATGCCGGGTCCGCCGAAAGACGGAGTCGAGGCGAATGCGTGTCCTTCCCCGACCGCTACAGAAGCCCCGATTTCTCCCGGAGGCTTGAGAATGCCCATGGAATAAGGCTCCTGCGTGACCGTAATCAGGTGACATCCCGCTTCTCTGCAGACGGACGATATGCGATCCATGGGTTCAACCACGCCGAAGAAATCCGGATACCCCGCGATTACGCATGCGACGTCATCTTCAAGCAGCTGTTTGAGCGCAGCCGTGTCGGTTTCGCCGGTCAATTCGTCAAACGGTACTTCCTGCATCTGCATGTCTTTTCCGTCAAGACCTGCAAGATAAGTTGCAAGAACTTTTCTGTATTCCGGGTGTACGGCGCTCGAAACAAGAATCCTTTCTCTCCGCGTAACCCTTCTCAGCATTAGGGCGGCCTCGGTCATGGCAGTGCTGCCGTCGTACATGGATGCATTTGCAACGTCCAGCCCGAACAGCCGGGCGATGACGGTCTGGAATTCAAAGATGCTCTGAAGAGTTCCCTGGCTGATTTCCGGCTGGTATGGAGTGTACGCGGTAAGAAGCTCTGACCTCATGAGAATCTGATCCACCGCCGGCGGCGTATGGTGATGGTAGCTTCCCCCGCCAAGGAAACAAAGCATGCCGGCTCCTTCGCATTGAGCGGCCTGTACCCTGATATGACGCATGAGTGACTGCTCGTCCATCCGGTCGGGAAGGTCCAGGAGTCCCTTGCAGCACAGCTTTTCCGGCAGTGATTCGAAAAGCTCGTCAAGCGAGGCCGCTCCAGCGGTTTCGAGCATTTTCCGGATGTCTTCTTCAGTGTGGGGGATGTATCGCACGATGCTGC
>Ga0272442_10003145_pt1 | contig 23328 bp, 21 predicted proteins | sample SSMForm2O_FD_200262 | JGI IMG/M metagenome (GOLD analysis project Ga0272442, IMG submission 200262) | Marine sediment archaeal communities from Little Sippewissett salt marsh, Falmouth, MA, United States - SSM-Form-2O | ecosystem: Environmental > Aquatic > Marine > Wetlands > Sediment ...
GGTAATCGAAAAAGACGTCAATTACTCAAACAAAATCATAAGCGACCTCCTTGAATATTCAAGACCAATCCAACTGGACTTACAGGAAACTAGCCCTAAGTCAGCAGTGGCTGAAGCGGTTTCCCATGTTGATTTCCCAAAAAACATCCAGCTCGTTGATCTTGCAAAGAGCACTCCCGCAATCAAGATTGACGTTGACAAGATGAAACGTGTGTTCATTAACCTGATTAAGAATGCGATTGATGCCATGCCTAAAGGCGGGAAACTAACAATTACTAGTGAAAAGGTGAATGGCGCGGTTAAATTTTCGTTTGCCGACACTGGGACAGGTATCTCGGAAGAGAATCTGAAGAACCTTTTTGGGCCTCTGTTTACAACAAAAGCGAAAGGTATGGGGTTGGGCTTAGCTATTTGCAAACGTATAGTCAAGGCTCATGGCGGCAGAATCGTGGTGGAAAGCGTAGTTGACAAAGGAACAACCTTCACCATAACTGTTCCCATAAAACCCAAGTTGGAAGAGAGCTAAGTTTTGCGCAAATCTCGCAATGAACCACCTGAATACTCGTTATGTTACGATTTTTTCTTTTGTTCTATTACGTAGTTGCCAAAATGCAAAAACGGTTACGGATACTACAAAAATTGAGCTTAGTAATTGAAAAGAATGATCTGTCAGCGCAAGCGCAAGGTAGTTGTTGGCGAAGTGAAGGAAAACGGCGATTAAGTAGAAGGGTAACGGTCGTTTTGTGGCGATGCCGTATGCGGTCACTGCGGTGCTTGCAGGGTGGAAGAAAAGCCCGGGTAGCCTGTAGATTATTGGTACGTTCAGTACGGAGACGTATGTCAGTAGTTCGACGAGTCCGAAACCCAAGCCGACTAGTACTGCTAGGTTGAGTATGGATCGTTGGGTTTCGCCGTGGCGGTAGAAGAGTGGGTACGCTTTTGCAAATTCTTCGATGAAAGGTGCGAAGAGCGCGCGTGAGACCAAGGCGATGGTGAATGCGTTGAAGCCGACCAGTAAGGAATCAGTGTATTGATAGATGAAAAGGGTGAGGGGTATGCTTATTATTACGCCACATAGGAAAAAGAATAGTATTTCACTGGTGTCTGGTTTATGAAGTTTGATTACAACTTCGCTTTTTTTCATTGTTTTGCGCCTTAGGATTCTGCTGTTGAATTTTAGATAGAAGTTAGGTTGCTAGTAGGTATGCTGGTTGGAGGTTAAATACTTTCGTTGGCGTGTGTTGCTGCTTCAAATTTTGCGCATAACATATATGCTCCAATATGCTCGCGCTCAGTATTGAAGCATAATGTTTATATTTTTATACAACAATAGGTAAACCAACAATATATCCACAGGGACACATATTGTATTTAAGTTCAACACAACAGGAGGAAAAACATGACCAAAACCCCACCAAGGTCCCGTAGAGCAACAACAACAGCCGTATTCGGAGTACTGCTCCTAGTACTCGTCACACTCGTCTCCGGCATCCTATTCTACACTTTCGTAATGGACAACGTCAACTTCGCAACAGAAACACTCAACAACCAAATAGCAGGATTACTACTAAACTCATTCTCGATAAACTCCACCCACATAGTCGCGTTACTGAAAAACACCGGTGCACAAATCATTGAAGTCACCAGCGCCTACGTGAACGGTCTAATCACCTCCATAGCTAACTTAGTGAAAATAGCTCCCAACGCAGTCGGAGCTGTAGTCCTAACTGGCAACTTCATAGCTGGAAACACGTACAACGTGAAACTCTCTAGCATATTCAACGCACAGGCAACATTCCAAGCCGCGTTCTAACCCCTTCTACCTCGAAAACACTGACCTAGAGTACAAGGAGCCCCTAAAACACAGCAGAAACCCGCTCCAAACGAGTTTCCCCCTTTACCCTTCCTTTTTTTAAACACCCACCCGCACACCAAGAACAATTTAACCGTGTGAAAGGGTTATTTTATAGTCCGAACTATTTAGATGCCAGAACATGGTGCTGAACACCCTTGCGCAAAAAAGAATTCACAAGCTTTGACGTTGCCGTCGCAGTTCACGAGCTGAAAGAAGCGGTAGCCAACGCTAGAGTCAATAACATCTACCAACTCAACGAGAAAACCGTAATCCTGAAGCTGCACAAAACCGATAAGCCTCCGCTGCGGCTCGTCATGGAAGCAGGCAGAAGAATCCACTTAACCACTTACGCCTTAAAGCCCCCCAAAACTCCACCCGCATTCTGCATGGCACTTAGAAAACACTTACGCGGCGCATGGGTAGAAAACGTTGAACAATACGAGTTCGAACGCGTAATCACCATCCACTTCAAAACCAAAACTGGCATGATGCAGCTTATTCTGGAGCTTTTCGGCGAAGGCAACATCATCCTAACAGGCGAAAAAGACGCGATTCTGCAAGCTCTGGTTTTCAAGCGCATGCGCGACCGCAACATCGTCCGCAACGAAGCGTTCCAGTTTCCCCCCTCAATCGGCAAGAACCCTTTCCAAGTAGCAAGGGAAGAGTTGGAAGAGGCTTTGAAAGAAGCGGGTGACGTTGAAGTTGTCCGGGTGCTAGCTCGTTTTCTAGGCGTCGGCGGCTTCTACGCGGAAGAAATCCTGCTGAGAGCAGACGTAGACAAAACCACGCCTTGCAACACCATAGGCAGCGGGGAAGTCGATGCTATATTTGCTGCGCTTCAAGGGTTGCTATCTGCCATTTCAGACTTCAAGACGGAGCCCCAGATGGTTTTGGCTGAAGACGGCAGTTTCATTGATGTTGCGCCGTTCAAGCTGAAACGGTACGAAGCACTCAAGTCTAAGAGTTACGGCAGTTTTAACGAAGCTTTAGACGAGTACTTCCTACGAGCCACCGCAAAGGAGAAAGCCGTTGTCAGCGTCGAAGTTGACAAGTTAACGAGGGAATCTGAAAGGCTGAAGCGGATAATCGCTGGGCAGGAACAAGCTTTGCGTGAAGACGATAAAAAAGCGGAACACTACAGGCAAATAGGCGACGCTGTTTACGCGCACTCCAGCGAGTTCCAAGCTTTCCTAGGCAGGTTTGCAGATGCGAAGAGGGAAGGAAAAGACTGGCAAATCCTCATTTCGGAAATCATGGCGGCTAAAAATTCTGAGGGGGACTCGTTTGTTGAGTCTTTTGACTCTCGGAACCTTTTGGCTAATGTTTGCGTGGATAACCTGCACTTCAGCCTGAACCTGCGCAGAACACTTTATGAGAACGCTGCCGAGCACTACGAGCGCGGAAAAAAGGCTAAACAGAAATCCTTAGGCGCGTTAACAGCCCTCGAGGAAACCCGCAGAAAACTAGCTGAAATCGAGCAGAAAATACTCAGGGCTGAAGAGCATAAAGCCAAGCCCGTGGAAGTCATGGAAGAGCTTGTTAAACGGAAAGTGAAACGCAAAGAGTGGTATGAGAAATTCCGCTGGTTCACCTCCTCCGACGGGTTCTTGGTGGTGGCGGGCAAAGACGCAGTCAGCAACGAAGTTCTCGTAAAGAAGTACGCTGGGGCTGACGACCCGGTTTTTCACGCTGAAGTTGCAGGCGCCCCGTTCGTGGTGGTTAAAACCGAAGGCAAAGCTGCAAGCGAACAGGCGCTACGTGAGGCTGGCACTTTCGCGGCTTCTTTTTCCAGAGCTTGGCGTGAAGGCGCGGGTTCAGCGGACGTTTACTGGGTTAAGCCCAGCCAGTTAACCAAGAGCGGTCCTTCAGGCGAGTCTGTGCCTCACGGCGCTTTTGCGGTTAACGGAAAACGAAACTGGATGCGAAACGTGCCCCTCAAACTGGCAATCGGCGTGGTTGAAGACGAGAAAACCCGGTTCGTGGGCGGAGCTGTGGAAGCTGTGAAAGCACAAACAAAAAACTACGTTAACTTGGTGTCGGGGGACGCGGAGGGCAAAGAGCTTCTGAAGCAGATTCTGCAGGCTTTGGCGTTGCAGTTGCCGAAGGAGCAGCGTGAAAAAGTCGGGAAGGCGTCGATTGAACTTGTTAGGGAGTTTGTGCCCTACACCAAAGGCAGACTGGTTAAGAACTGACCAGAGTAACCGCGGCGGGTTACAGTAATTATTTATTTTTTCCGTCCTATTATGAGCGTGGATGCGTTATGGAGAGCGTCGTCGAAAAACTCCGGCAAGTAGGGCTTACCGAATACGAAGCTAAATCTTACTTGGCTCTGTTGAACACGCATCTGAGCACAGCCACGAAGGTTTCTGAGAAATCGGGGGTTCCCCGAACCAAGATTTACTCGGTGCTGGAAGCGCTGAAGAATAAGGGTTGGGTTCGCGTGTACTCTGGAGTGCCGCTGCTTTTCAAAGCTGTTGCTCCGCGGGCGGTGTTTGAGAAAGTTAAGGGAGACCTTGAAAAGTTTCTGGAGTCTGTTCAGACGACGCTTAAAGAAGAAGTGAACGATATGAAAGAAAAATTTGTGATAAAAAGATTCGACATAGGTTTAGATGGACTTAAACAAGAAATCAAGAAAGCCAAAACCGTGGAAATCAACAATGCCACCGCAGGTTTCGTGAAGAAAGTAAGCGACGCCTTCAGGCAAGACGCCGCGGTTAAAGTGCTCATGTTTCCCGGCGAAGCCAAACCAAGCAACATGCAAAATGTGAAGCTGAAAGAGGCTGAAGTTGCAATCGTAACTATAATCCGAAACAAGGAAGTGCCTTCCATGTCCATAATACTTGACGAGGAACGGACATTCACAGTGTTCCAAGACCCAATAGACCACAAGTACATCGTGGACGAAATGCTCTACGACGAGTGCCAACGCTGCTTCTCAGGGTGGAGCAGCCTAAGCTGGAACGCCTGAAAACCAAACATAGGTGAAAAAAGAAAATGCCAATAGTGGATGGAAAGTACGAGGCGAAAATCGGCACCACCTTCGCCACGGTTGAAGAAGGCGTAGCGGAAATAAAGCGCATGATTCAGAAGTCGCGGCGAATCAGAATCAGCAACATCCCCCTGAGCCTGCTTGCGGAACTGAAACCGCTGCTTAAAGACAAAGACCTCATGATAATCCTGCCCATGAACGAGAAGCCCTCTGAAGAACTGAAACAGCTGGCGCCGACAGCGACCACCAAAGCGCGGATATACGTTGACTACAAAGGCGAAGAAGCAAACTCGGGCGCAATCAACTTCTCACGGTTAATCTTCAACGTAGCATGGGTAAACGATAAAATCCTTAATGTTTCAACCATGGAGTACGGTAAATGCGTTAAGTGCTTGGCTGGAAGCTTCGAAGGCGGCTGGAGATACTCGCAGAAGTGGTGAAGCGTTACAAACGTTTCTTTAAAGTGTTGAAGTCTTCCTCAAAGCGTTTCCTCATTTTCGTGAAACGCATTGCAGCTGAAGGATGGTAAGTCTCGATGTATGTTACGCCTTCAACTCGTGGAGCTTGCCATGCGACTTTGCCCATCAGCACGACTAGTTTCGGCTTAACAGTTTTAATCTGCTCCTCCAAGAAAGGCGCACAAGCCGCTATCTCGTCAGGCAACGGCTTCCTGTTCTCAGGCGACACGTGCTTAACAATATTAGTTACAAACACTTCTTCGCGGCTGATGCCGTTTTTAGCTAAAACTTTGTTCAGGAATTTTCCTGCCCTGCCAATGAAGGGCTTGCCCGTTTTGTCTTCTTCTGCTCCCGGGTTTTGCCCAACAAGCATCACCTTTGCGTCAGCTGGGCCTTCGCCTGGAACCGCTTGTTTGGCATCCTGCCATAGTCTGCATTTTCTGCAGTTCTTTATCCGTTCATTCACGTCTTCCAGAGCCACGTTAAGTCACCTTTGTAGCTGGGTTATGAAATGCATGTAACATTAAAAAACTCTTCACGTATTACATAAACAGTGTTTGCAGTAATAGCGAGTTGACAACGTGCATGGGCAACCATAAACACTTCGGCGAAGGAACCATGAGAAAGTGGCATCACCCCGAAATAAGCTTGGAGAGCATAGGCTTACAGTCAGGCATGACCTTTATGGACGTAGGTTGTGGATACGGTTTCTTCACCATTCCAGCCGCCCAGATAGTGGGCGAAACGGGCAAGGTCTACGCCGTGGACATAGATGTGTCATCCATTGACAGGTTGAAACGTGAAGCTGCTGAAAAAGGCTTGAAGAACATCCGCGCGGAGGTTGGAGCGGCAGAAGAAACAGTTTTCTGCGACGGGTGCGCTGACATCGTGTTTTACAGCACGGTGCTTCATGACTTCAGGGACCCTGCAAAAGTTTTGTGTAACGCCAAGCTAATGCTCAAACCCAGCGGAAAGCTGGTAAACTTAGATTGGAAGAAAAAACCAACAGCGTTTGGTCCGCCATTACAGATAAGGTTCAGCGAAGAGCAAGCTTCAAACCTCATCAACCAAGCTGGTTTTACAATAGAGAGCTTGAAAGATTTGGAAAGCGACTTCTACATAGTTACGGCAAAACCACATGTTTTCTCCTAGAAGCTTAGAACCAGCACGGCGCCCAGACCTTATCAGTTAAGAACACTGGAAGACCCGTAAACCGCGTTTATGCCGATTCCACCCGTTTCAGTTCTCAACTTCACAAGAAAGTTGCTTCCCGCTGGGTAGTTGTTGGATTGAATGGGTGACTGGTTTCCCGAAAACCTCTTCACATCAACAGTTATTCTGCCCAAATTCGTGTCTGACTCAATTCGGGCTCCTACATCACCGTCAATTACCATGTGCAGGTTGCCGCTTCCAGTTGTGGTTCGCGCGTTCACGGTGGCATTCCCTGAAAGCTGGGTCGCCGCCAAATCCACGTTCACTACGCCAGTGGTTGACTGAAGATTAACTGAGACATTGCCTGAAACATCCGCTTTATCCATTTTGAACTGCACGGTTCCAGTTGTAGTTTTTAGCCAGACGGAACCAGCGACAGCCGCGCCCTTTGAGAGGCAGACATCTACGTTGCCTGTTGTCGTCTCCAAATATAGCCTCTGCAAGGTCACCTCGGAGTCAGCGTTCATCACGATGTTGCCGACGCTTGAGCGAGCCTGTAATGTCAAGTTTGCTGATGGGTCAATGTACACGTCGCACTTCACGTTCAAGTCATGCAGTATCGGCCACCTGACAGTTTGGGAGACGCTAGCGATTACTACAACGGAGTTGTTCGTTGTTTGATGGCTAAAAGTTACGTTTACAGCGTGGTTCGGGTCATCAAAGATACCTACACTGCCGTCTGCAGTTACATTTAACACCGCCATGTTGCCGGGCAGATTCTCGAAAAAGATGCTTACTTGAGCAACGTCAACTTGAAAATCCAGAAACAGGTTATCCGTGTCAGCCTCAGGGACTTGGTTTGTCTGGTTGAAGTTGACAGGATATAAAGGTAAAAAGAACAAGGCGCCAATCACTACCGCGGAGATTAAGACTGCTATAAGGATGGCAACGGGTAAAACGTAGAAGGTTTTCCTTTTAGGCGCTGTCGGCTTGGTTGCAGCGGCAGCGGCGGTTACTGGTGTTCCGCAGGCAGGGCAGAACCTTGCAGTCTCGTCCAGTTTGGCTCCGCATTTACGGCAGTAAGGCATATACAAAACTCCATTTTAGCGGTAACGCGGTTTCCAAATTTAAGCGTTATCAACCGCGTGCGCCTAGGTGCGTGTTTAAATGCAGGAAAGAAGATATACATCCAAACAATAATTTACAGCGAGGAAACCTGAATGCCCTACTGCAAGAAATGCGGAAACGAAATCCCTGAAGGAGCAAAATATTGTCCTGCATGCGGAACCTCCACGTCCACAGAAGAGACGCCTACAGCACCTGCAGCGCCTGTAACGCGTGTCGCGTCAGTTGCTTCGGGGGTCAAGTTGGCGTCTTGGGGGGAACGCTTCGTCGCATGGCTACTAGACGCTGTCATCGTAGGCATCGCGGTAGGCATACTTAACTTGTTTAGTTTGATTGTAGGCTTAACATGGTCTGCTTGGCCAGGCTGGATTCCATTCTTCAACTTCAACCTGGGCGGCGTCATCTACTTCCTGTACTGGATGCTCATGGACGGCTTGTACGGGCAATCCATTGGGAAAATGATTATGCGCCTAAAAGTCACACGCTTGAACGGTAGCCAAATAGGGATAGGCGCCGCGGCTTTAGAAAGCGTGGGCAAAGCGTTTCTGCTCCCACTGGACTGCATCTTAGGCTGGCTTCTATACCCAAAAAGCCGACAGCGAATCTTCAACTACATATCAGAAACAATAGTCATAAAAGAAAACTGAAAAAACCTAACGGCAATCAGCCCTGTTTTTCTATTGGTGCCCATCGGCATCATTATTAAGTAATAGAATTGATATTTCTATCCAACGTTTAAACTGAAACATGATGGGAGTGTGCTGAAGTTCGGAAAAGTCTTAGTTACGTCCGCGTGGCCATACATTAACGTGATACCCCATTTAGGTAACCTAGTTGGTTCAGTTTTGTCTGCGGATGTTGCCGCTAGGTATTACAGGTTGCGGGGCGACGACGTGATTATGGTGAGCGGTTCGGATGAGCATGGCACACCCATAGAAGTTGAAGCTATGAAGCAGGGTGTAGCTCCTAAGGAGTTGACGGATAGGAATCACGCGCGGGTGTCTGAGTTGTTCCGTAAGTGGGGGGCGTCTTTTGACAATTACACGCGAACTGAAAGCCCAGTGCACAAAGAGTTTGTGCAGGAAACGTTGATGAAAATCTACGAGAACGGGTACATCTTCAGCAAAGAAACGCAGATGCTGTACTGCGAGCACGACCAGCGCTTCTTGCCTGACAGGTTCGTGGAGGGCAAATGCCCGTACTGCGGCTGTGAACGCGCTCGCGGAGACCAGTGCGACATGTGCGGGCGGCTTCTAGAACCCACCCTCCTAGTAGAGCCGTACTGCGTGATTTGCAAGAACAAGCCCACCGTGAAAACCACCCGCCACTGGTACATTGACCTGTCACGTTTCGCAGACCCCCTCATCAAATATCTCTCGGGGAACAAGCAGCTTCCAGCTAACGCAAAAAACTTTAGCGTAAACTGGATAAAAGAAGGCTTAAAACCCCGAGCGGTCACACGCGACGTGGAATGGGGCATACCAGCACCTTTTCCCGAGGCAGAAGGCAAAACCATTTACGTGTGGGTTGAAGCGGTCTTAGGCTACGTGTCAGCCACTATTGAATATTGTAGGCGCATCGGTGAACCGGAGAAGTGGCGGGAATTCTGGTTTGACAAGGCAGCTAAGACATTGTATTTCGTGGGGAAAGACAACATTCCCTTCCACACGATAATCCTTCCCGCGCTGCTTTTGGCTTCAGGCGAAGACTATAATCTGCCGTGGAACGTGTCAGCCACAGAGTTTCTCCAGTTTAAAGGCGAAAAAGCCTCCAAAAGCCAGAGAATCGGCATCTGGATAGACGAAGCGCTGGAGCTTTTCCCAGCGGATTACTGGCGTTTCTTTCTGATGGCTACGCGTCCAGAAAGCAAAGACAGCAACTTCTCATGGGACATCTTCCTCGAAAAAGTGAATGCGGACCTCAACGACACTTTCGGCAACTTCATCCACAGAACCTTAACTTTCATAAACGCCAAGTTCAACGGCGAAATCCCGCAGCCAAAGCTCGAGGCAGAAGACGAAGCGGTGCTACAGGCTATCAGAGAAAAAGTGGAATCTGCAGCCCAAGAACTTGAAGAGGCTAAGCTGCAGTCTGCCGCAAACACGCTAATCAGCATAGGACGAGTTGGAAACCAGTACCTGAACGAGAAGGAACCATGGAAACTCGTCAAAACAGACATAGAGAAAGCAGCTACAGTGCTCTACGTAACCGCGCAGGTCGTGAAAGCCATAACCGTAGTCTCAGAGCCCTTCATGCCGACAACAGCGGAGCATCTCTGGCAAACACTGAACCTAGACGGAAGCGTTCACACGAGCAGGTGGGAAGAAGCCTTGACGCCATTGGAAACGGGGCACAAAATAGCCAAAGCGAAGCCACTCTTCCAGAAAATAGACGCTGACGAAAAGAAACTGGACGAGATGCTGGCGGCGGTCAGAGAGAAAATGGCGAAACCTGCCTAAAAGAAAAATTGGTTAACGGACATGCAAGTCAAAGCCGACCTCCACGTTCACACAACCTACTCCAGCGACTCAGTAATCACGCCGAAACAGCTTGTTTTCTACGCTAAAAAACGCGGGTTAACCGCCGTAGCAGTGACAGACCACAACCAAGTTGAAGGCGCCCTGAAAATCGCCGAACAAACAGGCTTCCTAATACTCCCCGGCACAGAAGTTTCCAGCATGCATGGCCACATAGTAGGCTTGAACGTGACTGAACTTATTCCTCGAGGTTTAAGCGCTGACGAGACGGTTGACCGAATCCACGAGGCTGGTGGCATAGCCATCGCGTGTCACCCCTTCGCTCTGCTAAAAGGAAGCATAGGTGAACACGTTTCTGGCAAGTTTGATGCAGTTGAGACAATAAATGCTTCGGCTTTCCCGTTTAACAGGGCAACCAGCAAAGCCAACCAGTTGGCGGAACGGTTGAAGCTGCCTAAAGTGGCGGGGACAGACGCGCATTACGGTCCAGTGATAGGTCAAGCTTACACGTTGATTGACTCCGAAGCAAACGTAGAAGCCATTGTTAAGGCTATAGCAAATGGGCAGTGTGAGCCTGCGGGGACATGTATATCCCTGTTGATGAGGCTTGAGAATCAAGGGCGCTTCTTTTGGAAATACCTGCAAAACAGCAAGACAGTTTAAGCCACAGCACAGGAAATCTGCTTCAAGAAGCGTAAACATTAAACGGGTCTGTTTGGCGTTTCCTTTCCTAAAGAACTTCGTTTAATTAGCCTATTTGGTGGAATTGTTGGTCGTTGAATTGGTACAGCGCTTGATAATCAGACAGCGTAAGTAAGTCGATCGCACCCGTTGCCCAGCCGTTTTCCTGCGGTTCCAGATTGTACCAGCCTAGCGATCCCAAGTTGATTTTCACCCACGCGTGGTACCCCTTCGGGTTCTTGCCTATGACCACGTAAACGTCGTCTGGAGAGTACCCAGCCGCGCGGAGAAGCGAGCACAAGAGAATCGAAAAGTCCTCGCAGTCACCCGTTTTCAGAGCCACGGTTTCTTTTCCAAACTGCCAGTAATCACGAACCCCGTGAACAGCATCATCATGCTCATACTTGATGTTGTTTCCAACCCAGTTTCTCAGTGCAATCCAATCCTTCACTTTCAAAAGCGCATCCTTCAACACCTCGTCCTTAAGCGCAACCAAGCTGGGCTCTCTGGGAGTGACAAACAACTTGACAAGTTCCGCGTCGTCGCTGAAAGCCCGTGGCACATCAGCGCCAAACGAAAACAAGTAAGCGTCCACAGAATCAGTGCATGACGCCTGCAACGACACTATGTGCAGCTCGTCTGAGGTCAATGGAAGCACTAAAGAGTAGTTTGCGCTGTCTGAAACTGAAAGCGACGGGATTAATTCGGTCTCTTGGGTTTCTCCGTCAACAACCGCTACAAGCGTCACGTTCTGCGCGGTAGTATTCCCAGTGTTCAAAACCGAATACGCGATTGTATAGAAGTCTTCTGGCGTGTTGGCTTCGTCCGCGTAGCCGTCTACTCTTAAAACCGCGTTGGACGTTGCCTCAGGTTCACGGAGCGAAAGCCTTTCTAGAATAGGGTTAAGAAGGGAAGTTGTGTCTAAAACAAAAACGGCAACCACTATTACAAGCACAACAGCGATAACGGCAAGCGTCTTGGAACCCATCTTAACCTCAACTAAACCTGTCCATCTAAACAATATAAACATTCAAGTCTGAAGGTGCTTCCAAAAAAGCATATGGGGAAGCAGCACACACTAATAGTTGGTGCTTGCGACGAAAAAGTTGGCAGCAGCATTAATCTTTGCGCTTATGTTTTCAGCGGCAGCAGGATTGGTTGACTTTGCAACAGCGAACCCTGACACGGACGCGGTGCCGATTCTCGCGATGCCCGAGGAATACATTAACTACACAATCGCATGTGTCAACGGAACATGGTGGGCAAAAATTGACGGCACATACCCTCTTTACTTTCTTGATGATTCGGGTGGTGCTGCGTTTTGTGTTCCAGCTGAGTTGCCTATGGTTTATCCTACGCCACCAAATACAACGAACATTCATGTGAGGGCGAACGGAACGGAACTTGCGTGGAGCAACTGGTCCTACGATACGCATCACACTGCCATTGGTGATTGGTCGATGATTTACTGTGTTGTTAGCCCTGTTTCAGATTGTTTTCTGCTTACGATTCATTATGAGCATCCGGTTGAGGTGGTTAACGGGAGCTACCTGTTCCTGTACGACCTTAACATTAGTCCCTACTTGACGCCTTTAAGCAACACCTCCATAGCGTATTTTACGGTGCACTTTGAAACTGAAGTCTCCGAGATTCGTGTTTACACCACGTGGACTGATAGCGTTTGGAACCAGAAGGACTTCACGTTAAGCAGTGAGGGTGATGAAAAAACGGTGGTTGTTGAGATGCTTTCTGTGCTGGATGAGCCGTTGGCGGGTGACTTGGTGGTGATGTTCAATGACTCTTCAGCTCAGGTTCCAGAGGAGTTTCCGTACTGGCTTATTGCTGTTCCAGTTTTTGTGGTGGCGGGTTTGCTGGCGGCGATTGTTTACAGAAGGAAACGTCTATGAGAACTTGGGTTGAGTTTATGTTCTGGTTGAATAGCGAGCGTGTCTGCTGTTTTTTGCCTGAGTTTTGTTTGCTTCAGGGAAAACGTTTTACCGCGTTTGTTTTGGCTCAACGGGCTCGATTGAGAGTCGTTGTTTGCGGCAGTGCGGGACTTCGTATTCGAACAGTGGCACTTTCTTCATTCGTTTTTCGCTTCTCCCGCTTTAGCAAAAACGGCTGGTTCCGATTAAAGCGTTCCCGCTATAGAAACTATAGACTATATAGTCCATGCGCGTTTAATAGCTTGCAACATCAGGTGTAACAGTGTGGTTCACGAGGAAAAACCGAGGATTGTTTACTGGCTGGATAACAGCCTTTACTTGAACATTACTAATCAGTGTTCGAATAACTGCTGGTTCTGCTTCCGCAACTTTAAGCAGGGTGTGGGCGGTTTCAACCTGAAGCTGGAGAGGGAGCCGACAACAGCTGAAGTGAAGGCTGAGTTGGAAGTTGCTTTGGGGTTGAGGCGTTGGGGTGAGGTGGTTTTCTGCGGTTTTGGTGAGTCGACTGCGCGGTTGGATGTTTTGTTGGAGGTTGCTCGGTGGATACGGGAACGCTGTGGCGGTGAGGTTCCGATTCGGGTTGATACGAATGGTCACGGTTACGCGTTGAACAAGGGCAGGGACGTTGCTCGGGAGTTGCTTGATGCTGGCGTGAGCAGAGTCAGTGTGAGCTTGAATGGTCATGATGAAGCGAGTTATGCGGAGAACTGCCGACCCGAGTTTAGTGGCGGTTTCAAGGCGGTGCTGGAATTCGTCGAGAAAGCAAAGATGGCTGGGTTAAATGTGGAGGTTTCAGCGGTGAGGATGCCTGAAGTTAACATGGAAAAAGTCAGAGCTGTTGCCGAATCATTGGGTGTGCCCTTGAGAATTAGAGATTACATCCCTTGCTTCTGGTGAACTGATGCACGAATTTTGACTATACCCCCTTTATTTAAGCTATGCATAGAAGATGCTCAGAAATTGGTCGAGGCTGGTTTCGAATAAGTTAAAGAGTTAGATAGAATTAAAGTTGTTTAGAATAAGAAAATGACAAACATTTCCAGTGTTTAGTGTTTGCGTTTCTTGAAGTAGACCAGCAGACCTACGCCAATAATGGCCAAGGAGATCCCAGTTGACATGACTAGTGTTGTTGGGAAAGGCTCAGTATTAAAGCGGATTGTTGAGACGGCAACGTTTCCAGCAACGTCTTTAGCGTAAACCATGACGTTGTGCTCTCCATAAGACAGGTTTGTTAACGTTGTATTTCCAACAAATGTCATGTTTTCCTGTCCATCCAAGTCGTATGTTATTTGCGAATCGGGCTCGTTTACGATGAGATTCAACGGAATATCAGTCGTGTAGTACGTTTTGTTCCCTAATGACAGAATGACGACTTCTGGCGGGACAGTGTCTATCATGAAGTTCACAGTTGACTCAGATTCCTTGTAATATCCTAACTTGCTATATGTTGTGGGAGCGTAATCAAATACCGCATGCACCGTCAAATTGTGCGGTCCTTCTGTCAGCTCCGTCAGATTTGCTGCCCCTTCAAAAAAGACAGGAGCCCCAGCAGGTAGTTGAGCGCTGCTTGAATTTGTTATGGTGATGTTTTCTGGGTTTTGCCCGTCTAAGGCATAGGTGAACAGTCTTGATACGCCGTTGGTCTCATATCCAGTTTTGTACGTTGTAAAGGATACCTTCAGGGAAAGAGCGCTCACGTTATAGATGCTGCTGTTGGTCGGAGAGGTTATGGTAATTGCGGGATTTGGAGGAGGGAACAGAAAGTTTGCTTTTGCAAAAAGGTTTAGCTGTGCTCCAGCCACCGCTAAGAATAGAAGTGCCAAAACAAGTGTTGATGTCAATGCTATTTTCTTCATATAATCAGCGTTTGCGTTTTTTGAATAAAATAATGGAACCAAGGCTAACTGTAGCAATAGTAACTGCAAATGCGGCAATCGGGATCATGAGAGAATATTCAAGTTGGATTTCTGGGTCTGTTGCTACCCTGAAATTAACCGGGACTGCCTCCGCATACAGTTTAACACTTGAAAGAGCATCAGACAAGTTCATGGTGTACCTAACTACGTAATAGCTATCCGCTTCGAGACCTACCTTAAGGGTGTGAGCTCCGACTTCCAGTGGAAGTGTGGTTGACAAGTTTAGAGTCAGTGTTGGAGTCGTGCTCCAAACAGAAGTTAAGTCATGCATTGTAATGTTTTTGGGTTCACCATCATCTATTGCGTAGTAAACAGATGTTATGTTAACAAAAGATTGGTTTATAGGCGAGCCGTCTGAATGGTGTCCTACACCAATTGCAAACCATATTTCTGGCTTTATTATGGTAATGCTAAGCCCTACCGTTGTATTGTAAGTTTGGTTTTGGACTGGAGAAGTCACGATTATTTTGGGAGGAGTTTTAATGGGTGCGGTGGGAAAAGAAAACAATGGAGCAGGATTAGCCTTTGCGAGATTTACCGACGTTGCTTCAACTGCTATTAAGAACAAGATGATCAAGCTGAGTATTATGGCTGTTTTTCTCATTGCTTTTTTCCCTCTCACATATAATATTGGGTTCTCTATGCTGTAAAAGCGTTTTTGTCAAGGTTTCTTGACTAAAGAAGCCTGCAACACCCGGATTTTAGTCAAGATTTCTTGACAAGCAAGAATCAGTGTTAGTCAAAGTTTCTTGACCCGAGCTGAAACTGGACGGTTTATGTTTACCTATGTCTGTAGAGTATGAGTTAAAGTATAATACCTATGCTTTTATGGATGCAATATGATTTTGTGGATTTGGCGGAACTTGCCTGTTTTAGAAGGAGCTTTTACACGTGGTTTTCTTAGCTCTATAGCTGAACGGTTGGAACGGCAATATCTATTGCCCTCAAAAGACTGATTTTTAACCCTGCTTTTTCCATTTATAGTTTGTATTTGAAAGAAAAAGGGACTTGGCTGTGAGAACGGGGCACGAGCTGGCGTTAGGTTACTATGCCCATGCGTGATAGCTCTTCGCGTAGGCTTCCCAGAGTCTGTTTCAGCTTCAGCCTTTTCTCAGCGTACTCGTCTCCCGTTATCTTGTCCGCTTTGAAGTCTTTGTCCAGTTGGAGCAGCTCACCGTTTATTTCGTTTATCCTTGCCTTCAGCTGGTCCGTGTAGGAAACCGCTTTTTCTTCAACTATGACTTCGGATGGCGTAAGCGCCATTTTTATCACACCATCTTCGATGCGAAGTATCCTGTCTGCTACTCTAGCGATGATAGGGTCATGGGTCACCATTATTATCGTTTTCTCTAAGTCTTTGTTCACTTTGACCAGATAGTCCACCACGATTTTTGCGTTCACGGTGTCCAACTCGCCAGTAGGCTCGTCAGCTAAGATAATCGGGGCATCGTTTGCAAGTGCAGCCGCGAGAGCTATTCTTTGTTGTTCTCCGCCGCTTAATTCGTCAGGTCGGTGCTGGGCGCGTTCGCTTAGGCTCACTGTGTCTAGGAGTTCGTGGACTCTCTGTTTCCTTTTGCTTCTAGAAACTCCAAGGGCAATCATAGGCAGTTCGATGTTTTCCTCAGCCGTTAAAGTGGGTATCAAGTTAAGTGTTTGGAATATGTGCCCTACCGTTTTTCTTCTGTAATCGACAAGCTGTGGAATAGAAAGGGCAGTTACATCTACTTCGCCAACCTTCACGGATCCTGCGGTAGCCTCGTCTAATGCGCCGATAACGTTTAGCAGGGTGGTTTTTCCGCTTCCGCTGGGACCTATAATGGAGACTATTTCGCCAGCGTTGATATCCAAGTTTACGCCCCTTAGCGCTTGTACTTCGATCTTACCTATCTTGTAGACTTTAACCAAATTCCTAATTTCTATATCTGTTTTACTCATCGCAACCGAACCATCCTTTCAAGGTTAGTAACATACTTTCTTGCCAGAACTATGATGGGAAGAATAGTTGCAGCAAAAATTAACGCAACACAGCTAACAACTAACAACGTTGAGTCAAGAGGAAAAACAAAGTGCCTAACAACAAGACCTGAGACAAGCGCGTTTGACGCAGATACGTTTCCGTAGACGCTGAGCAATCCAATAGATAACCCTAACAGTACTGCAAACGTTACAACCGCCAAGTTCTCGGTGAGGAACATGACAACAAGCTGCTTGTACGACAAGCCTTTAACGCTCATTATTGTTGCTTCGCGGCCTCTCTCCCTCATTGAGACCGTGCTTATCAACGCTGTCCCCACGGAAGCTGCCAGAACAGCAAACAAAATGCCTAACTGCTGAACCTCCAAAGCACCCGTTGCCACTACGTTGGTCTGCGATTCCTCCAACACCTCATCAACAGAGGTCACGTAGCTGACATCAACGTCAAGGTTTTGAACGTTCTGGGCAACAGTGATTCCGTCTGCGCCCTCGTCTAACGCCATAAGTATTGTTGCAGAGGCGCTTGTGAGGTTACCCGGGTCCGCATAGAGGTTCAGGGGAATGAACGACCAGTACAGCGAACCGCTTGAAATGAAACCTGAATCTGTTATCGTTTGTTCTTCGGGTTCTGGACCGAAAAAGCCGACTATCCGCAGCGATTTTGTTCCGTTTTCAAACTCCACGGACAGTTCTTCCCCAATCTCGAGATTATATGATGCAGCCATGGTACGCTCAAGAATGATTGTTTCGTTGTCTTCGGAGAGGGCGTTAAAAGCGTCTTGCACGGTTGCTCCGCTGAACCATTCATCTTCGTAATACGCTGTGCGGAGCCATGCTTGAGGGTCAACGGCTTTCAAGGTCATGACGCTTTGCTGCGGATAAATCGAGTATTCTGTAGTTGCGTCTTTAACTCCAGAAACATTAGCAAATATGTCATTCAGAATAGCTTGAGCTTCAGAAGTGTTCGCCACGGTGGCTGTCACGTCTGCTCCAACATTGGCGTAAATCCTGCGTTCAGTATAGTCTTTCTCGCTTGCCAGTTGCCCAGTGACTAGCACGCTGTACCAGATGATTAGGGCGATTAGGAATGCAATCGCCGCAGCGCGTGCGGGTTTTCTTCTGACGTTTTTTGTGGCTAACGTTCCTATGTCACCGAGGAACTTTGAAGCGCGCACTGTAAGTTCTTGGAACTTAAGTGAGCCTTGAATGAAAAGTTTAGCGAAGCCCCAGAAAAACAGTAAAGGTCCAATGTAAGTAAGCACGCCATCAATGACTACCCAGACTCTGCCCAGCAACGACAGAATCAAGTTTCCGCCAGAGAACATAGCGCTATTCAGGACCGTTTGAACGTTGACGCCGGCGATAAATACTGCTATTTTGTATGTTCCAAGTGTTAATGCCAGCCAAGCCAGCTTCTTTCTGTAAGGTCTCTCCGGTTCAGTAGACAGGGATTCTCTCAGGGCACCGGCAGCTGAAAAATTGGCGGCTCTTCTGGCTGAAGAGAACGTTGAAAGAAAAGCCATAATTAAACCAAAAATCACGGTGAAAACTATGGTGTAAGGGTTGATTGTCTGCAGGCTGTATTGGGCGCTCAGGGGGATTGATGTGAAGAGCGGAACCAAGAAAAACCCGAGGAGCACACCTATGAGGCTGCCGGCTACGCCTATAAAGATAGTTTCTGCCATGAAAACTCTGGATATTTGACCTGTCGAAAAACCCTTCAGTGACAATAGGCCAATCTCACGCTTCCGTGAGCTGAATGACACGTCGGAAACCGTTGTTCCCATGTACCATGCCATGAAGAAAATGGGTATAGAAATGACTATGAAACTTGTTCTCAACGCAAAAGAAATTAACTGAAAATTCTGGAGAGTATAAAGCAACTTGTTTTGAACGCTGACTTGAAACCCAAACGCCGTGTTTAGCTTGTTTTGGATGTTGTTCTGTAAAACCTGCAGGTTACTGATGGAACCTTGAATGTCCCACGCGCTGATTAATGATTCACGGTTTATGTAAACGAGTATGCTCTGCTGGAAAGCCGTGGTGTCAGGTGTTTCCAAGAAAGGTTTAACGGTTTTCTGCCAATCCACGATGAAGTAGTTTGTCGCGAAGAATGGAGCAGGCATTTTCTGTCGGTTCTGGCTGGACACCATCATCGGAGATATGTAAAACGTCGAACCCGTGACGAGCGAATATGCATCGTCGTCGAGTTGAGCGAAACCTCTAACTGTCAAATTGAGAGGGATAATATCGACCGAGCTGGTCTCTGGATTGTAAATTGAAAAATTAAGGCTGATAACATCGCCGATTTCTATTTCATCTGACTCAAACCCAAAATTAGGGTTTTGTGCAAGGTAAGTTTCGTTCGCGCCCAGAGCTTCCGCGGGTTTGTTCAGCCAGCCATCGTAAACTTTTGAGTTCTCAGTTACGCCCACCACTGATGGAAACACATCCATCTCTTCGGTTTCTCTCCATTGTCCTTGCGCTCTGGACAGCACTTCAAACCCTGTGACGCCCTCAGTTGCCAAAAGCTGCGCTTGTATCGTATCCAATTGCGTCGTGTTAAACGGGTAAGAATTGATTTCCATGTCTGTGTAGGCTGAGGTTAAGGACTCTTCCAGCGCTTGCTCGGCAGTCACGTTTGCCTTGATGTCGATGCCTGCAAAAAACGCTGACGCAAGAACTATGCCCAGCAAAAGAGCTAAGAACAAGTGCCACGAGCGAACCACACGTTTAGCAGCATACAACAGCGACATTAAGCATCAGCTACCGTTGTATGGTTTAACTTTTAAACCTATTCATTAGAACACTGAAAATTTGAGGAAACACGTATTCAAACATACATGGAAGGAAACTGTTTTCGTTCAGAGCTAAACCATTCATAGCTGGATGTTGATGGCGGCGAATTATATTCTTTGAGGTACGTTTACTTAACTGACAACCACAAGCCAGAATGGACGCGTTTGCAGTTCTTATTCAGCGTAGACGGTAAGCTCATGTACCAATAATCTTATCTCACCAAAAACGACCCTTCAAAGTATGGACTTACGGTTTTGGCGAAAGAAACGGCTCCTCACAGCAGTAGTAATCACCATTATTATAGTCGCATCCTTCGCCTTTCTCGCGACACTAAAGTTTGACTACGACCGCGAGAACAACGCCGCACTACAGTACTTTGCAAGCCAACCGGGCATGCCTGACGCGTTCTCGGCACTGGAGAGGTTGACGCCATCTGACGCTGTTGTCATGTGCTGGTGGGATTACGGGCTAGCAGTGAAAGAATGGAGCCACCGAGAAGTCATCGAAGCGTACCCGTCAAAGGAGATAGCAGATTCCGTGGGCTCCACGAGGACCTTATGGGGCAACCTGGAAGCACAACTTTTCGGCAAATGGGGTTCAAACGAGAAAATCCGAGACATCGCTTTAGCTTTCATGCTTAACGAGGAGTCGTCTTTGCAGGTGCTGAGAAAGTACAACGCCAAGTACGTGCTGGTGTTCGTGCCTGACGAACTGGAAAAATTCCATTGGATTGCCAAAATCGCCGGCTACAACGCAACAGACTATTTGACTTACAACGATACAACTCAAGCTTACGAGCCGACAACACGCGCTCAAGAAGTCACCCTACTACACCTCATATACGAGGAAACATGGCAACCCCGACACTTCACCAAAATCTTCAACAACGACAAAGCCAAAATATACAAAATCAACTACTAGCCGAGGGCGGTTGGGAAAGGGATAAATTTTCTTGCAACAGCACTATACCCTATGAGCCGTTATCTTGATTGGCTGAAAGAAGAGAACATGAGTTTATTCACGGATTTTTACGAGTTAACCATGTGCGCAAGCTACTTCGACAACAAAAAGTTCGAGCCCGCCACGTTTGACTTGTTCATAAGACGACTGCCCGAAAACAGGTCCTATCTTCTGTTTGCGGGGCTAGAGCAAGTCCTGCTTTACCTCAAAACCGTGAAGTTCACTGAGGAACACCTTGCCTACCTCAAAACGCAAGGTTTCAACCAGCAGTTCCTAGATTACCTGCGAGACTTCAAGTTCACAGGAGACGTGTGGGCTGCTCCTGAAGGCACAGTAGCCTTTCCATGTGAACCTTTAATCCGTGTGACCGCGCCCATAATAGAGGCGCAGCTGGTGGAGACTTTTCTGTTGAACACCGTCAACTTGCAAACAATGATTGCAACAAAAGCCTCGCGGGTCGTTAACGCCGCCGAGGGCAAAGCAGTTATTGAGTTCGGCTTAAGGAGAGAGCATGGCGTCGACGCGGGAATGAAAGTGGCGCGAAGCAGCTACATGGCAGGATGCCACGGCACATCCAACGTTCTAGCAGGATTCCAATATGGTATTCCAGTTTTCGGAACCATGGCACACAGTTTTGTCATGTCCTACGAGAAGGAAATGGATGCTTTCCGAGCGTTCGCACGAACATTCCCAAACAAGTCCACGCTCCTGATTGATACTTACGATGACTTGGCTGGCGCGGAAAAAGCTGTCGCGGTCGCCAAAGAACTTGAAAATAAGGGATACAAACTTGATGGAGTACGGTTAGACAGCGGCGACTTAGCCGCGATAAGCAAACAAGTCAGAAAGCTACTAGACGACAAAGGACTAGAGTACGTTAAAATTTTTGCAAGCGGCGACTTGGACGAGTTCAAAATAGCGGAGTTGCTGAAGAACGGCGCGAAAATTGACGCGTTCGGCGTCGGAACCAAACTGGGCACGTCAGCAGACAAGCCCTACGTTGATGTAATCTACAAACTATGCGAAACCAGAGACGAAAGAGGCGAGTTTTCGCCGATAATGAAGCTCAGCGAAGGCAAAGGCACGTTGCCTGGGCGAAAACAGGTTTACAGGTTCAAAGACGAAAACGGCAACTACGCTGGAGACATGATAGCCTTAGTAGATGAGAAAGTGAAAGGCGAACCGTTACTCACCAAAGTTATGGAAAAAGGCGAAATAACCTACGACTTGCCGTCTCTTGATGAGATACGTGCAGCCGCCGCGAAAAACCTGTCGAAGCTGCCTGCCGAATACAAGAAGCCGACGAGTGCGCCAGCGTACCCTGTGGAGTTAAGTAAAGACTTGAGGACCCTGATAAAAACTTTGGAGAAGAAACTGCGGAAAACTTAGCCTAAGCAGGTTAAGTTGCGAACGTTATTAGCAGGTGTATGAATCCGACTTCAATGACTGATGCCAAGAAGAACACGCCGTAAATGTAGGTGAGAGCTTTCAGTGTCATTGTTCTGCTGAGTGTTTTCTTGATTGTCAGGTAGATGCCGTAGCCTTCAATTATGCCGACTGGTGCGCTGACCAGCAGAATCAGCGGCAAAGTTTCAAGGGTTACTCCACCATTGATTAGGGTGGCTCCGCGTAGTATGCTTAAGAAGACAATCATGCATGCGAAGACCGCGGCGAATGTTCGAGGATGTGATATTACTACGTCAGCGTGTTTCTCTCGTTTGAAGAAGTTCAAAACTACTAGGTTGACGTAGAATGTCATGCCTATGAGGATCAGGGAAACCACGAGGACGTTATGCATGAAAAGCATGCCCACGGCTAGGAGCTGGTTTTGCAGGACATCGCCTAGAATGCTGAAGAAGAACTGGTTTTCCGCGTATGAAAGCCCCAGAAGGATGACGAAAACTAAACCTAAAAGCACCGTGTTTTTCTTCGCGTCCAAAGGCTTCCATTACTCCACTCGGTTTAGCCCTTGTATTGAGATGCCTTCTCCATAAAAGTTTTGTTAACTTTGGCTTGTGAGGGCACGTCCAGCCCTAAAGATGGTGTTCACGTTACGCTTTTGAGTAGTAAGCTTTTTACAGCGTAGATGGCAAACACTTAATAGTGTTCTCAGAAAAGGATAAGTGCTATCAAAAGAGGGAGGATCATGCAAAATCGCCCAGCTATAGTTGCTGTTGGCCGAACCAAGTTTGGAGAGCATTATGGAAAGGAGCCAGAGAAGCTTATTGAAGAAGCTTGGCTCGCCGCTTCACAAGAATGCGACTTAGAGCGCAGAGACTTGGAAGCATGTTATCTCTCAGATTGTTTTCTTCCTATTACAAACAAGCTAGGGTTAGAGGAAGGTTTCCTTTCAGAGCTTACGGAACTTCACGTGCCCATGGAAGTCACCCGTTCCGTTAGCGCCGCCTTGGTAACTGCGTGTCAGGCTATTCAGGCGGGCGTATGCAGCACGGTGCTAGTTGGGGGCATAGAGAAGATGACGGATCGCTGGGATAAAATCCGTGATGACCTTATGCTTCTCGAAGACCCATGGAGCTATTACGCTGGGGGCACACCAGAAACAAATCATGAGTTGATGCTTAGGGCTTACATGAAAAAATATGGTGTGACAGGCGAAAACCTTGACAAGCTTAATGTTGCTTTGGCCCAGATCGCTGTTAAAAACCATGCAAACGCCATGAAAAACGAGTACGCCCAGTTCCAAAGAGAGATAACCGTTGACCAAGTTCTCCGCGCTAGGAAAGCAGCACAGAAGCCGTTAGGGCTTTACGATTTTGCGCCAGTTTCAGATGGTGCATCCGCCTTAATCCTTACGAGTGAAGCGGTTGCCAAAAAACTCACGGATAAACCTGTTTATGTTCTGGGTTACTCCTCAGCCACGGACTATTTGAATTTTCCAGCGAGAGACGACCTAACACATTTTGCTGCAACCAAAATCGCTATGAAAAACGCGTTGAACATGACTGGAAAAACCCCGTGGGACCTGCAGGTCGTGG